>Ga0255055_10002484_pt1 | contig 12979 bp, 20 predicted proteins | sample JV7_2_27_MG_FD_188633 | JGI IMG/M metagenome (GOLD analysis project Ga0255055, IMG submission 188633) | Seawater microbial communities from Jervis Inlet, British Columbia, Canada - JV7_2_27 | ecosystem: Environmental > Aquatic > Marine > Inlet | place: Canada: British Columbia | collected...
GACGGGTGGGAATGCTCAGATGAGGCAAAGGATGTTGAAGGTATAGGATGTGAATGGGAACGATGAGTTTAGAGAAAGAGGAATCAACAATAAGAAAGACCATAGACAGCTTCCTGACGAAGTTGGATATTGGGGCAAAATACTTTGTGAATTTCACCAAGTTCGAGCAATGGAGTGTGAAGTTCAAGAGGTTCAGTGGGTCTCTTGGACAACGCATGTTGCTAGAGGCACACATGGCTGTAAGGCTGAGTGGCAAGACACATGCCATTGTGTTACACTGGAGTGAGGAATGATGACAGTGATGATAACACACACCTGTGATCCAGATACGGTGAAGAGGATAAAGAGCCTGTTCAAGGGATCGAATGACATGCTGGCAGAGCTGGTGCTGACGATCAGCGAACACGGTATCACCATGCGTATGCTGGATGCCAGTAGCGCCGCTCTGGTGGAGTGGAATATACCATCCACTGTAATGTACCATTACGAGTACAACCACAGCGAGGATGAGATTGTGATCTGCGTGGATGCAGGCAGTGCATTCAAGGCCACAGATAAGGCGTCAACGCGGATCGAGTTCGCGGTGACCAACACACAGGAACAGCATGGCAAGCTTGAGATCATAAGTGAACGTGCTGGAGTGAGGCATGTGGACAGCCTAGAGCTGTTGACACCACCAGAGAAACCGGTGAAGAAGCCGAACCTTCCCGACAGCAATGTGAGACTGTCATTCAAGGGCAAGGTGTTCAAAAAGATCGTGAAGGCTGCCAAGGGACTTGGTGGATATATGGAGATCAAGGTGCCGAACAAGCAGCATGCGACCATGGGAGTGTACTCACCACATGGTGATGACTACAGGGCAGAGTTGACATCTATGTTCGAGGGCGACTTTGAGATCGAGTACTTCAAGGAGAGATCCAAGTGTCTGTACGCACTGAACTACATGTACGAATACAAGTGGTTCATCATGGACAATGACAGGATACACTTCTATTTCACGAGCAACAAACCACACACAGTGACATGTGGTGGGGATGGTATCAACGTGAAGCTGATCTTGGCACCGAGAATGGACAAGGCAGACAGAAAGGGGGATGAGTGGTAATGACAAAGATCGACCTTGACGACATATGCGCTGGATGTTCGGACATAATGACTGATCGTTGTGGTGGCTGTCTGAGAACAGCGATCCACGATCTGGTGAACGGCAACGATCCAGTGCCAGACCTATACAGAGGATTGGTGATTGACGAATGACCGAGTTAGATCAAGACAAGGGCATGCACCCTGAGAATGTGCACTTGATGTGCAAGAATTTGGAACAAGCCAACTTGTTGATCAAGTGTGGTATGAGAGCACATTATCCAGATGATGCTGGGCTTCAAGAAGCACGTGAAATTATCTACGAGGTAAAAACTTTTATGGCTTCATGGCTTAATATTCCACAGGAGAATGGCAACAATGACAAAGAATAAGGTGAAGATTAGTGACGTGGCTGGCTTCCGTGAGGCACAGTCTCTGGCTACCAAGTGGAACGAACCACTTGACAGCTTCAGGAAGAAGCACAACCTTGGCATAGACGACATGCTTGCCATGAGTGCTGGCAATGATCCATTCTGGATGACAGCTGGCAAGGTGCTCAAGGCACTGTGGGCGAAGGATGTGGTGGACAACATCGTGAAGCCACATCTACGAAGGATAGGAGTGAGGAACATACACCTGCGTGACATTCACTACATCTTGACTGGCATGAACCACATGGTGTGGGATGGCAGTGAGGTGTATCAGAATACAACAGGACACTGGGGCGATCTCATCACGGCATTCGCAAACGCGAGGTACTTGGACATGGTAGAGCCATCACTGATCCGTGACAACAAGAACAAGTACGATGGTCGTGCTGACTACAGGATGGATGAGGCATTTGGTGGCAGGCTGGACTATGCAAAGGACAGTCTGAACAAGGAGAAGATACTCGATCTGTTTGTGTCATGGTTCGGTCATCTCAAGAACTGGCAGAATCAGATGCCAGTGCACATCGAGATCTGGGCAGAGAAGGACTTGGCACTGTTGGACAAGGTGGCACAGGAGTACAGTATCAACACTGTTGTTGGAGAGGGAGAGACCTCAATCACTCAGGTGTACCAGATCGTGGACAGGATAAAGCAGGCTGGCAAGCCAGTACGCATAGCGTACATCGCGGACTGTGACGTGGTTGGATCTAACATGAGCAAAGCAATGTCACGCAAGATGGAGTTCATCATCGACCAGTTGGAAGAGGATGACATCGACGTGAAGCTGACACATCTCATGCTGACACCCACACAGGTGAACCAGTTCGGGTTGCCTACCATTCCGATGAAGACCAGCAAGAGCGATGCCTATGAGACACGCAAGGATGAATGGATGGAGTCACGAGGGTTGGCTGGTGCTGTGGAGATCAACAGCTTCCATGCACTGCACCCTGATGAGTTCAGGAAAATACTTGAACGATTCGTGGAGTCGTACTTCGACACTGACGTGAAGGACTTGGTGCGTGAGTTCAACCGTGATCAGAGAGAAGTGGTGCAAGACCTCATCGTGAACAACGACGACATCAATGACAAGATCGAGACTGCAGTTGAGTCCATCACTGATGCAATAGACGAGGTGGACTGGGATGAGAAAGAGGAAGACTATGACGAGAGCTTTGAGACCATGCTGGAAGAGCACGGTGTCACAGACTACTCGGATCGAGATGAGCACTATCAGTGGTTACTGGACTCCGAGTTGGAGTACGGCAATCAACTGACAAGATACCTCTCATATGAGAGTGGCGATCTTGACAACCCAGAAGAGGGTGATGAAGAATGGTAGACGAGAGACTTAGGAAGGTAGCAATGCTACGATCAATCGTGGCAACAGGCATGACATCCATTGAGATCATAGATTCAGTGGTATCAAAGGCTGAGGCAGGCGAGGCACTTGAGCCGCGCCACATCGACCTCATCATGAAGGTGTCTGGCAAGATCCAGATGTTGTGGCCTACGCCAGATAGACCCCCAAGTGGTATGACCAACATTGTTGATCTGGCACGGTGGTGGGTGGAATTTCTCAAGGGGCAGCTTGAGACACAGAAGAGGATGTTGAAGGACATGGAGAAGACCCTTTCCGAAGAGGACAGGATCATGCTAGAGATTGGTGTGTATCTCCCGTTCTTCAATGACGAATACAAGGGTTCGTTTGAACCATGGTAGAAAAAAGGAGTGTATGAAAAATGGCAGGAATAACAAAAGCAGAGAGAGAGAAGAGAGCAGAGCAGTTCAAGTCCCAGATGAGGTACTTGGGCACACTGCACAAGAACGCAAGGGAAAAGATCGACGAGGCGACCAAAGAGATTGACGGGATCAGGGGAGACATGGAAGAGCTTATGCGACAGAACAACTCGGATAAGGTGAAGATGCCTGATCTTCTTTTGTCCATCAGTCTGAAGAAGGCAAGTCCAAGCAGACGATTTGCCTACGACGCTCTCAGGGAAGCCAACGCGGAACTATACAAGCAGCTGATCGAGGGTGAGTTCATCACCATGACACCACCCAAGAAGAAGTACAGGCTTGAGGTACGCGGTCTCAAGGCAACCAAGAAGCAGATCGCAGAATGGGAAGCCAAGGTGTGATCCATGACTTGGACAGACACGGCAGTTGGTATTACATGGTGGTGCATGTTTTTCTATGCGCTTCTCATTTCTACCACTTATGCTGTGACTGTCCTGCTATCGGATGTCTTGGGGTGGGGAATACTCCTTGGCATTCTGATGGTGGGCAGTTTGATCGCCAGCTACTTCTGGGAATCAAAACAGGGTGGCTATGGCATGGATTCACACAAGCCAGATCCGAATCTGAGATTCATGATTACCATGTTTGGTAATGCAATGGTGATGTTACTTGGTGCCATGTTCATCAGTCCAGCGTTTCAAGACATTAGTGTATTTGCACTGGTGATCTATCCAATATTGCTGGTTGGTGGTGGCATTTGGATTTGGGGATTCATTCAGTGGATTGCACTGGGAGAGGATTAGATGAGTGTAGAATTTATGATCTTCTTGTGGGATACCCTTGGCAACTGGTGTGTCAAGGGATGGCAGTTCTATGCCGCAGATGACAATCAAGATTGGTGGTTCAGTAAAAATGAAGACAACAACACTTAGACTAAACGAAGAGGAATACTGGCTTGTGATCCAACACAAGGCTCTTCTCAGGTGTGCAACTTGGGAAGCGTACTTGGTAAGATTGCTGGCGTACCCAAGACAACGAAGAGCCATGATCTATGAGGCCATTCAGGGAGAACCAACAAAGACGATCACCATGCGTGTTGCAGTTGAGATCTTTGATCAGGTGAATGAGCAGAGGAAGAAGTTCTTCAAGCCATGGCGAGAGTTCGTGCTTGAGGCTGCATATGAGGATGGCACGGTTGAGGCATATCACCTGTTCTGTGCCAACTCCAAGATCGTCATGAACACGGAAGGTGTACGGCAATGAGTAACAGAAGATTTGGAGTGAGATGGAACGTGAGTGTCAAGGAGAATCCGAAGGGGGTCTGGTCTGGCAGTCCATATCTAAGGACTTCAAAGATGAAGGTTCTTGATGACTATGGCAGTGCGGTTGCAAGGATCAAGAGCACCATTCATCGGTACTTTGGACCTTGTGCATATGAGTCCAAGGTCACCGATGACAACAAGGTGATACTCAAGTTCAAGATGCCAAGCATGCGTGCTTGGATGGATGGCATGCTCACCATGAAGCGTATGGACAAGAACAGAGAGAATAAATGGGTGCCAAAGGAAGCATGTGTTATTGGAGCCACCATATCTCAGATGCTGTTCTCACCCTACAGTGATGCTGAGATCGAGGTATATGCCTTGGTGGATGACACGCTTCCACCAGAGGGAGAGATGACAGAAAAGGAGTTGGAGATAATCTATGGAAAATAAGTTGAAACAGGTAATGATTGATGTAGAGAGTTGCATGGTCTGTCCGTTTGCTCGTAATGAGAACCCAAGACTGTACTGCTTTACATGTGCTAAGAAGGACAACAGGAAGATCCACGATTCCAACACTAAGTTCTATGGTGGGTTCATTCCTGACTGGTGCCCACTTGATAACAAGGATGACATCTTATTTGTGGTCAAGAAGGGAGAGGTGGATGCAATACACTGGTCTCACGGTGACATCTATCTGGCGGAGATGCATGAAGATGAATGATGAGTTGCCAGACTACTTGAACCCAGAGAAGAACCCAATGATCAAGAAAGATGCTGATCCAGACCTGTTGAAGTGGCTACACCAGAGACGTCAGTCTAGGGACAAAATCAGAAGGATGATCTTCGGTGATGAACAGGTGGATGAATGGGAACGAAAACTCAAGAAGCACTTTGCTGGCAACTTTGCTGGCAAGAAAGTAGATCTGATTGTGGAGGATGACATCAATGAAGAAGACGTGTGATCATTGTGGGCAGGAAGAGATTGTGCTGGTCTCTTCGATGTACTGGAACAAGCTTGAGTTCAGGTTCGTGAAGTGTCTGGCATGCGGCACACCCACTCAGTATATCTGTACTGAGGGTGGTGATGAGGTGTTCATGATTAATAGGAAAGACGAACTGCACACCAACCTTGACATGAGGATTGGTGAGTACAAGGCAGTACTTGGAAGACTGAATCGGATCAACAACGAGATAGAAGATCAACAAATGACACTGACAAAACAGATCGAGAGTCTTGAGAGACAACGGAATGAGGCGAAAAAGAATGAGTGAAAATATAACTGAGGCAATATCTAAGATCTGGAAGGACTACTGCAAAGAACATGGCATCAAGAGGAACATCAAGTTGATGATCATTGACATAGATGGCATGGTGAATATGTCAGTGGGAGATGCCATGCGACATGTGGCTCATGAGTTTCTTGCTCTACTACAACAGGTGGATGATGATGCCATCTATGTCTATCCAGAGAGACACAACTATCCGAAAGATCCTGATGAGCATGAACCATATGGCAACAAGCCAATGAAGGATAGGATCGAAGATCTTGAGAAGAGGATCGTCGATCTTGAAGAACTTGTCGAGAAGTTGAGAGAACACATCAGTTCTGTGATCCAGATCACAGACCCAGATTTCGCAGATCATTTTGAGTGATGACGGTCTCACCATCATCACCAATTTTTTTATTAGTATCTTTTCTCATACACACTAGCTCTTTGTATTTCACCAGAATTTACGTGAATTTACTTCTCTGGTAATTTTGATCGATTAGAACGGCATTTTAATCCACTTGGTTTCCGATAAGTCCTGTAGTTAAGTACTGTAGTTTTTTCGGAGATGGTGATCTGTTGACCGAACCACCATTTCCCAATGTTAATAAGTACAGGAGTTATAGTTATTGATGGTACTAATTATGACAAAGGGAAAAGGAGATCCACTGGCTGTCAGACTACCGACAATCAGGATGGACAATGGGAAGGACAAGCAACCGAAGGATCGGTGCGGGATTTGTGGCAGACCTCTGGTACAGGCAGCCATAGATCATGGTGGAACTGTTGTGATCAAGAAGCGATCAGTTGGAAGACCAAAGAAAGGATCGACGGTCACAAGACGTGAAGTGATAGGTACTTGGTGTAAGAGGGACAAGATCTTCTACTACCCGAACCTGAGTCCAAACTACAAGGTGAGGAATGCAAGATGAAGTTATGGGAAAGAGAGCAATACCTGAGAAAGAAGTTCGTTGGTAAGATGTGCTGTCACCGTTCAGCTGGTAGCGGAGTAGAGACCATTGGTAGTGGAAAGGACAAGGTAGTGAACTATTCATCAGAGCCGGGCGTGTTCAAGAGAGTTGCCAAGGTCGAGATGACTTCTGGACCACCCAGTGGTTGGACTTGGGGTGCCAGACTGTGGTATGCTGACGGCACGTTCTCTAGCTTCAGTAAAATGGGCGACATTGAGATCAAGCCTGATCAATCCACTTGATCGGTCCTTGGCTTCGGATGATCTGTCTAAGTATGTCGATCATCATCTCCAACTCATTGCGGTTACGCTTGAGTCCTTGGATGATGTCATCAGACTCACACGAGATGTATCTCATGGGATCACCCTTCAGATGACCGAGATCGATGACATAGCCCTTGCCACTTGCCACGTCTTTGATGTAGTGGATCTTCTCGGCAAAGAAGTCATAGTTCTGAAAGATGTTGGCGACCACGGTGCTGATTGCCTCTGGATCGTACCTGTCACAGTGGTAGTTGAACGCCCTCTGTTCTTCATGAACTGTACAGAAGTAGTATTCCACACCAGCATAGGTGTGTGAGTTGCCGCGGTTTATGTTCTTACACAGGAAGCATGGCATCATTCTAACCTCTTTATCATGTATCCTACTATGGGTGCCAGTACGAAGAAGACCAATATAAAACCGATCTCGAAGCCAGTGCACATTCAGATCACCTTCTGGAACACGAGTATGTCCTCGTACACTGCATATGGATGGTACTCTGCGTCGGGGTTCTCTTTGCAGAACTTTCTTGTGTGCTGGATCGCCCAGAAGGATCTCATGGGCAGTCTGAACCACCACCGATCTATGAGGGTGAAACCAGCATGCTCACACAGTTTGATTGTGTCCAGATCGAGCCTGACTGGCTTCTTGTTTCTGACAAAGTTCTTTGTGACCAGTGCCATGATGCCGTCAGCCTTCATGACCTTGAAGCATTCACGATACACATCCAGCATGGCTGATAGGTAGGTCTCTTTGGTCTGGTTGCCAATGTTCTCTGGATCTTTGGAGTACGGTGCTGGCACTCCCTTCTCTTCCTTGAACTTGTCCTGTGTACCACCACGGTCTTCGAGAGACCCTTCATATGGTGGACTTGAGATCACAGAGTCGATCTCACCTGTTGGAAGGTTGCCGATGTTGTCCTCATTACCTGAGTAGTTGTATCCACGGCGTGTTACAAAGGCACGGATGTTGGTCTCACCTGACAGTATCTTCTCGATCTGCTTGGGTGAGTATCCCCAGCCTTCGAGCACTTCTCTCATTTTCTCTGGGCGATCATCACCGCCTGATTTTTCACTAAGTACCGCACCATAGGGTGGGCTACTGATCACAGCATCTATGTCACCATGTGACATGTTGCCAATCTGGTCATCATCCTCACTGTAAGGCACTGGTATTCCGTCTTTTCCTCTTCCTTTGATACCCTTGCCTTCAAGTACATCTTTTGATCCGCCACCAGCCTTTGTGCTAAGTGCCTCTGAGTAGGGCGGACTTGAGATCACGGCATCTATGTCACCCATTGGTCTCGGGTTGCCTATGTTCTTGGGGTCTTCTGAATACTGTTGTCTGTAACTGCCCTTGCCCTGTTCCATGCCCTTTGCCTCATCATATGCCTCTCGATCAGACTTGGTTCCGGGAACATAGGGCGGGCTGGACACGATGGCATCCACCTCACCATGAGGCATGTTTGCGATCTGACCGTCTGAAGCCTCATAGTCCTGCCAGCGTTCTATGTTGGCAAGTGCAGCCTCTACTGTTCTACCATCAATGGCTGCCAACTTCTTTGCGTACTCAAGCTTCTCTTCCTCGGACTTGAACTTCTTGGACAGTTCCATCTGTCCGTATGGCGGACTGGCAATCACGGTATCAACGTCACCATGTGGTAGGTTACCAAGGTTGTCTTCTCCTACTGAGTATCCACGTTCTCCATAATCAACACCGGGGGTGGATCTGCCGTCTATCCTGCCATGGTTCAGTGCTCTCCACTCTTCCTCTGTGTATCTCTTACCGTCATGTTCGATGTAGCCCTTCGTGTCGATCTGGTCCTGAAAGAACTTGGTGTGACCTGCACTGTCGTAACGGATGATGGATGTGTCTGAGTATGGGGGTGAGGTGATGACGGCATCCACACTTCCATGATCTAGGAGACCTATGTTGTCAGGGTCTGTGTAGTCACTGCCGCTGGTCATTGAACGCCCCATCTTGGCATGTTCGGTGCCGATGGCAGACTTTGAGATCTTGCCCTTGGCAGCCAGTGCCTTCTGGAACTTGAGCTTCATGACCTCTGGATCCTGCTTGGTCTTGATCTCCATGCCTGAGTATGGGGGAGAAGTAATGATGGAGTCAACAGCCTCTGGCACATGTTCAGACAGTTCACGGGAGTCGCACTTGATGATGCGTGCCTCTCCGATCTCGGACTCCAATGATGTGAGCATGCTTGCTTCATCAATGTTGGGTTCGATCATGTCCTTGATGTAAGGCTCTTCGAGTTCGCAGATTACGGCGTGTCTTCCCTTCCTGATTGCCATGACACCTGTTGAACCAGTACCACCGAACATGTCCATCACTATCTGTCCGGGTTTGGAGTACTTGTCAATGATCCACTCACACATTGCAAGGTTCATCTTTGCAGGATGCGCAACTGACTTGTCATTGAAGAAGGCACCCCACTGATCATATCGTTGTCCTGCAGTGCCCTTGAACTCAAGCACCTTGTCCTCGTCAACGTACTCTTCCTGATAACTAGGTATGTCCTCTTTGACTGTCATGATCTTCACCAATGGGTGATTGGATGGTCGGACACACATGGGAATCGTGGTAGGAGGGGGGAGTTTCGTAATTGAGGGCATGTAACGAAAAACTAGCCCACGTCTGTCGCCCGGGAGGGCTGACCATCCAATCTTATCTTGCTATGCGCTTGTACCAGATCCAGAGGCTTATCAATCCTAAGAATAAGAATCCCCATCCATAGGTACTACGTATTCCATAGAATATGAAGCTTATTAATGCTAGTATTGCCATGGTAGTATTGAAGAAGATCACTACCATGCCCCAGTCAAAGGGTCTCTTTTTCTTTGAGCTTTGCATAGAGCTTCACCTTGGATCGAAGTGCTTCAAGTCTCCTGATGATCATGTTTACCCGTTGATCAACGCTGTATGGCGGTCTCTTGATTTCTAGTTCAAGAGAGGCTGTAAACCTTTTCACGTTGTCCATGAGGTGTTCGATGTCTTTGGAGACCTGATCTGTTGTAGCCATAGTGATTGTTACCAGTGCGGTAACAACTTAAGGTTTTCGATAACATATTTTGCTAGGGGGAAAATCATATCAGAAACCTTAAGTGCCCAGACTCCACAGTAGGCATGGAATGCTGGCAACGACTTTTGTTTGCTGATGGTAGTTCATTGGCAAGTTTTGGTCGGTCATGTTGCCAAACTTCTGCCAGTGTTCCAAATTCTAAGTCCGCCGGGAGGGCGACCTTTTCAAGACCCATTGTAGAAATACGGTGATACTCCATGTGAAAGCATGGCTATCATGCTGGTTTAGTGGGTCACCCTAAAAGAAAGCATCAAGAGTAGGTGCTTCTGGATCTCTGATCACTACTTCTGACTCATCTATCCCGAGAGCCTTCAAGATCTGGTTCATGGTGGAGATCAGAGTGGCATGCACCAGCTCTGGTGTGATGTCATCCTTGGTTGCCATCTCTACTGGTATTGTCTCTGACTGTATGCCGGGCTTGGTCACGGTCTCAAGATTCATTCTGCGCTTGCCTGTCTTCGCCTTCTCTATGTACTCGACATAGGTGCCTGCTGGCACGAGTGCGTCTTCACTCATGTGTGTGTATGCCTGACCTGCACTCTGTCTCTTCCAGTCTGCAAGTTTCTTTGCCACCTTCACATGTTTGGGAGTGGTCTTCACGTAGTCACTGATCCGCTTTGTCATCTGTGTCTTCTTCGAGTAGTCAGAGATCTCACCCTCTCTGTCCCAGATCATTTGGTAGTACTTGTTGATGACTGTCCTGAACACGTCACGTATTGCATCGGGGGTGTGGGCATCATTGATACAGAGCTGCTTGACTGCTTCCAGACACTCATCGAAGCAGTTCCTGACAATGGTAGGCACGTTCCTCTTCTTGCCCATGAGACCCTTGATGACAACCTCATTGTCTTCATCTACATAGAAGTAGGTCTTCTTGCCACACATTATCATGACCTTGGTGTGGTACTCGTGAGCCAGTTCAATGTCAAGATCGTTCAATGACCACTGTTCAAGCTCCTTGATCTGTTCGGGTGTAGCACCAGCCAGACCCACTGAGTCTGTGTCACCGAATATGATCCTGATGCCCATGGTGTCCACCTTTGCCTGCAGTCTCATGAGTGCGTCTCTTCCAAAGGCTGCGGTGCTCTCACCTGCAGGTGGGCAGTAGAGTCCGAAGTTCTCATAGCCTGTGACTCCGAAGCTGGCGTTGATGTACACCTTGAGTGCCTGTTCCACTGCGAATGCCTCTGGATCTTTCTTTGACATTGGCTTGAACACAGCAAGCCTGATGTCCTTGACCAGACTGATCAGTTTAGGCATGATGCCCTTGTAGATCTTGCAGGTATAGTGGGTCAGTGATGGAACCCTGTTGTCAGTCGCCTCTTTGCATGTCTTATGCCCACAGTTCATGGTCTCAAAGGACACGTTGTTGTTACACATCACCGAAGGATATAGGGATGAGAAGTCCAGTGTGTCAGTGTTGTAGTGATCGCCCACCTCTACCTCTAGTATGGTGGCACCCTCGAAGGACTTGTTCGATCTTGATCTGTCACCTGACTCTATCTGTCCGAACACCTTCAACTCGTCACTGGTAGGGATGAGGATGTTGTTCTCTATCATGTAGCCTTGGAACAGGTTGAGGATCTTGGATCCAATGGCACGATGGGCTGCATCGGTGAAGGTCTGTCTTCCCAGTCTCATGAACATGAGGATGATCTTCATGGTGATCTCGTTGTTGAACTTGGTCAGCTCCATGGTGAGGTGGGAGTCCCAGTAGTTGTACCATACCAGATCACTGATTGCCATGTCAGTGATGGTACCCTCGTACTTGTACTTCTCAAGACCAAGCAGTGCCTGAGAGACCCCGTCTAGTTTGCTGGTGTCTAGGTACCTGTTCTTGTGTACGTAGTTCTTGATCACTGGCTGGTCTAGGTGCACGAACAGGTCTAGGTGCAGCTTGTTCTTGAACTTGATACGACACTCCCTGAAGGTCACTGACTTGCCATCTTTCTTCTTGCTCACCCTGACCTGAAGCCATGTACTGAATGGGATCTCGTTGTCTCTGAAGTTGAGTTGCTTTGCCCTGTTGTACAGGTAAGGAAGATCAAACTCTCTGCCATAGTAGGTGAGGATGAGAGGATAGCCCTGCTCACCCATTCTTTGGAACACGTGTTCTAACAACTCTCCCTCACTGTCACACATCTTTACCTGTAGTACACCCTGTTGTATCTGTTCAGCAAGCATCTGGTTCCTCTTGTGGTTGTTGTCAATGTCTCTTACTGCTGACTTGAGCACGAACACCACGCCGGGGCGGTCATCAGAGTAGGCGAAGGCACATGAGATGATGGGTTCCAGTGCCTCATGCACGTCAGGTATCACATTGCCCCTTCCCTGTACCTCTATGTCCACTGCCATCCTCTTGATGTTGGGGATGGGTGCGAATGTCCATTGCAACAGGCGAGATCTCAGGTCAGCATCATGTTCTTGAAACTGCTTGTCCCACTTGGAATCAGTAGGGATGGTGATGGGTGCGAACCTGTTGTTGTATGGCATGCCATAGTACCATCCTCGATCAAAGGCATGTCGGTACACCCTCTTGATGCCACCCTCATTGGATGTCTTGAGCCTGAACTTACCAACAGCACGTGCGTTCTTCATCCTGACACGTGCCACCTCTACCTCTTTCTTCTGAAGCAGATCGTACTGGGTGATGAAGTCGATGCCCTCTATGGATGCTTCGCCCTTGTTGATCTTGATCGCCTGTCGTATCTCTTGCTCGGTCATGCCCTTCTGCTTGAAGCATGAGGAAGCATCAGTGCTTGGAATGATCAGCTTCTCTATGTCTTGGTTCACTGTGTCCAAGAACCAGTATGTAGGATTGTCTGTTTGTTTGTTGTACTCTGCCTCTATCAGGACTTTGACCAT
>Ga0255055_10002485_pt1 | contig 12979 bp, 19 predicted proteins | sample JV7_2_27_MG_FD_188633 | JGI IMG/M metagenome (GOLD analysis project Ga0255055, IMG submission 188633) | Seawater microbial communities from Jervis Inlet, British Columbia, Canada - JV7_2_27 | ecosystem: Environmental > Aquatic > Marine > Inlet | place: Canada: British Columbia | collected...
GCAGGTCTTCGAGGCGGTCATAGGTGCAATCGATGCCGAGGCGGCGAAGCTGGCGGGCGAGGCGTTGCAGGCCGACGCGTTTACCTGTCTTGGTGATACCGAGGAAGAACGTGGCAAGCAAGCGTTCTCCGGTGTGGGTCTTACCGCTGGCGAGGCCGTTGCGGATGGCTCCATAGATTGTGCAGCGCTGCGCGTCGTCCGTGACCGAGCAGCCCTCAATGTCCACGGTGTACACGTCTGAGGGGCCGTTCCACGGCTTGTCCAGCAACTCGGAGGCGTCTACCTTGGCGTCCAGTCCGACGGCGTGCAAGGCTTGGCGGCGAAGGCTTTCGAGGTTGTCGCTGTTCACGTTCATGTGGGCTGTGTCTTTCTTCGGCATGGTGTCTCTCCTATTTGATGGTGTGTAGTTTGATGGCTGGCAGGCAGCCATCTCGAAGGGCATAGGCGAAGGTGAGGTCTTCGTTGGTCCGGTCGCTGTCTCCACAGGCGGCACGGTGTTCGTCGTAGATTCCAAGGGCGAGGGCGTGTCCGTCTTCGTCCGTGTGGGCAAGCACCGAGGGTTCTCGGTACATGTACAGGACGTTCAGGGCATCGTTGAGGCCGCAACCTAGCAAGGCGGCCAAGTGGTGGGCGATAACGTCGTCTAGCATCGGTGGTGTCTCCTCTCTGTTGTTTGTCCGTCTGCTGCAAGCGCAGCATATCGTCGAACAGGTGAACAGGTCAACACGCGTTGGGGTAGTCTTTCAACCTACCCGTTGGGGTAGGGACGTGCCAGTTTGGCATGCCCCACCTCACCCAGCACTCCTAGTTGCGGGCGGCCCGGATAGCGGAGCGGTCTTGGAAGGCGTCGTCGCGTATCTCATAGCTCAGTAGCGCTGATAAGGTCTTCCATCCCTCACCCACGGATGGGGATGGATGACCAGGACTAGCGACGTAGAAGAGGTGGCGAGAGCCACACCTTAGAGCAGTTGATATAGAAGAGGTGGCGAGAGCCACGCCTTAGATCTTAGGGTGGGGGCGCCAGGAGGGCACAGTGGAGGACAACCAGATTTGCCCCACGGCAAATCCTGGTTGGACGTCCGCCAATGTGCAGGTGCCGGGTGGTGGAGAGCGTGACGTAGGCGAGTGCCGGGTGGTGGAGTAGCGCGGTAGCACGGCGTGGCGAATGTGACGACTACCCTGCGTACTGTAACGTGTGTACACCTGGTGCGCCGCAGCGTACGATAGCGTGTCGAGTGTCTGATGAGAGCATAGCAGCCTTTACCTTCCTGTCTGGATGTGTGCGTATCCCCCGGCCCAGGGTCACGCTCGCCCGTCCGCGCTCGGCCATGCCCACGCACGCGCGCACAGGTAAGGTAGCGCACGCGCCCAGCCCACCCACCCGCACGCACAGAGAGAGGAGCAGGCGCGAAGGGGGGGGGAGGGGGTGGGGGGGTGATCCCCATAGCAGGGGTCCCCATATCCATTGACGCGTGGGGTCCCACCCACGGGCTGCCCTATCAATTTTTTATTGACATCCTGTCCGATCTCGGGTACAGTACGGGGGTGGCATATCAAGTGTACCTCGAAGATCCGGTACTCACCTGGGGCGATGGTGACTCAGGGTTCTACTCTTCCGCCGCCGACCAACTCACATTCATAGCAGGCGGAAAGGAACTATGGCGACACTCGTCACCCAAGAGTACCGGGTTGCCTTCACCTGGGACGAAGCGAAATTCATCTACGAAGGAAAGGACTGGACTGACATGGAGATCACAAGCATGGAAGAGATCATCGACCCCAAGGCCGAGTCTGCTGCCGATACCATCCTGGCGAGCGTAGACCGAGATGCCCGCATCGCAATGGCACTCCGACAATTCCAAGCGGCGTACCGAGTCGCAGTTCGAAATAATGATGAACTACCGGTTTCGTTCACGGACGCCTACAACTTCTCCATCTCAATACCCGACTGACCTGACCGACGCTATGGCCGTCCTCCAAACATCGTTCGCCAAGCAGAACACTCCGTTGGAAGAGTACAACCTGGCCAACGAGCGCAGTGTCGTCTCCAAGTACGGCATGTCCACCGGTCTGGAACTCGGAGACTGGGGTATCTCGGACCACGAAGGATCGGCCAACTACGACTTCACCCACTCGGATGGTCCCATGCTATTCATATCCTGCATGCGTGCGGCCCGGGAGAACATCTATGACCAGCCAGACTACCCGACGTGGTCGGACATCCAGCGCAACGCCATCCTTGACATGATGGAAGAAACTCAGGAGGCTGGCTTCGGCTGGCATGAGGTAACGCACCTTGACATCATCGACGACGTGGCCCTTCGACAGTCCCAAGCCTGAACCCATGGGAGTCCCGGGGTGCGGCAACTGTGGCGGCATGGGAATCATCTGGGGTCAGAAAAAGAAGGATGACCTTCCATGGCTAAGAGCATGCAACTTCTGTTGGACAAGAAAGATTCTTCGCAAAAACTGACACTGGCCGACATCGACCGGACAGTGTACAGCGCCATGGCTGTCACTCCGTACCTGTACGAAGATTGGAGCGAAGACCACGCACTCAACAATCTCGACTTCTCTGTGGCCGGGTACATCATTCGGAATATGCGGGGAGGGCAGGTGCCCAACGATGGCTCATAACCATCAGCGCCGGGTTCGATTCCCGGCCCCGCTACCATGCGGAGTAGCTCAGTGATAGAGCAGCGGCCTGTTAAGCCGAAGGTCAGTGGTTTGAATCCACTCTCCGCAGCCATGCTTCGAATGGAGAAGGCCCTACACGAAGTCAGCGGCATGTCTGCCGCCTGGCACGGCAGTGGTGGCACCATCTGGCATCACCCGGACAAGCTCGACCGCTCAGTGGGCGCCCAGCAGCTGGCTGAGTCGGTCGAGTGGCCGGGGAGGGTCAAGGACGCCTCCTTCAAGTCCGACCGCGAAACCCACGCCGTCCGCCAGGAAGCCCTGCGTGAACGCTTCGCCACCTGGGCCGAGTTCGACATCCCGGACTGGGCCATTCAGAAACGCATGGAAACCCTGGAAGGGTACTGATGAAGCAATTCTGGAAGGGCTACCTGGCAGCCATCCTCACCATTCTGGGGATCCTAGTCGCCGCCGCCCTGTTGGTTTCCATCTGACTATCCCACAATAGTTGCGAAAAGCATCACTTTCCGTGACTTTTCGTCACCGGATTGGGAAATTGGGAATATTCTACACCCCGATCTGGTTGTAGATGTTATGAAGCCCCCAGGCGCGACAACAATTAAACTCGGCAGTCAACCCTGGGGCCGCAATTGCCGGGGAGCGGGAAGGGACTTTGGGAGCGAATCCTTTGGTCGACCCCTCCCCGGGAATCTGTGCCCTTCCACGGTCCAGTTTATGACCCCAAGTTCAGGCCGTGGACCCGTCGAGCGACACCGTACAGGAACATCTTTATAGTAACCGCCCAGTAGCCAGGTTTCAACGGCTACGAGGGGTAGAGATCCTGGGGGTAGAGTGAGAGGGAAGAGGGGAAAGGGGTCGTTGCGTCTACCAGATAAGAAAGGGAGGGGTCCATTTGGCGTATCGTCCAAGGGAAATGGAGTTGCTGGGATACAGGTGGTTGGAGATCAAGTGGAGGAATGACATAGACCTGGACGAGGATACTTGCCAGCACTGCCGCGACAACAGGGAGGAAAGGAAAGAACCCTTTCCCAAGGCATACGGTGCCGCCATGGTGGGTGAGTTTCAAGTTGAGATAGTCAAGAAGCAACGCTTCCCCATGTCCACCCTGGCCCATGAACTCATCCACGTCTACAATCGATTGGTAGGACCGGACAATCCGAGAGTGTCGGATACGTTCGTTCGAGGATACGAGTCCATGTTGAACGACATGGTCATCAACCATTGGGAGTTTTTGAAGGCCCCCAGAAAAGAGGTGCAGACCAAATGATTAAGATGTTTCTAGGCGTTCTCGCTGACCTGTTCGACAACTGGTCGGACGGAACCAACGACCAGGGCGATTTTCAGCCGGTGGCCGATCTGGCAACGCAGCTTGTTGACCAGGAACTGGACGCCGAACTGGACGCGTTCTTGCAGAAGTCCATCGCCGGTATCAGCGTCGGCAACATTCTCGGTACCATCGCCAAGCTGCTTCGGCTCATCAGCTAGATGCCCGAGAAGTACAAGAACCCCTGGGAGGCCTGGCATGGCACGGACGATTTGCTGAGAGGCAAGTCGTCTGACCTTGATTGGGAACGGAAGCTCACCCCCGGCCAGGGGCTGGTGGGCGACACCTCGTCCAAGAACGACCCGGTCGTAGCGGCCACGTACGGCGCCGTCAAGGCGACACCTGGCCACTGGGTCTGGGATGACTGGGAGAGGTATTTCGATCTGCCGTGGATGTCGAGCGAGACAGCCTCTCACCACATCTACGGCACCTGGATCAACGCATCTGTCTGGACGCTGTGGTGCATCATGAAGGAACGTGCCATGCACCCCCACATCCAGGACCTGGCACGCCTCCACACCCGTGCCTCACTTGGCTGGATGGCCCTGACCAGCTGGCCGTGGGGTGGTCAGAGGGATGGACCCCACTATTCCTGCATGACAGGCGCACGTTCTGGTGTGTCCAAGGAGGGGGAGGACGGCAAGCGGTACGATGCGGCCGGTTTGCCTAACCCGATCTACTACATTGACGGTGGACCTGCTGAGGGCATGATCTCCATAGCCGACGCGCAGGTTCCGTACCCCAAGACGACCATGCGCAAGCGCTGGGACTCAGTCAGTGACTACGGCATGGTCTGGATGGAGCATGTCCTGACCGACGACGAGCGTTACGCCTTCCACCGGGTCCTGATGGACGGTTCACCGGCCCATGTCGAGGAGGTTGCGGATTGGTTGCGTGCCGTTCCGGGGCCACACGTCCCGATTCGCTCCAAGCGGACCACAGACGGGATTGTTTCCATCTGTGAGAACTCTACCCAGCCCGTCTCCACCCATATGCTGTACGGCCTGGCCTATTTTGCGGACATCGATGGCCCTGCCCTGACCTGGCAGGACAAGCTCAGGTGGCCAAAGGCGCCGGTTCTTTGGTTGGCGGCTGACAACGTGGCCCAGCGGACGCATGGGAGGCATGGCCGCGCCGGATTGGAAGCTGACCACATGTGGTGCCAGCGCTTGGAGCAGGATTGGTGGCATCCCATCGAGAAGGAGTGGATCACCGGCCGCAACCAGCTGCCGATTCCTGGTGGTCAGCCCGTGTTCGATGTCCGCTGGCATGGCGCGTCCGTTACTACCGGACACGACCCCAACCCGGACAACGGGGACGATGGGAACTGGTGTGATTGGTTCGGGGATCTCTTCGGAAATTAGGGTACCCAAAAAAAAGTTTTCGATCTGGGAATATTGTTCCCTTTCTACACGTTGTAGATAGGGAAGGCCGCCAAACCGTCAAGAAATCAAACAGAGTGACGGGTGTAGGGCGGCAATCGGTGCGCCCGGCCGGGCTATCATTAACGAGTGAGGGTAAGAACACATGGGTTGGCCACTAGCAACAGTTCAATACAACGCCGTAGCAGAGGTGGACGTCTCTTCGTCCGATCATGAGTGCAACCGCTGGTGTGTCGGCCTGTACATCGGTGAGGACTGCGACCTGGAAGTCACCATGCAGTCTGCGCCCACCACCGCGTTCACCTTTCATGGCCTGACTGCGGGAACGATCCTGGAAGGCCGGTTTGCCAAGGTCCTGGATGACGCCGGGGACTCAACGCCGACTGGCACTGACACGATCCTGGAACTCTACATGGATCGTGGACCCCACCGGGGCGGGTACTAGCCCTGGGAGTCATTCATTCGTCCTGGTCTTCATCTCAGACCAGGCCGCACTCAGACTCGCTCCTCTACCGGTACCTGGACACCAATGGTGACGGGACCGGTACCAAGGATGCTGTTGGTGAGTACGCAGCAGCTGCCACTGACTTCTTTATAGAGTGTCCTGCCAACAAGTCCATGGTCATCCACCGGATGATCGTTCATTACAGGGACACTGGCAATGTCGTTGCCGACAAGTACGGTAGTGGAATTACCCTGACCAACGGCATTCTCGCCCGGATCTTGTCGCCAAGCGACTCTGTACTTGTGGACCTGTTTGACGGGGTCCCGGTCACTGCCAACGAGGGGTGGCTGAACGTCTGCTACGACTTCTCGGTGCTCTCTGCTCTGGGGAACAACGTGATCTTCGGCGCCCGCTGGACATTCGCCAAGTGCGGGACACCTATCGTATTGCGGCCAGGCCAGAAGCTGGTCTTGACCCTGGAAGACGACTTCGACGATCTGATTGAGCAGAGGTTCATGGTGCAGGGGTACACAGGATGACACTTGTAGAGATTCTGTACATAGTCGGCACTGCCATCGTCGGCATTGGCATTGGTCGCGGGATTCCCCAGTACAACAAGACAACTGGTAGTGGTGGTGGTGGTCCGAGTGGAGACGCATATCTTTTAGAGGACGGCAGTGGCTACTACCTCATGGAGGATGGTAGCTACTATTTGAAGGAGTAACAGATGGCCGACACAAAATTTACAGGTTTAACAGAAGATACGGCCCCTGGGTCAGATAGCATTGTTCCGACCATTGATGACCCAGGAGGCACCCCGGCAGAGCGCAAGGTAACCCTTGCCAATCTAGCCAAGGGGTTCGTTGGCGGTGCCGACACCCAGGTACAGTACAACAATGGCGGGGTGTTCGGCGGTGACGCCGACATGGTGTGGGATGACAGCGGGAAGGCGTTGACCATTGGAGCCAGTACGGCCACGGCGCAGTTGAAGTTGCCGATCAGTCAGGATTCTGTTAGTCCAACGCTGGCATTTGGAGATGGAAATACCGGCTTTTATGAACACTCAGATAATCTTTTGCGTGTTTCACTTGGCGGTGCTGCTAAGTTCCAATTTAACGACAATGCCTTTGAAGCCGTAAGTTCAGGTGGCGCTCTTTTGAAGGCGTCTCAAAGTGGTACGGTTCCCTCGCTTGTACCCGACAAGGATGACAACAATACTGGGCTAGGCGCAGCCGGCGCCGACCAACTATCCCTCATCGCCGGGGCCTTGGAGGTGGTCCGCGTAGACGGCACCGTAGGCACCAAGGGGCAGGTACTGTTGCCGCAGGAGAGCCTGGCGGCTACGCCGACGCTGGCGTTTGGGGATGGGGATACGGGCATTTTTGAGGGGGTTGCCAATCAATTACATTTTGCCACTGGTGGAGGAAATTCCGAGGCGGTATTGGCAGATGGCTGGTTTGGTGCTAATACCACAGGCCGCGGTGCTATAAGTCTCAACAGTAATGCCTCTGATACGGTTGCTCAGTTTCAGACACGGAGAGGTTCCGGCGTTGCCTATGGATTGGGTGGTGCCACTGGCAATGTCGTGATTGTAGTGGATAGTAAGGCCGGATTACTGGTAAAGGAAACCAGCGGTGGTTCAAACGTACTTCAATTTGACTTCGACGCTGGTGACAATGGTGCGGAGCAGGTGGGTGCGTTGACCAGCCTGAAGTCGGTCAGCGCAACGGTGGCCGGTGCCGCCGCTGCCACGATTACCGCCACCGATCTGATCCCCGCTGGTTCGTTCGTAGTGGGTATCACCGGAAGGGTTGAGACCACGTTTGGCGGTGCGATTGCCACCATGAGCATTGGCGACGGATCAGACGCTGACAGGTGGGGCACCGGGATAGTAACAGACGGAGATGTAACCTGGGACCTCACCGACGCTACCGCAAGCGCGGGGGGCTGGTTCACGACGGCTACGAGTGTTGTATTCACAGGAGATGTTGCATTTGAGGCATCTGGAACGCTGGATGTCATCGTACACTATTTCACCCTCACTGCGGCCACCGCATAGGAGTATTTGATGCCAAAACATATACCGGGAGTTGAGCTGAGGGACATCGTGGCCGATGACGTTGACCGCGTTCTGTTCCACTACAGCAAAGACGAAGAGGACAACGACGTTATCACCGCCATCGTAGGTTACGACTGGATTGAGGCGGTCACAGAGGAGAAGTATGAGGACCGCAGGTACGACACCATCGTACCGGACGGTGCCCTGAAAAACCAGCTGCTCGCCTTGCGAGAGGACACCATCGTTCCTGTCCTGCTGGCCGAGGACGGCTACTCGTAATGGATCTTCTCATCTCGAAGGAACAGGCACAGGCAGTTCTCAACTACTTGGCTGAGAAGCCGTTTGTCGAGGTGTACCAATTCGTAGCAATGCTGAATAACTTGCAGCAGGCTCACCCGCCAAGCTCAGATGAAGAGGTAGAGGATGGACCCTCAACAGAACGATAGATTCAAGATGATGCTCAGGAACGCTGAGTTGAACAACCAGCAGCACGGTAGTCTGCTGTCGAATCCGTATGTCAGGAACATGTTCAACCTAGCGAATTTCGGATCACCATTGCCTGGCAGCAAAGGTCCGCAGTCCCGCCCAGGCGGGTTCAATGGACCGGTTCGCCAGCCACCCAACACTGACAACCGGCGCGGCTATATGTGGTCGGGCAGAGGTAGCAGATAACAAAAGGAGGTATGTAGATGCCGGAGTACAGCAAGGTCAAGGGTTCCAAGGGCGTGGGTAACGCCAAGGGTTCCCCAGGGAAACTCCCGAAGTCGAAGCCTGCGAGCGTCGACTTTTGTGGGTTGAAGGATTCCCGGCCCGAAGAGTCGGACAAGCGGCAGAGTGCCCGCTAGGCGCCTAAACCGACCTAGGACCGGTCCCAGCACAAAGTCCGGGGTTCGGGAGCGTAAGGACAAGATCCTCAACCTGTTAGCGGAAGGCTACGGGGTGACGGAGGTGTGTCGAATTACTCGTTGTAGTCGCAGTACGTACTACAAGCACAGGCGAGAAGACGAGAAGTTCAAAGCGGAGTGTGATCGAATCCTTGCGCTACCCGAACATCGGCAGCGTATCGCTGACGCCCAAGCAAAGACTGTTGGCACCACCGAGGATGACCCACGACGGCGATTCGTGGCCCTGTTCATCAAGACGAGAGACCGCAACGAGGCGGCCAACTCCGTCGGGTGGGATGCCCTAGACGTGGAAAAGAAACTCGACTCCACGTCGGAAGAGTACGACGAAGAGTTTGCTACCCTGATGGCTGAGGCAGAGATGCGGCACCTGTGGAGGATCGAGGACCAGGCCAAGGTCAAGGCCCTGCACGATTCCCCCATGACGCGCTTCATCCTGTCCAACAACATGAGAGAGAAGTACGGCAAGGTTGATCGACCAGGGGAAGTTGGTAACGTCGCCAACATATTCTGGTTTTCAGGGGAGGGGATGGACAAGGCCAGAGAGATCATAGGAGAAGTGATTGAAAACAGACCCAAAGAGCTTTCTGAATGACGAAGGATGCTTTGAGTGTACGCAGTGCGCAGCTTGTTGCAAAGCTGTCTGGGCCTTCGATCCTACCTATGACAGAGGCGATGGTGCCTGTAAGTATCTGGACGGGCACCGATGTCGCATTTACGATCTGCGCCCTTGGTGGTGCCGCAATAGCAACTTTGTCCACTCGGATGAAGAGGTAGCGGAAGCGTGTGCGAGTCTGAGGGATCTGCACGGTGATGAACTTACCGGTGAGCCTGGGCTTTTACAAGAGCCTGGAAGCGCGGATGGCCAAGCTGCCCGAGCGGGAATGGATGCATACCGCAAGGCTGCTGGCGAGCGAAGATCTCTACTTTCTGCTGCGCTATATTCTCTCTACGCGATCATGGGTCAACCCGGAAGACCCGACGAAGAGCTTTTGGGATCACCCATGGCTCCTCGACCGATGCAGGGAGGTCCAGTTCGACTCGGACAGGGTACTCGACATCTGGGCGCGGTTCCACTGCAAGTCGACGATCAAGACGTTTGCGGAATCGATCCGTCGGATCTTGAAGAACCCCAACCTGACGGTGGGGATCTTCTCGGTGACGAAGAGCGTGGCGGACGAGTTTGTGGGGCAGATCAAGTTCGAGTTGGAATCGAACGAACTGCTGAGGGGTCTGTTCCCGGACGTCCTGTACTGGGAGCCTCAGAAGGAGAGCCAACGGTGGACGTTGGAGAAGGGGTTCGTAGTCAAGCGGAACATGAACTTGAAGGATGCGACGGTTAGGGGGTTCGGCCTACTTGACACTTCCTTCACTGGGCACCGGATAGCGTACGCGGTCTACGACGATGCGGTCAACGAATCGAACGTCACCACACCCGACATGGTGGACAAGACTACGAAGAAGTGGGAACTATCCCTTGCAACTGGTATGCCTGGTTCCACCGAATCGTACATCGGTACCTTTTACGCGCATGGCGATACTTACCATGACATCGCTGGAAGAGGCATACGACTGCGGCTGCACCCTTGCTTCGAGATTGACTACAAGAAATCTACTTTTGACCCGGACACTGGCCTGCCTCTCAAACTTGTCCATGACAGGTCTAAGGGTGGTGTTCTCTTCTCGCAAGAGTATCTGGAAGCCCTTGAAAAGACGATGGGGACGGGCACTTTCGGTATTCAGCTTCTGTGCGATTCGAACGCTGGTGTCGCTACTGGATTCAAACTCGAATGGTTGAAGTACTACGGACAGGATCCGTACGACCTACGGCCGCACGTCAACACGATCATCACGGTGGACCCGGCCGGTGAGAAAAAGAAGCACTCGTCCTCGACCGCCATGTGGGTGTGGGGGCTGGGCAAGGACAAGAACTACTATATCTTGGATGGAGTTGTGGATAAGCTGAACTTGGCGGAGCGCACGGACAAGCTCTTCGAGTTGGTTGAGCGTTGGGAACCAGACGACGTGCGCTACGAGAAGTACAGCTTTCAGGGCGACATAGAACACATCCGATACGTCCAGGACCGCCGCAACTTTCGGTTCAATGTTACGGAGGTGGGAGGCTCGCTTTCCAAGGACGATAGGATCGAGCGACTAATCCCACTGTTCAGTTCTGGGCGTGTCTATCTCCCTGAGCACATTTTCTACTACAACAGCGAGGCGCAGCACGTCGACCTGATTGACCAGTGGGTGAAGAGTGAGTACCTGACCTTCCCCAACACGCAACACAAGGACGGTCTCGACTCCATGTCGCGGATCGCAGAACCTGATATGCAGATGCCGTGGCCCCGGCGAACGGACTATGGGAAGCGATCAGACGCTTGGCGTCGAGAGCTTCACAAGAACTCAACTGCGGCACCAGGCACCACCTGGATGTCGCAGTAGGAGACACGAATGGCAGATATGTTCGAACATTCGGCTTTCGAGAACAGGTTGAAGGACGTCATTGACTACCTCTACCTGTGGGAAGACGAAGCCAGGCGGGACTTCCAGTTCTACGCGCTGGACCAGTGGACCGAGGAAGACAAGAAGCGCCTGGAAACCCAGCGCCGAGCGGCCCTGACATTCGACCGGACCCGACCTATAATCGATTCGGTGGCGGGGTCTGAAATCACCAATAGGTACATGCCCAAATTCCTCCCCCGGGAGACCGAGTTGGAGTCCGGGGATCCCATCGTTTCCGAGTCTCTGAGTGAGCTATTCAGGTGGGTCCGGGGCATAGCCAATACCGAGCATCACGAATCCCAGGCCTTCCGGTCCTGCGTGATCTGCGGTATCGGCGTGACCGAGACCACGATGAACTACGACATCTCCCCCGACGGCGCCATCTACGTGCGGCGCGTTCCGATCTGGGAGATGGGTTGGGACCCCTCCTCGATGGACCAGAACATGGCGGACGCCCGGTACATTATCCGGGACCGTTGGGTGCCAGAGGAAGAGGTGGCCTCCTTGTTCGGCGTGGGGTCAGTCAAGAAGGTCATCGAGGCTGCCAAGCAGAACCGTGGAACCACGTCAGGTGGGGGCTTCTTCGGTCGCATCTGGACGCGGGAAATCGACGATAGCCGGAACGCGTACATCGAGAAGAAGGGGCGTCGGTACTACGACAAGCGCCACGCGTCCATACGCCTGTGGGAGATGCAGCGTAAAGAGAAGCGTTACATGACCCGGATCATGATTCCACCTGCGTTGTCCGGTACCAACAAGCCAGAGGAACTGTTCACCAAGCGTGGCAAGGAGACCGACGATGCCTTGCAGGCCCTGAACGAGCAGGCCGGTGCGTGGAACAGGGAGATGGAGACGTTACAGGCTTCTAACCCAAACGCACCAGTACAGCCTGCCGTCGTTGACTGGGTTGAGGAGTATCCGGTCGTGACTGTCCACCGGTCATTCCACACCGGTGCCGAGACCCTGAAAGACGAGGAGCTACCCGTCTCCAACTTCACTTACCAGTTCCTCACCTGCTTCGAGGACTGGTCGGAGGACGAGCGGCGGTACTTCTTCGGTTTGATGCGCCCCATGCGCGACCCACAGGAGTACGCTAACAAGTTCTTCTCACAAGCTGTTCACGTGTGGTCGTCCAACCCCAAGGGTGCCCTGCTCTACGAGGAGGGTCTGTTCGAGGACGTCGAGGTAGCCAAGGACCAGTACGCTTCCCCCACCGGGATGATCCCTGTGCGAGCAGGTAAGCTGTCGAATTCAAAGAAGGACCCCTATGTCCAGCTTCGATCCAACGTCTCACTCACCGGAATACATGAGCTTCTCGGACACGCGATGGGATCAATACCGATGTCTGCGGGCATCAACGAGTCCTACTTTGTCGGAGGTGCTGGTGATCTGCGACGTACTGCGGCTTCTTCAATCGATGCAGTCCAGCGTCAGAACCTGGTAACGATCTCTCAGCCGTTCGACGCGCTGAGGATGTACAAGAAGACACAGGCCCTGCTCACCTTGCAGTTCATCGAGAAGTACCTGGATCCCATGCAGATCATCAAGGTGATCGGTGAGGACGACGCGCCGCTGGTTGAGGTCATCGCCGCCGGTGAGTTGACCAAGCAGTATGACGTGATCGTCGAGGAGTCACCAACTTCTCAGGACAAGCAGATGGAGGTCTTCTCGAAGCTGATGGAGACCAACTTCCTGCCGCAGATGATG
>Ga0255055_10002486_pt1 | contig 12970 bp, 10 predicted proteins | sample JV7_2_27_MG_FD_188633 | JGI IMG/M metagenome (GOLD analysis project Ga0255055, IMG submission 188633) | Seawater microbial communities from Jervis Inlet, British Columbia, Canada - JV7_2_27 | ecosystem: Environmental > Aquatic > Marine > Inlet | place: Canada: British Columbia | collected...
CGCCACGCAGAAAACACTCTTGACTGGCTACTGCGGCTCAAACCGGACGCCGATGAACCCTTGCAGATTGCCGCACTCGGACATGATATCGAGCGGGCCCTTGTAGCAGGCAAGGTAAAGCGGGCCGATTTCCCTGACTATGACATGTTCAAGGCCGCCCACGCCCGAAACAGCGCGGAAATTCTCAGGCAGATTATGGAAGAGTGTGGAGTAGAGCAGGACATGGCCAGCGAGGTGTGCCGGCTGGTTTGCCGGCACGAGACCGGGGGGGACCCCCGCGCCGACCTTATAAGAGATGCCGATAGCATTTCTTTCTTTGAGGTTAACCTGCCTCTTTATTACGAGCGCCACAGCCGCGAAGAAGTCTTGAGGCGTTGTGTCTGGGGTTACCGCAGGCTTTCCGAGAGAATGTGGCAGGTTGCACAAACGCTTTCCTATGACAATGATGAACTCAACGGGCTGCTGAAGGAGGCAATGTGCAAGACTTCTGCCTGTCTTCAAGGGTAGCTACATTGCCTAATTTGGCTTCGTCCGACACCAATTTGGAATTTGTCCTAAAAGAGCGTAAAAAGTACGCACTGCCTGAACTCGAAGGCCGCATTTACACTCGTACCGCAAACCGAGTTCCGCATAGTTAAGCCCTTCATCCGCTTGGCTGAGGAAAGTGATATAATGTATTTGCCCTGGTTCCTTAAAGGAGAACGGGCAGAAGGTGAAGCAGTCTCCTATGTTTCATTTCAACAGCTGCAAGCTGGGCCGGTAGAAGACCGAGGGAAAGAATTCCACGGCTGGACGGACCTCCGAGACTCACCACCACTTCTGAACTTCAGAAAGGATTCCGGAGAATTGTCATCAAAAGGAAAATACATCGAAATGAATAAACTGGAGTATGGTGAGAAATATCACCTACTCAACTGGGTGTCAGCAGAAGAGGCGGACAAGTCAACCAGGGAAAGAGAAAAGATCATTGAGTCGTTACTGGCGACGGTGCAGTTTGGTTTTCTCAACACGAAACTCTTTACACATAGCCTTTCGCCTGGATGTCAGTTGTGTGGCCGAGGGACATGGTCTTGTCTTTTCATAAATGACATCTGCAATACACGCTGTTTCTACTGCCCCACAGCACAGCCCTCCAAAGGAGAGCCGACAACGCACAGGATTCGACTTCCGAACCCTAATGATTACCTGGACTACATTGAGAAGTTCAAATTCACTGGGGTGAGCATCAGTGGTGGGGAACCCATTTTGACGTTCGACCGGACAGTTCGCTTCGTATCCAATATAAAAAGGAGATTCGGGAACGACATTTATCTATGGTTGTATACAAACGGGTTAGCGGTTACTCGGGACAAACTTAAGGTATTGACAGATGCCGGCCTTGATGAGATCCGCTTCAATATTAGCGCCAGTAACTATGAGCTGGACAGAGTCAAACAGGCAATTGGCCTAGTTGAGATCGTCACCGTTGAAATACCTGCCATTCCCGAAGATTACGAGTTGCTGAAGCTCATCATTACCAAACTTGAAGAAATCGGGGTAAAGTTTCTCAACCTGCACCAACTGCGGTGCACACCATATAATTGCGATAATCTCATTAGGAGAGGCTACACTTTTGTACACGGGCCAAAAGTCACCGTCGTGGAGTCTGAGCTTACTGCCCTGCGAGTGCTGCAGCATGTAAGTGAGCACAAGATCGGATTGCCTGTTAACTACTGCTCCTTTGCCTATAAGAACAGATTCCAGACTGCATCATACCGACAGCGCTTTGCACCATTCGTATGTAAGCCCTTTGAAGACATTACTGCAGCGGGCGCGATTCGAAGGATGTCCATAAAGGGACAGCCTGAGCACGTCGATTATGCTATGAAACAACTAGGTGAAAATAACTGTAGCCCAAATTCGTGCTATTTTGAACGTGGGAAATGTCGGCTAACTCTACCACAGTCTCTTTGGAACTACCTGGATATCGGCAAATTCTCGCTTTTCTTAAACTATTATGTCCCACAGTTAACTCTTGTACCATCCTATCAGTATAGCTTTGAAAAAGTCTATCTTAACCCAAGAAAGACACTGCTAATAGAAAAGAAGACTGTAGTCAGTGGGCGAGAAGTAAAGTCGAATAGGTCGGCACTAAAGCAATACTTGACGTCTAGCTTTGTCGATAAGAACGGTTTCGGGAATATTCCTGGCCACAATTCTTCTGAGAACCAATTCCGGCTATCCACAGACTTCGAAGATATCTATGAACTCGAGCACATCAAACCTGAGTTGCAGGAATATTATTGATCTGAAATCTGGTCATTTTAAGTTCTGTCTCCCTCGGAGCTCTCCTCGACGTGCCAGTCTCTCGGTGGCCCACAGCCTTTGATTCCCCAATAAGAATCAAGAAGCCGAGCCTTTCAGAAGACAACACATGGATTTTATCTTAGAAAATCTCGCCATTGGAGATTATCAAGAAGCTCTTGCACCAGCTTCCGACATAAATGCATTACTCTGTGTTGCAAAAGAGCATGACATTTATGATACGAAATGCAAATACTACAAAGTTCCTATAGTAGATATGCAACCGATACCAACGAAACAGTTAACGGACGCAGTAGTATGGCTTAGAAGCAATATAGAAAATAAGAGAATAATGGTTTTTTGCAATGCTGGTATAGGCAGATCGCCATCTGTGGTTGTTGCCTTTCTCTGTTGCGTATTAGGTTACTCTTTTGGTGAGGCAGTCGAATATGTTGCGACTAAGAGACCATACATGTCCATACTTCCAAACCTGATTAAAACCATCGAAGAAACCAAGGCGCAGTTATGACAGGATAGAACACGTAGTGAATATTAGAAGCCTGAATGAGCAATTGGCTCCATTAGAGACAGACGCTGAGGTAAGTTTAGTCAACATCCAGTTACGCTTATGCGTGAGATTTAATATATTTCTTTAATCATGTTAAACTAGACCGAATTTGGGGCTTAAATGAACCTAACTAAAACAGACCGAGATACGCTTGATGGCATATTGGATGACATGTGGTCTATGCTTTTACGCGGCGTTACCGATAGCAATGATCCATTTCATTGGCCGGTTCTCGGAACAACCGGCAAAGATGGCTGTCGTCTACGCACCGTTATTCTGAGAAAGGCCATCCGGCCCGACCTCCTTCTGGTTTGTCATACTGACGCCCGGGCCGCCAAGGCGCAAGAGATTATGAATTTTGCTAGAGTCAGTTGGCTTTTTTATCATCCGGCCAAGAAGATCCAGTTGAGAATTGCAGGATCGGCGACGGTACACACAGATGACCGGTTCGCTGACAAACAGTGGTCGGAAACCAAAACCACAAGCCGCCTTAATTATTGCACGGCCGATGCGCCCGGCACTCCCGTTGCTAAACCATCATCTGGATTGCCGGATTCTCTGCTTAAAAAAATCCCTTCGCTTTTTGAAACCGAAATTGGCCGTAAAAACTTTATGGCCATTGCCTGTCGCATTGATGAGGTGGATTGGTTGAGATTGAGCACCTTAGGGAATCGGCGGGCGCGATTCACATGGGATGCAAACCGACTGTCTGCTACCTGGCTGGTTCCGTGAATCACGTCTGCAAGTATCCATCGGCGGTGTTTGGCTTTGCCTTCAAGAAGTTGAAATATAATGATCGAATTAAGATGTGACCCCGAATGTCTTCTCGCAAAGGCCGTTACGAACGCAGAATAAACCTATGAACTTTCTGAGAACCATCATGTACGCGTATCTTTATATCCCGCATGGTTTTCACAAATTTCTCAGATACCACAACAAGCTGTGCTCTTTAATCACACAGGCAAGGTTTTAATATCTGCTATAACCTTTGAGTATTTGAAAGCCGAAATTCTTAACATCTTCAAACCTTATGTTGTAAACTTACCCTCTAAATGAGACCGGCCAGGGTGATGGTTCGCGTACCGTCAGCCTATCTTCAGATCAGCTAATCACACAGGTTTCAATCCATCTCAGGGCCTCAGTGTAAGCGATCTTCTCAGATACATACCAATCGAGTACACGCTAGATTGATAATTCGAACCTAACCGTATACTTTGCCAATATCAGACGAACCAGAGATAGCGTCTCTTGCGGAGTAGTGGTATTTGGTTATAGAATATAATCTCCCCTGTCCGACACACTGGAAGCATGGCCGAGCTTTTCGGTCCAGGACGTTGAAGACCCTGGCATGAAGCCTTTTATCTTCAACCGCGACTGGGTGCGCTTCACAGATAAGCAAATTGATTTTATGGAAGGCGAGTATCTACCTGGTGGCCTGAGCCTCCCAATCTCCATCTTGGAGATCGCCCTGTTCTGTGCATCTATCATTCTCCTTTTCGAAGCAAGCGCTCGGTGGCATTTCTGGTTTGGCTCCTCGCTCCTGCTTTTTGTAGTTCTTCTGCTTATTGGGCGCTTTTGGCCAGTCCCTAAGTTTATTCTTCCCACCACACCTCTATCCACAAGGACGGACTTTCAAGAGGATCCAACCAAGCCTAGATTTGTCTGGAGCCAGAAATATCGAGTACGTTTCCGGCTGCATATTTCTCCAGTTAAGAAATACGGCCTCATGTACGACCATGCCATAAAAGAGGGATTGTTGACAAAGGGTGACTTCGTCGAACCTGTTACCCTCCATGACGATGATCTGCGTTTGGTTCATGGCCGCGGCTATCTGTGGCGTCTTTATCTTCTGGGATCCACCCCATTAGGACTTCTCAACGGGGAAAACCCTATCAGTCGGGGAATCCTCAAAAGGCTAAAGGTTGCATGCGGGGGTACTTACTTGGCCTGTAAGATTGCCCTGGAGCACGGCCTTGGGATGAACCTTTGCGGTGGATTTCACCATGCCTTTCCCTGTCGAGAGGCGGGTTTCTGCCATCTGAATGATATGGCGGTTGCCATTCGAAAGCTTCAGAAAGAACGGGCCATTGACCGGGCCATGGTGGTAGATTGTGATGTACATCAGGGAAACGGGACGGCTGCCATTTTCAAGAAAGACGATAGTGTCTTCACCTTCAGCATTCATCAGGAAGACCTGTATCCCCACCCAAAGGCAGTAAGCGATTATGACATCAGCCTTTACAGCGACTTGAAGGTGGACGATGCTAAATATCTAGTGGAGCTTAAGGTGCTTCCGAACTTGATCGAACAGCATCGCCCTGATCTGATTATCTACCTGGCCGGTGCTGATCCATTCGCCGAAGACCGTCTGGGTGGTTTTCTCCTTACCAAGGATGGTCTCTTGAGGCGCGATGCTTATGTACTGAGGTTGTGCCATGAAGTGAAGGTGCCGACCGCCATAGTCCTTGGTGGAGGGTACGCCAGGAATACCGAGGATACGGTGGCGATTCATCTAAATACGATTCGAGCGGTCGTTGAGCTAATCGAAGGTGTGAAGACAAGCCAATTACTCTAAAATGACGACCAGGATTCAATGGCCAAAACTCAAGATCTCTAGTTTCTATGTGGAGAAAAACTGCCCTTTACCTCTCTCATAAGTTTGGCAAGATATGTTTAGTCCCTACCTAGAGAGATTTACCCCAGCATTTTGTGCCGAGGCCCCAGAAGCAGAAAGTGTGAATTAAGGGATGTAATCTCCAGTTTCACTTTTGTCTGGTGGGGTTCGATTTACTAATCAGCATACGAGCCCGCTCCGGTTTCCATATGCTCATCAGACGTTAACCCATTGAAAAGTTTAGGGTTTGGCAAGCTATACGAAACCTCCACTCCCAGGCATCTACCACATGATCTGGAAGACAGGTATCCCATCTTACCATCTCTATATCTTTTGGTGTCTTCTGAACCAGTGGATTCTGGCCTAACCTACTAGTCCACATTTTTTCACCGCTTGGCGGCAGTGCACATCATTCGTCATTGCCTACAGTTTCTGTCACGGCACCAGCCGCAGCCTTCACACCAGGACCTCACCGCGCGGGCCGCTAGCGTGCATCATAGAAATCTCCACCTAAGGTTGTGACATTTCCTGGTATCGAAGATGCGGATGTAGTATTCTTGAATCTTAGAGCAGTCCACTTTTACGCGAGTCAGGAGCAGACTCAGCCTCTGTCTCAAGTTGAAAAAAATGACCGGCTGGAAAATACCCCCTCCCAAACGCCCCACCAAAACCGACGAAGAATTCAGAAAGGAAAGAGAGAAGAAAGTAAGATGGCTCGTCAAACACCGATATCTCAGGTCAGAGCGTATCAAGAACGCAATGCTGAAGGTTAAAAGAGAAGATTTCGTGCCAAATGCCTACAGAGACTATACCTATCTTGAAGTTCCCCTTCCGCTCCCAGGAGAGGAAGCGACCATCTCATGCCCACACAGTTATCCTCTCTTTTACGAGTCACTAGGTGTGGATAGGGGCGATAAATTCCTCGAGGTTGGTCTTGGGTCTGGTTACGGCACCGCACTCGCGAGGGAGATTGTTGGCGCAGATGGTCTGGTGGTCTCCATTGAAATTGATCAATTGACTTTCGAATTCGCCCGAAGAAATCTGGAAAACGCAGACTATCGTGATGTTGTCCTGGTGAAAGGTGATGGGGGTTTTGGGTATCCAGAGCTGTCACCATATGACAAAATCTGTATGACCGCAGCATGCAATGGAATTCCTTCTCCTTTGCTGGAACAACTCAGGACAGGAGCACGGTTAATTGCGCCTGTGAGAAAGCCGTGGAAAGAAGTGCAGGACCTTGTTATGTTTGAGAAAAGCGAGGGGGTGACAAGGTTGAGGTCATCTGTGAAGTGCTCTACGTTTCTTTAGGGGGAAGTTACGGGTAAGATTCGGTCGAGTTTGGTCCCAAAGCCGAAGTTGTGAGCGTCTGCAACACAGACCAACGTATGGAAATATCTCTTGATTCTCTTCTACCCGAGGCGTTTGGGCCGCCCAACCTTAGCGACGTTCCTGAAGAATAGTGAGGTAATTGATGAGTAAAGAGCCAAAATATCACATTGGTTTCAGTAGAGAAGACATGGGTGAGAATCCCCCTACCCTTGCAATGCTGCGCCACTTAATGGGGGGGCAGAATTCAGAATCCAGGAAGCAAAAAACAAAAGCAACTCTCTTGACCTCCTGGCTACAGGCTCCCGACTCCTGGCTCCTTAAACCATAGGCTTTGCGCGAAGCTGACAGCTGAAAGCTGGGAAGGAGACAAATCATGCAACTGAAAGCAATTTTGTTGAATTTCGCCTATTCGATCATCGGAGGGCTCTTAACCCTGCTTTTTATGTATATAGGCTACAAGGCGTTTGACCGTATCACCCATTTTGATACATCAGATGAGTTAAGGAAAGACAACAGAGCTGTCGGATTGGTAGTGTTGGGAATATTCATCGGTGTCGGGATTGCAATAGGTCTGGTTGTCGGTCTGGCGCTTAACTGATATCATTCCTGAATGATAACGAATAGTAACATTCAGTGGAAGTGTGATATGCTGTATATCATTACAGCTCCTAATGTGAAACCTCCCAGAAGATCAACAAGTTGCCTGCTCTTCTCTTCGATTTTGCGTGCTACCCTGACTCGCAGCCAGCAGTTTGTCCTTTTGACCTTATTGCTAGCCCTGATGTCACCTGCAAATCTCTGCGCCGAAGATTTACCACCCGTAACTGCTCAAGTCTGGGCAACCAAATATGACCAATATTTCAGGAAATATACAAAACGCTACTTTGGTCCCGGGTTTGAATGGCATTGGTTTAAAGCCCAGGCGATTGCCGAATCAAACCTAAAAGCCGACGCCAAGAGCTGGGTAAGTGCGAGGGGAATCATGCAAATCATGCCAAAGACGTTTGCAGAAATTCAAAAGAAGAATCCCTCATTCGCTGACATCAATGAGCCCCGTTGGAACATTGCCGCCGGAATCTACTATGACCAGCAGCTTTACCGGAAATGGAAGGCTGAGCGGCCTCACCTGGACCGTATGAGCTTTACCTTTGCTAGCTATAACGCCGGCTTTCGCAACATCAGAAAAGCTCAGGGTCTCTCCAGGAAAGCTGGAATAAATGAGAACCTCTGGACTAGCATTAAGAAGACGGCTCCGAAAGTTCGTGGCTGGCGTTATAAAGAAACTCTTGGCTACGTGGACAAAATTCATACAATGATGGCCCCTCTAGTCGGACCGTAAAAGAAGAACTCAATTCGCTTCGCGCACATGCGGAACGATGGAATATTGGGTTGATGCCTCATCTGGTCGAAAGATGGTGTGCTACATGGGACAACGTTTACCCCAAGAACAGTCGGTACATGACAGGGAAGTTGCCCGGGTTGCTCGCCACGAGCAACTCATATGAAGCCCTACTAGAATGGTATGAAACTTACGTATAACATACAATGTGAACTTTTACAGGGGTCGAACTGAGTTTGCATTTCTCATTAATAGTTCCACTTATACCCCTCCTTTTGAACCGCCCAATAAATTCCATAATCTGGTTGTTTCTCGTATTGACATTAACCACCCGGTCACCGTAATTTGGAAGTAGGCTCAGAATCCCCGCGCTCGTTCACCATCGAGTGACCATCTTAACCACTTGTTTTACAAATTGGGCTGAAATCACTCATCATAGTCATTGCCTTACCCCATTGTTTTGGATCGTTACGCTGATTCTAATAAAAAGGATACTCAAATGCGGAGCAAACTGTTTATTTACGCTCTCATTGGATTCTTGTTTTTCGTTTCATTAGCGGGCCTGGCATTTGGCGAAGAGGTGACAAGCAGAGACCGCGGGCTCCCAGAAATGAAAAAGGTTTGGAAAAAAGCTGCCAACAAACCATCAAAAATTTCCAACTCTATCACTATGTTTATGTGCGGTGACGTAATGACAGGAAGAGGCATTGATCAAGTGCTATCCTACCCTAGTGACCCTTTTATCCACGAGCCATACATGAAAAGTGCCAGAGGATACGTAGAACTAGCTGAGAAGGTGAATGGTCCGATTCAACAACCCGTGAGCTCTTTTTACATCTGGGGAGATGCTCTCGAGGAATTGAAACGAGTGTCGCCGGATTTGAGGATTATTAATTTAGAGACGAGCGTAACCAGGAGCAAAGATTATTGGAAAACCAAGGGCATACACTACAAAATGCATCCAGAGAATATCTCCTATATAACCGTGGCCAAGATAGATTATTGTTCCCTTGCGAATAACCACATTCTCGACTGGGGATATTTAGGCCTCACTGAGACATTAGAAACTTTGAAGAAAGCGAACGTGAAAAGTGCAGGAGCTGGTCAGAATCTTCGAGAGGCAGAAACTCCTGCTGTGTTGGAGGTTGAAGGGAAAGGAAGAGTTATTATGTTCTCATACGGATTGGAAACAAGCGGAATATCTTTAAGTTGGGCAGCGACGGAAGACAAGCCTGGTGTAAATCTATTGAGAGACCTGTCTGACAAAACAGTCCGGCATATTAAAGAAAAAATCGAGGAAGTGGAACAACATAAAGATGTCGTAGTTGTTTCTATTCATTGGGGAAGTAATTGGGGTTATCATATTCCTCCTGCCCAAAGAGAATTTGCTCATAAACTCATTGACGATGCAGGTGTTGATGTAGTTCATGGACATTCATCTCATCATGTAAAGGGAATAGAAGTCTATAGGGACAAGCTTATTATTTATGGTTGTGGTGATTTTCTCAATGACTATGAAGGTATAGGTGGCTACGGAAGCTTTAGAGGTGATTTGGCCTTGATGTACTTTGTGAGTGTCAACCCAATGACTGGAAGGCTTATTCATTTACAAATGACACCAACACAGATCAAACACTTTAAAGCGAATCGAGCATCAAAACCCGATGCATTATGGCTAAAGGATACCTTGAATAGAGAAGGCAAAAAGCTTGGGACTCGAGTAGAATTGAACAGGGATAATAGCTTAACACTGCGATGGGATTAATTCCCTTGGCAAAGTGGGTGACGGCCATGAAATTATGCACTTTTATCGAATTAGGCGGGAAAGTTAAGTCTTATGCTCGTCCCTCTTTCCCCTTCTGACCAGCCCCAGCATTTTGTGCTAGGTATTTTGGAGGGTGAAGTTTAGATTAAGGGATGTAATGTGAAGTTTCCTAGGGCTTGAGTAGGGCTTCAAATAACTCGATCTTAGTCTTAATAACGCACCCTGGTTCCCTAATTGGAAAAAAGTACAGAGGAAGCATCTTGGGTAGACTGCCGCCCATTATTTAGCCCAGGTTCAAGAGAGTCACTATTAGGATACGGTAGAGATGCGCGGAGAATTTGACAAAAAGACTGTCGAAGATAATCTTCACAAACATGTCGAGCACCTCTCAGGAAGAATTGGTGATCGACATCTTTGGAAGGAACACTCTTTGGACAAGGCTGCCGAATATATCGAATCGACACTTACGGCCAATAGATATTCTGTCCAACGTCAGACATTTGCCTGCTATGGCAAAAGTGTTTCAAATCTTATCGCGGAGAAATCCGGGGATGGAGACGGAGTTGTTGTAATTGGCGCCCACTACGATACTGTTCCAGGGTCGCCGGGTGCAGACGATAATGCCTCTGCTGTAGCCGGAATGCTCGAAATTGCTAGATTAAGCAGAGAAACTTCCTACAAGAAGCATCTTATTTTTGTCGCCTTTGTAAATGAAGAGCCTCCGTGTTTCGGATCTCCAAACATGGGGAGCATGGTGTATGCAAAAAGCCTCAGACAGAGAGGTGTACCCTTGGAGGTTATGATTTGTTTGGAGATGATTGGTTATTTTCGTAAAGATGAGCTTCAACAATACCCTTTTCCTGGGATGGAACTCTTCTATCCCAGGACCGCAGACTTCTTGGCGGTCGTTGGAAATTTCAATTCATTACGATATGTCTCTTCTTTAAAAAGGGGAATTAAGAGGAATGCTGCGATAAATGTCCGGTCTCTAGTCGCACCTGAACAAGTAGCAGGTATAAACCGCTCAGACCACTCTGCATTCTGGCATCATGGATTTAGGGCTGTTATGGTAACAGATACGGCATTTTTCAGAAACAAGAACTATCATCAAGAGACTGATACTATTGATACATTAAACTTTAATTCCATGACCGAGGTAGTAAACGGGCTTTATTACGCGTTGCAGGTACTCTGACTTTGACAAAATTTCTTACCGTGGACTCTTTTACCTACTTGGTCCACCTTGGTTCCTGTCGGCCGTCCTGATCTGTGGGGACTCCTTTCTTCCGTGGCAACAGTCTGTTGACAACTCCGAATATGCTGTGCCAGGGTAAATTCCAGCAAAGTGATCATATGAAAAAGCTACCTCCTTCGAGGCCTTGTATTATACAAGGGGTCTTGGAGAAAACCCGAAACAAAGGAGGTAGCCACCATGTATTATACAGGGATCGATTTACACAAGAAAACATCTTTTATTACTACGATAGATAAAGATGGAAAGATCGTCACTAGAGCCAACCTGCAGAATGTGGAAGAGGACATTTTGGCGTACTTTGCAGCTCTAGACAAAGAGACCAAAATCGTCATTGAATCTATGGCATCGTGGTACTGGCTTTATGATCTCCTTACCGGGGAGGGCTTTGAGGTTGTGATCTCGAATCCTGTGAAGACCAAGGCCATTGCTTCGGCCAAGATCAAAAACGACAAACTAGACTCTCATATGCTGGCTCAGCTTCTCAGGGCTGATTTGGTCGCTACCGTTCATGTAAGCAGCCTTGAGACACGCAAACTCAAAGAACTCCTGCGTCATAGAAGCAGATTGGTTCGAGATGCCACCCGCATGAAGAACCGTATCCATATGCTGCTGATGAAGAACAACTTCAGAAGTCCTTTTAGCGACCTTTTTGGTGTCAAGGGACTGAGGTATCTGGAAGAGATTGACTTGCCAGATTACCACCGCCAACAGGTTGAGACCTATCTTTTGCTCTATCAAAAACTGAGAGAGCAGATTGAGCCTTTAACCAAAAGAGTCCGTGCCCTGGCAAAGGAAAATCATACAGCCCAACTTCTTATGACTATCCCTGGCATCGGACCTATCACAGCCATGTTCATTATAGCGGAGGTAGATGATATCTCCCGGTTTCGCTCATATCGGAACCTGGCTTCTTACGCCGGTCTGGTGCCTTCTTTAGATGCCAGTGCTGGAAAAGAGAAAAGGGGCAGGATCACAAAACAAGGATCCCGCTACCTGAGAACTGCCCTGGTCGAGGCTGCCCAGGCTGCAGCCAGAATGAAAAACTGCCGGGTGAGCATTTTCTTCCGCAGAAGAATCGTCAAGGGGGGCTATCAAAAGGCCATTGTGGCCACAGCCCATAAGATCTTGCAGTACGCCTTCTACGTTTGGAAAAACCAAACACCTTACAAGGAGACCTATCCTGTTTGCGCGTAACCCGTTAATCCACATGGCCCACAAAAGGTGAGGCCGGCAAAGTGATTGGGACGCCGTTTATCAGATGCATGATAGTGTGACACCTTTGGGTGATCACGGATAGGTGTTTGGCGATGAGCCCAATATCGTGGTTCCAGACGAGCAGTTAACAGAGCTTTTTAACTTGACAACGGCTTTTTCATAGGTGTGGATTAAAGTAGAGTCTGTCGATTAAGTCATTTTGGTGAAAGCTAGTTTCCGGCGAGAGCTTCCTCCTATTTCGGGGAAGTCTTTTCTGGAGTATCCCTTCTCCTCTAGTGTACTTACTTTACCTTTTTTTTCCTAAGGGCTACCACCAGCCCCACCGGATCATCTATGTAACGCCGTAGTTGACGATTTTCCCTATATTATGAACCATGCAATAGAGCAGCCATTGGATATTTACTTTGATCTTACCCCTCAAAGTAAAACGATCCAAGCGCTTATGTGTCCGGATGTTGGCAAAGACGGGTTCAGCTATGGCTATGCGCCGAGGATATATCTTTCGTCCCATCTCAGTATCGACCTTGCCGGCCATTCTCCTAGAAAGGTTGGTAAGCTGAACTGCAATGGGAACCCATAAGTATTTCCTTTTCGCACCTCGG
>Ga0255055_10002487_pt1 | contig 12963 bp, 9 predicted proteins | sample JV7_2_27_MG_FD_188633 | JGI IMG/M metagenome (GOLD analysis project Ga0255055, IMG submission 188633) | Seawater microbial communities from Jervis Inlet, British Columbia, Canada - JV7_2_27 | ecosystem: Environmental > Aquatic > Marine > Inlet | place: Canada: British Columbia | collected...
AAAGAACATGAAACTAGAAACAGCCTTTTCAATGGACACATCCAGCATCAAGTACGGTCCCGGCGTTACCCGCGAAATTGGCTGGGACATGGAAGAGCAAGGATCACATCGTGTAATGGTAGTGACAGACGCCAATTTAACCGGGAGCGAACCGGTTGCGGTCACACTCGAAGCATTGGGCAAGCATGGGATCGATGCCGTCCTGTTCGATCAGGCCAGTGTCGAACCCACAGATATTTCTTTTAAAGAAGCGATTAAGTTTGCCGAAGACGGTAATTTTGACGGCTTTGTCGCTGTCGGCGGGGGTTCAAGCATGGATACCGCCAAAGCCGCCAACTTATACGCCACATACCCGGCAGAATTTATGACCTACGTCAACCCGCCTATCGGGAAAGGCGAACCGATCCCCGGCGCATTAAAACCACTGGTGGCGGTTCCGACAACTGCCGGCACGGGCAGCGAAACGACCGGCGTGGCCATTTTTGATTTTCTGGAAATGAAAGCCAAAACCGGTATTGCACACCGCGCGCTGCGTCCGATAAAAGGCATCGTAGACCCCAATAATACTCGAACGCTTCCCAAGATGATTGCCGCCTGCACCGGACTGGACCAGCTCACCCATGCGCTGGAAGCCATGACCGCTTTGCCCTATAACCAGCGACCGGCACCCGAGCATCCTAAGATGCGCCCGGCATATCAGGGATCCAACCCCATCTCCGACATCTGGGCCTCTCGGGCTATTGAAATGATCTCCCGGCACCTGGTCGGTGTGGTTGAGGATTCTTCCGACGATGAAGCCCGCGGAGAGGTACTGCTGGCCGCAACCTATGCCGGCATTGGCTTCGGCAACGGCGGGGTTCATCTGGCGCACGGCATGTCATATCCCGTATCGGGGATGGTTCACGATTACGTGCCCGAAGGATATCCACCGGAACACCCTCTGATTCCACACGGAATGGCGGTTGTTCTGAATGCCCCGGCGGTTTTCCGATTCACTGCTCCGGCGAATCCCGAACAGCATCTGTACGCAGCTAAACTGATGGGCAAGGATATTTCCGGCGTATCTCCCGATGATGCCGGCGAAGTGCTATCAAGTGCAATTATCGAGATAATGCGCAAGGTTGAAATGCCCAACGGGCTCAGCGCCGTGGGTTACGGTCCGGATGATGTCGACAAACTGGTGGAGGGAACATTACCCCAGCACCGGGTGACCAAACTGTCGCCCCGGCCGGCAAGTGCCGAGGATTTGAAGCAGCTGTTTCTGGATTCGATGGAGCTGTGGTAAAAACAGAGGCCGGAAGACAGATGACAGAAGACAGATGTCAGAAGCCAGTGGCCAGCGACCAGCAGCCTGCCACTCGACACCTGAAACCAAGAAATCGCCCTATCTCTGCCCCCTCCGCAAAGCGCTGATACAATTTTTGAATGACAAAATCGAGCGGACTATTCATAATGCATGAAATATCCACTCAGCTGGTACCGTTTGCTGATTTCAATAAAATACGTCGCGTAGAGGGATTTGATCGTATCAGCGCTGAATATCCAACCTATCTGACAGACGAATCAAAATTATCTCCGGAACCTTTTGATTACCTGTTTTTTCCCATGGACGAAGCCGAGCTTGCGGCTATCCTGAAGCAGATGTCTGCACAAAAGATTAAGGTAACCATCGCTGGAGCGCGCACGGGACTGGTTGGTGGATGTGTTCCCCGAAAAGGAGCGCTGGTATCCCTTGAAAATTTAGATCGGGTAAAATCTATCACCTGGGACCACAAAGCCGAAGAGTGGCGGATACAATGTCAGTGCGCGCTGGATTTACGCAGCCTTAATGATCAGATTGTTTCCAAAAACCTTCCGGATGTAGCAAATTGCGGTGATCGGCAAGCATTGGACGCATTGAAACGGTTCAAAGAAGACCCGGCCGGTTACTTCTATCCACCGGATCCAACCGAGATGAGTGCTTCTATCGGTGGTACCGTGGCCACCAATGCCTCGGGCGCACGCACTTATCGCTATGGGCCAACGCGTGACTGGGTGAGGGGGATTCGGGTGATGCTTTCCAATGGTGAAATACTGAGCATTCCTCGAGGTAAATATTTCGCATCACCCGGCGGTGAGTTTATCGTTTTTGATTCCAAAGGCAACAAACTTAGCGTAAAACTACCTACCTATCGTATGCCGTATACGAAAAATACGGCCGGCTTTTTTGCAGCACCGCGGATGGATCTAATAGATCTTTTTATCGGTTCGGAGGGCTGTTTGGGAGTTATTACTGAAGTAACTGCAGCCTTATTGAAGCGTGACGAAAAAATTTCTCTGATCCAATTCCTTAGTTCTGACGAACAGGCGATTGAGCTTGTGGATACTTTAAGAAATAATGAACGTGTTCAGCTGGATTTCCTGGAGTTTTACTCCGGCAATGCGCTGGATCTGTTGCAGCAACGGCAGGTACAGGACCCCAAGTCCGTGGACATGCCCCTAATTCCCGAACATGCAGGCGCTGCTCTTTTTTTCGAATTTAGTTTCGACGCCATGGCGGACAGCCTCGATTATGGTCTACTTGAAGAAGCGATAAACAGCTGCGGAGCATCTATTTCGGATTCCTGGGCCGCTTATGAAAATCGCGAACTTCAGCGCCTGAAAGATTTCCGCCATATCCTTCCAGAAACGATTAATGCCATCATCGCTGAACGTAAAAAACAGTATCCGAAACTGCACAAGCTCGGAACCGACCTTGCGGTGCCGGATGAGCGCCTGCGCGATATGTGGCGAATCTATTATGATGCGCTTGAGACGGCCGATTTGGAGTGGGTTGCATTCGGTCACATCGGCAACAACCACATCCACATCAATATCATGCCGCGGAATGAGAGCGAGCTCCAAAGTGGTTTGGAGCTATACGAGCAGTTTGCTGCCAAAGCAGTGGAGTTCGGCGGCACGGTTTCGGCTGAACACGGAATCGGAAAAATGAAGATAAAATTTCTAAAACTGATGTACAGTTCGGACCACCTGAAGGAAATGCAGGCGCTTAAATTAGCTCTGGATCCAAGTAGCATGTTGAATCCCGGCAATATATTTTGCGGTTGAGGCTCAATATGAAAATTGTTGTGTGCGTTAAACAGGTCCCTGAAATCACGGACGTGAACGTAAACCCTGAAACCGGAACACTGATCCGTGAAGGGGTAACCTCTATCCTCAATCCGTTTTGCGAATATGCGCTGGATCATGCTGCCCGACTCAATTCCGCTTATAACGAGACAGAGGTCATCGCAATTACCATGGGGCCGCCTCAAGCTAAGTCTGCACTTTATCGCTGCCTGGAGCTGGGTGCCGACCGGGCCGTGCTGGTCAGTGACCGCAAATTCGCCGGTGCCGATACCTGGGCCACTGCACTGACCCTTTCCGCTGCCATCAGGCAAGCAGTGCCTGATTTTAACCTGATCATGTTGGGCAAACAGGCAATTGACGGCGACACAGCCCAGGTGGGACCGGAGCTGGCTGAAATATTAAATCTGCCGCAGATCATGTATGGTGCAGAAATGCACTTGACACCCAACAAGAAACGGATTCGCGTAAAACAGGAAACGGAAAACGGTTATAAAATACTTGAAGCACGCTTGCCGGTTGTGGTTTCTGCCAGCAAAGGCGAACTCATTCGCAGAGTTCCTTCTTTTCAGGATGTTCTTACCGCACGCACAAAAGACTTGCGGGTGATTGCCGCCGCCGACCTGGACCTTGACGAGTCGGAATTGGGGCTGCAAGGTTCATACACCCAGGTGGTAAATGTCTTTCCGCCCGCCCAGAAACATGGCGGTACCAAACTGGAAGGCCTTGAACCGGAAGTGGCCGCCAGAAAAATTGCAGCTTATTTAAGAGAAGAGAAATTCATTTAATAACATTACTATATAAAATTCCATTTAGATGTCTAATAAAGCTTGATTTCACACCATGCTAAAAATCGACAAAAACAAATGCAACGCCTGCGGCCTGTGTGAAACATCGTGTGCGTTTGTTGCCATCGCCGTTGAAGATGATGTCGCACAGGTCAACGATCTATGTACACTCTGCGGTGCCTGCGTCAATGTGTGTCCCCAAAACGCTTTAGCTATCAAGCGCCAAAAGGTTTCAATCGAAGAACTTTCTCATTACAACGGAGTGTTCATCTGGGCCGAGTACGAATCCAGGGGCGAAACGCACGCACCCAAGAAGGTGGCTTATGAGATCCTGGCACAGGGACGTAAGCTGGCCGATCAATTGGGAGAACAACTCAGTGCAATAGTTCTCGGCGATGAGCGCCTGGTAGATATTGACAACCTCTGTCATCACGGCGCAGATCGGGTGCTCTGCTGCCGGCATGATCTTCTGGGTCGTTATACCAGCGATGGCTTTACCAATGTGATTGCAGCCGTCATCGCCAAAGAGAAACCCTCTATCGTTCTCTATGGCGCCACACCCAATGGACGTGATCTGGCACCTCGGGTGGCTGCCCGCATGCGTCTGGGACTGACAGCAGACTGCACCGAACTGGGAATTGATGAACACAGGCAGCTAGTGCAGACCCGGCCGGCATTTGGCGGCAATATAATGGCCACCATTATCTCTCCTTATACACGACCGCAGACCGCCACCGTACGACCCAACGTTTTTGCCGCTGCCGAAGCGGACCCTACCCGTCCGGTGAATATCGAAGAGGTACCGGTGACACTTACTAAAGCCAACATTCGCACCCGTCTGATAGAAGAGATCCTGTTGGATAGCGAAGAAGAGAGAATCGAAGAAGCAAAAATCATTGTCTCAGCCGGCCGCGGTTGTCAGGATCCCGTGACCCTGGATACGGTCCGTGAGCTGGCCCGAAAATTGGGTGGTGTTTTGGCGGGGTCACGTGCCATTGTGGAGCTGGGATGGATTCCCCACAGCCTGCAAGTCGGTCAATCCGGGACGACCGTTGGGCCGGAACTTTATATGGCCATCGGCATCAGCGGAGCCGTTCAACATGTGGTTGGCATGAGTTCGTCAAAAAAAATCATTGCCATAAACAAAGATCCCAATGCCCCCATATTTAAAATTGCCGAGCTGGGTATCGTCGGCGACGCCCTGGTTATTCTTCCAAAGTTAATTGACGAAATTGAGCGCATAAAAGTAAGGCTCCATTGAGTTGACGTTTGCTGCGAGGCAGCAAAAATCCCGGTTATGCTTGTTCGTCTCGAAAAATCAACCCTAGCGGGGTACGCTAATTTTTAGATTACCATAATAAGTACACAAATTTAATAAACTGTATAAACCGGCTATAAAGGCAAAATCCCATCCTTTAGAAACCCCTTATTGATTGAGCTTACAAATTTATATTAAACGAACTCAAGAATAAAAGTTGTTTTAAAATTTTGGATTGCGATACGCAATGTGAAAAATAGCTAAATGATGGATTGCGGCTATCCTTCTAAACTTTTGTAAAATTTCACATTCCGTTTGCTAATCTCACCTTTTTCACTTCGCTTCAAAGATTCAATGATGGTACGCATTTTCGATTCCAGACATTGCAAAATATTGGAGACTTGCGTATGCATTACACAACCCGAAGCGGATAAAAGTTCATAAAGCCCGAATGGAGGTTACACTTTAAATGGATAGATCTAAATATAATCCTGCCTTTAACTCCGTATTGCCCCATCGATTAAAACTTGGCATCGTTCATAACCTAAAGCCCATCTGGCTTTTTCTGATTGCGGTGATGTTTCTGGCTTGCGCGACTCTGCCAACACCTGAAGGGAAAACGACTTCTTACTCTTACGACCCCCCTCCGGATAGTCGCCTAGCTGTTGTCACGCGTAATTTGATAGAGGATGCGGATGATGGGACTTCAGGTTTTTTTAAGTTGTTCCGAAATGATGATGCCATGCGGTGGCGGCTTTTGTTGGCCGATATGGCCGAAGAAACATTGGATATGCAGTATTTTTTATGGAAAGGTGACGCCAGCGGAGATCTGCTTCTGGATCGGGTGATCAAAGCCGCAGATCGTGGCGTTCGGGTTCGCATCCTGGTAGATGATATTTTTATCATTGGCGAAGACCGGACAGTGGCAGCGCTGAGTCAACATCCGAATATTGAGATGCGTATTTTCAACCCGATGACAGGACGCGGTACCTCGGCATTGCTATTCGCGCTGGAATACCTGGGAAACATCGAGCAACTCAACCATCGAATGCACAACAAGTTGATCGTGGCCGACAACCGGTTTGCCATCGTCGGTGGTAGAAATATCGGCAAAGAATATTTTGGTCTTAATCCGAAACACAATTTCACCGATTTTGATGTAGTGGCTTTCGGCCCGGTTGCAAACAAGGTTTCTTACTCCTTCGATATTTACTGGAACAACCAATGGGCCTATCCCGGTGAGGCCTTATTACAGAATTATAGAGACCAGGAACTTTTACCGCTGCTGTTGGAGGAACTCCAGGAACATCTGGTTAGCAAAGAGAAGTTGCTGGTAGAATTTCAGCAACAAAAACAAGACTGGAACACCCTGCTGCTAAAGCTTGAACAGAATATGAAAAGCGGCACATCCAGGGTAATTTATGATGAACCCCTGGTTGGCGAGAAGATACCGCCGGTACAGTTAATCGAAACTTTAGGAGAATTGACTGTCAACGCGCAACATGAGCTACTGATCTCAACGCCTTATTTTATTCCCCATGAAGATTTTTATAATGATGTGCCGGATAAGATTTCAAGGGGTGTTCGCGTTGTGGTTCTCACAAATTCACTGGGATCTACCAATCATCCGATTGTACACAGCGGATATAAAAAACACCGTAAAAAGGTGCTCGAAATGGGAGTTGAGCTCTTTGAAATGCGTCATGACGCCACCGCCAGAGGAAAATTTGACACACCGCCGGTGCAATCAAAGGCATTCGGTCTACACGCAAAATATATGGTTATTGATCGCAAGTTTACATTTGTCGGATCACTGAATCTGGATCCGCGCTCCATCTACATTAACACCGAAATGGGATTGATCATCGATAGCGCGAAACTGGCCGAAGCGGTTGCTCAGGAATTCGAAGAAGAAATAAAGCCTGAAAACTCCTGGCAGGTGCTGCTGGATGAAAACGGCCGTTTGTTTTGGAAAGCGGGCGACACGATCATTCGAAAGGAGCCGGCACGTGCAGACTGGCAGCGCTTTCAGGCCTGGTTTTTCGGGTTATTTGACCTGGATGATCAATTATAAATGCAACTTATGACCCCCTAAGTTTTCTTGCGATTATTCAGGGCCGGGTGGTGGGACATAGACTGCCTGTCGATGGAGCCGACGTTTGTAGAAACCTCCAGCGGGATGCAAATAAATGCAACGTCTAATCGTTTTCATTTTGGTTCTTTCCATATCAGCTTTTGGTTGTGTCATCGTACCGGATACGTTGACGGTGGAAAACCAAACGGGAAAATTCGATTCGCTGTCCGCCGATTATTGGTGCAATTCTGAGGTTGAGAATTCACCCCAAATTTCGGCACCGGCAGGGAGCAAAGGCTTCAACGCTTCCGGTTTCAGTCTGCTGAGTTGGAACATTCAAAAAGAAAATCGGGAGGGCTGGGAGAGTGACTTCGTACGCCTTTCACAAAATACAGATATACTCATCATTCAGGAAGCTTTTTTAACGGAAGAACTCAGACGGTTGTTGGGCCGCAGACCCTATTATTGGCATCTGGTGATCGCCTTCGAATATCAGGATGTAAAGACCGGGGTGTTAACGGCTGCAACCATCGAGCCGGATTTCCTCTGCCCGCTAAGGGCGACGGAACCCTTGATCCGTATCCCTAAAACCATATTGATTACGCGCTATCCTTTGGCCAATACGCATCACTCCCTGATGATCGCAAATATTCACATGATCAATTTTGCTGCGCACATATCCGCATTTCATGATCAGGCGCGCCAAATGACGGAAATTCTGGTGAATCATCAGGGGCCCATGATACTATCCGGTGATTTTAACACCTGGAGTGAGGAGCGGTCAGCGATCATTGAGGACATGGCCGCTCATCTTCAATTGGAACCTGCGGACTTCAAAACCGACCTTGCCCGCAAAGTATTCGGCCACACTGTGGATCGTGTATACTATCGCGGTTTGACGCTTGAAGAAGCTTTGGTGATCGAGGTAACCTCCTCGGATCACAATCCATTGCTGGTCAGATTCAGGCTGAATGGTGATGGCTAACTTCGGATTGCTTTTGATCCCTCTTAGCTTCGGAAAATAGGGGACGTCCATGAAAATAGGGGACGTCCATGAAATTATAACTTTCTCCGGTTCAACAAACCCAGCGGAAAATAGGGGACGTCCATGAAATTATAACTTTATCCGGTCCAACAAAACCCAGGCAAAGGGTGACCCCTTACCCTACCCCTCATTCTCCCGAATTAATCGGCCATCAGTTTTGTTTTTGCCTGATTTAGTAAGGGCTCAAACTTGGCCCGTATCGCCCCGGCCTGCTCTTGCCAGGCTTTATCGGCTTCCAGGTTGGGTACGACCGCCGGGCCGGAAATAAAATGTTCTTCAGCAAGCTTAGCTTGTAAAATTTTAGATCGTTCCCGGGCCGCCGCGTCAATAACGCCATCAAATTCATGCAAAACCGAAGTGATCCCTTCAATATCAGCCACCTTAAACTGGGCCAGCAGTTCAAACATTGTGTGATTGTCCTTTCCAAGTTCGATCTGCCTGCATATTTCTTTGACTAGAGGTGCGTATTCAGGCAGGCCATAGTCTTTTTGCAATTTTCGGTATTCGGATCTCAATTTGTCGACACTGAGCGCCTCGTCGTTAAATTTCTGCAGCAGACCGTGGATCCGGCTCGCGATTTCTTTCTTTTTCTGCCCCTGCCGCTCTTCATCGCTGAGGCTCAGATTCTTGGTTTTTTCCATCACCAGATCTAATGTGCTCTTAATTTCTGCCATATAAGTTCCCTCGATACATAAAGAAAAAATAGTCGGTTAGATTTTATTTATTACCTGAATTTTGCACGAGTCGGAGGCTTTCATATGCAAGGCATTTAAGGCGGAGGCTATAGTGAACTATGCCTCGGCCTTAATAACGCAGCAGATGGAAGCCTCCGGCTCGCCCGCAGGGTGAAAAGTAATGAGTTAAAATGATTTCCATCCATTAAACATAATCCCAACTTCTCATTACTTTTCATGCAATATTCAGGTATTATTCCGGTTGAATCAACCGATCCAGGATAAATCCGTGGAAGCTGTCTCCGCTGCTGGCGATAAAGACCCAGCCTAAATGGGTCAGGCACATGGTACAAAAACTGACTCTCCAGGCATAACCGCTAAACCAGGTAAATTCCGTTGTCGGCGGCCCCGCGTAACCGCATCCCTGTGCATACTTAAAACAACCGATTTCATACACGACGCCGTGGGGATTGGCGAAGGTGTGATGGTGCGCTCCCTGGACCGTAACACGCTCCACCGGTCGGGTAATGGCTTGATGGCACTGACGACAGAGGATGTATTCCTCTTCCTCAGGAGATTGTTCCTCGGCTTCCTCCTCGGTCAGTTCCGGCGCCGGCCTGCCCTCTTTTTTACCGGAACCTTCGCGAAATAGAGGGTTAATGATGGAATGATGGAATACTGGAATATTGGGTCTGTTTTGCATCGCGTTAAAAAATATCATGATTTATGAGATAAAATAATCATTGGTCGAAAAACCATCAACTCCCCAGCTATACATTTTTAACCATTATTCCATTCTTCCAGTATAGCGCTATCGCTTCACTTCGTGCCCACTATTCCATGTAGGGGATATAAAATCAGTTTTGTTAAAAACTGCATAATTTAAAAAATTTGCCGGAATGCTGGAATATAAATTATAGCATTCTTTTACGCCAAAGCACCCTTTGTATTATTGAAAAAGCGATTTTTTAAGTACCGCTTTGTTGTAAGCACCGATAATGTCCCGGCGACTCACCACCCCCTCCAATTTATTGGCCCCTTGCGCCGAAACAACCGGCAAAACTGCAAAATCTTTTGAACTGATCTTTTCCAGCGCCGTCCACAGATTGTCGTCCAGAGAAACCGTCACCAGATCGGTGGAAGCCAGATCCTTGGCCACCACCAGATCTTTCAGGTTTTCGTCGAAGATCGCTTTACTATAGTCTTTAAATGAAAGGATGCCGATCAGCTGATCTTGGTCATCGAGCACCGGAAAGCTGTTGAACTTGCTTTTGGAGATCCTCTCTGTCATTTTCCCCAGGGTTAACGCTTCCGGCATGGTTTCAACATTTGAATTCATCACATCTTTTACAAACAGGGATTTTAAAACGTTGACCTCTTTACCTTCTTTTATATCGACTCCCCGCCGCGCCAATTTTAAGGTATAAATCGAATCTCTTAACAGTTGTCCGCCGGCGATGGTCGCGATGATGCACGCAAGCATGAGCGGAAGAATGATTTTGTAATCACCCGTCATTTCGAAGAGAATCAAAATGGCCGCCAGGGGACCATGGGTGGTGGCACTGACCACCGCGCCCATCCCCACAATGCTGTAAGCCCCGGGCGATGCGGTTATATTGGGGAACAATTGATGAACCACGGCTCCGAAAAACCCCCCGGCCATGGCCCCCAAGAAAAGTGAGGGTGCAAAAATTCCGCCGGAACCGCCGGAGCCGATGGTCACCGAGGTAGCCAGAATTTTGACCACCACGAGGACCAGCAAAAGCCACCAGGCCATTTTTTGCATCAACGCCAGGTCAATGGCCCCGTATCCGACGCCCAGGATCTGAGGGAATACCAGTGAAGCTATCCCCAGAATCAACCCGCCGACGATTCCTTTAAGATATTCGGGAAATTTAATCCCATCAAATAAATCCTCGATTCGATACAGGGTTTTGGTGAAAGTCACCCCAACCACCGCGCAAAAAATTCCCAGGACCAGGTACATGGGAAGTTCCCAGGCGCTGACCAATTCGTAGGCCGGTACGATAAACGCCGGAATATCACCCAGAAAGGCACGTGACACGGCAGTGGCAACCACGGAGCTGATCACAATCGGGCTAAATGTGGCCAGACCGAATTCACCCAGAATAACCTCCAGCGCGAACATGGAACCCGCTATCGGCGCATTAAATGTAGCGGCAATGCCGGCGGCCGCACCACAGCCGACCAGGGTCCGCATGCGGTCTGCTGAGACTTTCATAAACTGCCCCAGGACCGATCCGATGGCAGAACCTATTTGAACGATCGGGCCTTCGCGGCCGACGGAACCGCCGGTGCTGATACTGATGGCCGAAGCCAGTGATTTAACCACCACCACCCGCTTTCTGATTACACCGCCTTTGAGCGCCACGGCTTCCATAACTTCCGGTACGCCATGCCCTTTGGCCTCTCTGGCGAAAAAATAAACCAAGGGCCCCACAATCAGGCCTCCAATTGTCGGTACCGCCACACGATAATACCAGGGCAGATTTATCACCAGCTCCAACAAATCGTTCTCACCGCCGTATGCCAGCGTCTGAAAGAAATTAATTAGATACCGAAACCCTACAGCTCCAAAGCCGGCCGCCAGCCCCACAATGACCGCCAAAACTGCCATAATCGTGTGTTCGCTGGTGTATAGCGCTTGCAGACCTGAAAATTTCTTTAAAATTTGAGTTTTCATTGATTTCCCTTTTATTTTATGGATTGACATACCATAAAGCATCCGATAAAAGGAGCATTTTTAACCATTCAAACTGCTTGACATCAAGAAAAAAATGCATATTTTTGCATAAAATAAAAGGATATTACGCCTTAACTGCTTGATATCTTATTTATATTAGTTTCAGGAGGAAGAAGATGCCGTTTTATGAGTTCCAATGCCCGGAAGGTACGGTAACTGAAAGCCTGGTCCCAATGGATACCAAGGCAATCAAATGCCCCAAGTGTAACCGCAGGGCCAAAAAGATCATGTCTCCCTGTTCGTTTAAACTGGTAGGGGGCGGATGGTACGCTGATGGGTATTCCTCAACAAAAAAGGGATCCAAAAAAAGTTCTACGAAGAGCCCTAAGAAGAAATCTAAGATCAAATAAGAGCGATTCAAGATCTTCAGTTTGAACGCCCGTTTACGTTTGATTAAAAAAAAGATCGCCAGACACGTTATGTGAAAGTCTCATACCCAACTTTTCCGTTTCAAAAAATTTCAAGCATCCCCCCGACGGTCCTGCTTCTGCGGGATGGTTTTTTCCGGCGCTTAAATTATGCCTTTCTGACACCAATCAATGCTCTACCCTATCGATATAGGCGCAATCGCTTTTTATTCCCGATGAATACGACCAGGCCCCCGAATGGCTCGATTGCGATCTTGGGATCTAGGAGGTGAAATGTGGAATCAAAATGTGAATATTCAAGCATCCGAATCCCCAATGATCGCAAATACGCAACCGCAGCTGCCATCTATGTATCCGAAATTGCCCGCTCGATCGGAATGCAGGATCAAGACTTAAAATCTCTTGAAAACGGCATCATCGAGGCGGTCAGCGCCCTGATGGGATACTCTTTCGAGCCGGGCGAAAAAGGGTCTCTGGAGATAATCTGTGAACGCATTCCTGAAGGTTTAAAAGTGAGTCTGCGGGATAAAGGACTTCCTTTTGGCACGGAGGATACAGATTCAGCGGCCCCTGAAAGTTCAATCGATGATCGCCGCGAATTGGGAGAACCGATTTTCCGGCTGAAGGAATACCTTGATGAAATTCGACTTCACAATCTGGGGCCGGAAGGCAAGGAACTCGTTTTAATCAAACATCTGAAAGATAAAAGTATCACTGACTATTACGCGGCCTGCGATCTGGAACCTTTTGAACCATCGGTGCCGCCAATTGCCTCATCATTGGACGAATTAAAATGCCGCGTCCGACAGATGGACCCGGCCGAAGCGGCGGAAGTATCAAAGACAATATATAAAACCTACGGTTACACTTATCCCCGTGACTATGTT
>Ga0255055_10002488_pt1 | contig 12963 bp, 10 predicted proteins | sample JV7_2_27_MG_FD_188633 | JGI IMG/M metagenome (GOLD analysis project Ga0255055, IMG submission 188633) | Seawater microbial communities from Jervis Inlet, British Columbia, Canada - JV7_2_27 | ecosystem: Environmental > Aquatic > Marine > Inlet | place: Canada: British Columbia | collected...
TTAATATGTTCCTTACACCTAAATTTATACCAAGCTCCAGAATAGCCATTTTAAAGCGATATTATTCTATGTATTTAATCCTAACCTTATTAGGTCGTAAGTATATATATAAGTTTAACTTTATAAAACGAATCGATAATTTGAAATCATTTTTGTTTTAACTTCTTCCCAAAATACGAAATGATTAGTTAGCAGATATTATTCACTAATTTGGCGTTTATAGGCATTATACGTGTTTTGAAGTAAAAAACTAACTGTCATAGGGCCTACTCCACCTGGATTTGGAGTTATCCATGAACATGTATCAAAAACATCATCGAACTTAACATCTCCTCGAGTCTTTCCATTTACTCTACTTGTGCCTACATCAATAATTACAACGCCTTCCTTAATTTTGTCTTTGGTAATGAAATCAGGTTGACCAATAGCTACTACTAAAATATCTGCTTTTTTTATATGGTTCTCTAAGCCTGATGTCGAAGTGTGGCATATTGTTACTGTTGCATTCCTCTTTAAAAACATGAATATTAAAGGTTTTCCCACTAAATTTGATCGGTTAATAATAACAACATGCTTTCCCTTTAATTCTACGTTATAATATTCAAGAAGCGTAATAATGCCTTTAGGAGTAGCAGGTACGATTTCCTCGTTGTAATCGAATAATTTTCCTTTATTGATTGGGTGTAGACCATCCACATCTTTAAGTGGATCGACTTTTTCAATGAATTCAAGAGTAAAGGGTTTAAACTTAATAGGTAAAGGTAATTGTAAAATAATCCCATGAACGGTTGTGTCATTGTTTAACTCACTGATTTTTGTAAATAGTTCTGATTTTGTACCTTCACTGTTTAACTTAACTAAAGTTGAATCGATCCCGATTTCAGCACAAGTCCTTCTTTTAATAGTAATATATAATTTTGAAGCGGGATCGTCTCCTACTAATATTGCAGCTAATTTTGGCTTAATACCCGTTCTTTTATAATCCAAATTAATTTTGTTTTTTAATTCTGAATTCAGTCTTTCTGCTAATTCTTTTCCGTTTAATACTTTTCCCATAATATTTCTTGATATTTATGATTAAAAGATAAATTAGATTAAATATAATTTAATTTAGATATTCAAACAAATAAATAACTATTATTATAAGCTTATTAAAATGTTAGAGTAGGTTTATATTCTTCTCCTTCGAATAATCCAATAGATTAATCCAATAATTATTGCAATAATTGAAGGAATTATTATTAGAAGTAAGAAGTTAAATTCAACCATGAAAATATCTTCATTTAACTCTTCTAACGAATCAAAAGTCTCTAAGAGTTTAAATGCGTAAAAAGATGCACTAACTGATGATCTTCTTTGATCGTTTCCTTCAACCAAATCACTAAAGCCACCATCAAGAAAGTTTTGGCGATTTAAAACCCAATTTACTGTAGTAACTCTATTCAAATCACTTTCATCTATTAGTTCAATACCTTTAACACAGTAATAAGTACTACTAACCAAAGTATTAACTGCGAGAAAATCGGGTAAATACCCACCAAAATTTCCAATGTTATTTGGATCATCGATGTAAAAGGATTTTAAATATTCTAAAGTTTTAGTTTTGTTGACAAGATCATTTACATCTCCTAGTGCATCCACAAGATAAACGGCTAAATAAGTCGTGACAATTGTGGAAGATAAAGATTGATTTCCACCATAACCACCATCAGTATTATTACATGACAGAACCCAGGTTTTATGGGCTGTCTGGTTTACAACTGCTTCATCTATTATTGCGTAAATATTATATACAACGAAAGTTGAAACCATATTTGCTGTCGTTGATGTATTTGAGGGGCCAAAACCACCTTCAACTTGATAAGTTTCATTTAAATACTGATAAATATTATTGTGTAGAGTTGATTCTAAAGATGTTCCTAAAGACTCCATTCTGTTAAGAGCGTCTAGATAATATAGTAACTTGTACAAATCAATATTTCCACCATTAAACATAGTTTGTATTTGATCTATCAGAAATTCTATGAATTCCGCGGTATCTATACTTTTAGTTGCCTCAAATAAGGCTTCCACAGTATATGCATTGAAATAATCTATAATTTCTATAGCATACGCTGTATCTTGATCAGCAATGCCAAAAGTACCATCAGGATTCTGTGAATCGTAAATAAAATCAATTAAGTGGTTCTGCCGGGTTTTCGCTAATGCTACAGGTGTAATACTACAAAGTAAAGTAATAATGAGTATTAGTCCTAGTGATAAATTCCGATGTTTGTTTTTCATTAAATACAAACCCCAATCTGGTTTTAACTATATTTAATTTTTTAAATTTAACTTGTAATTAAAAATTTTATCATGCAAATTAAGTTTATCATACAAATTAAGATAAAATAAAAAATTTGAAACCTAATAGTATTGCTAAAATATTTCACTTATATTTTTGTACAAAGCAGCACTGTTGGTTTTAAATTCTTCATAGCTAACAAATAAACTTTGAAACGAGGGGAGTGATCCAAGAATACTAGCACCATTGAAAATCGCAAATTGAAGATTTTCAGGTACAAAAAACCTTACAACCTCATCAGAAGCCTCATAAAATCCGGAAAATTCCATAGCAGGAGGAGATTGTTTTAGTATTTCAGAAGGCACCTCCGGTAATGTTTTCGATTGAAAACTTCCCCCACAATAAGGACAAAAAATAGATGCCACATCTTCTATCTTCTTCTTACAATTTGGACAGAGCAAATTACCCTTATCTAACTTGGGTTTTTTAGCTAATGTAGTGCTACCAATTGAAAGTTCTGGTAGGGCAATTCTCCCATTACAAGAAGGGCAATATTCTTTACCATCAGTTAAATCTAGTAAAACCCCACAATGAGGGCATGTATCTTTTTTTTTTACGCTTCTTTCTTTAGATTTCATTTTTTGCCTTTCATTTCTCGAGGATTTTTCTACTTTGGGTTTTGGTATTTTTCCAAGTTGAGGGACTGCTTTAACGAGCTCTGATCGTAATCGTTCTTCGAAGCCAGAATATGATAGATTTCCACCCGAAAGCATAATATGAGACAAAAGATCGCTCCAGTAATACTTGTCAATACTTTTAACACTATTAATTACCGCTTGTGGAATATTTAAAATGTTATAACCTAATAAATTTGGTTTGAATAATACTTCTGGAGCTTCATGAAAGATGTAATTAGGAATATTAATATTTGATCCATCTGGCATAGTGAAGCTAAAGGTATCATCCATATTAGGAGGGTTTTCAGGATCTAATGCAAAAAAACAGTTTTTTTCTTTTATTTCTTTAATAATCTCGTCTACTGCACTCGACTCGATATTGATTCCCTCTCGCATTAATAAATTCTTAAGATGTTGATTGACATCTGTTCCTGCTAATGTTAATTTTTGGACAGCTTGATCTACAATCTCTCCACTTATAATAGGGCATATCCACGATGTACCATCACCACTTTCTATCACGATTCCAGTTGTTAATCCTACGCTGAATAAGGATAATACAGGTGTTGGAATCATTATTAGACTTTTTACTTTATGCGTTTCATATAAAACGCGAGCAATATATTCTTTAGTTTCTTGCTGTAAAAACGGAGGTTCAGTATATAATACCGGATAACTAGAAAGATTTTCAATTCGTAGAAGTGAATAGAAGATGTAATTCAAAATCTCATAGTACTCGTTCCAATCCATAATCGCTCCCCTATCTATTGGATGTTTAATTTTCAGAACACCACGCATTTTTTTCGCGTCATTTCCTACGTAGATGTTACGAGCGCTTACATCGACCATGACAGCTTTATATTTTTCTTTACCCGTAATTGTTGGGAATACAAATCTTGGGCTTGGTTCTCCAGCGAATCCTATTTTAGTATACGCTGAACCAATATCTACTATAATCGGTGTTCCGGGGAGAGGTATTGCCATAGGTAATCAATTGTAATTTTTAAGATTATATATTAGTACAATAATATTATAAAATGATTTTCACTAATTAAATAATTTTTCCAAAAGAGGACAGATAATTAGAATATTATAATAGATGTTTATTTAATCTTATAGTTATTTAAATAGTCCTTCCATGATTGATGTCTCGTAACAACTCCAATTGCTAAGTATTTACTGTGTTGTGAAAACCTTTTATAAAAATAAACTACACTTCTTAATCAATTTTGAAGGTTTTTTCGAGTTTCTTTTCGACTTCTTGTAATTCAACTAAGAGGTTTTTATATGTTTTCATTAAATATATTCCCCAATTATTCAATTTTACCCAACCTCCCCCTCCAATACCCCCCTTTTTAGTTTCTACAGGTGATTTCCCAGTTCTCTTCTTTATCTTGTTTAAGATATTCCACGCATATTTGTAGGAATATCCACATTCTTTTGCTGCTTGAGTTAAAGACTTGGGTTCGTTATCTTTTGTCATATAAATACTTTCAAGAAGATTTGCCCATCCAGAGCCTAAAATATTTTCACGTTGATTATCTTGAAATTCTAACCAAAATTTAATTCCAAATCCAACTTTCTTTTTCAAATTTTCAAGATTAGGCTCTTCGTTAAAGTTTTTGTTAGAATGCTTCTCCATATTATTTAATTGATTTTCTCAATTTTAATTGTTTTTATATGAGTAAAGAGAAAAACATTAAAGTTAAGAGGTGTTTTTTTGTGTAAAATATTTATACTGAACAATTATGTTTTTTCCTGATTCCAACAGCTCTGTAAAATTAGGTAGAAGTGTTATTAAGGGTGTTTATTATTTCGGGGAATCCCCTATGCTAGATTGCAATCAGTTTATACTAGTTGACGACGCTACGGGGGAATTGTCACTATTCGATTCTGGCAATGGTATCAGTCTAAAAGGATTACTTGAAGGAATGGAAAATTTAGGTTTACATTATCAAAAAATAACGAAAGTTTTTCTAACTCACGAACACGTGGATCATGTTCTTGGTCTTTACCCATTAATCGAATTATTAAAAAAAAATCCGCCTACCATACATGCTTTTGGAGATACGGCAAAAATATTAAGAGAAGGAGACGAATCAAAAATTTTTCCAGGTAACCTTGGAATCAGTCCAGCTATGTTTGGTTTAGAAATTATACCGTTAGACATAGTTGATTTGAAATTAGATGAACTCATTCGAATTGGGTCAAATTTTACTATGAAAGTGTTTCATACACCAGGACACTCCCATGGCTCAGTTTGTTATTACGAGGAAACTAAAAAAATTTTGATTCCCGGAGATTTAGTATTTACGGGTGGAAGTTTTGGAAGATATGATTTTCCAGGAGGATCCTTAGATTCCCTAATCAATTCAATTAAGTTTGTAAATGAACTAGATATTAAATATTTACTTCCGGGTCACATGAACATAAGTGATAAGGGTAATCAACAAGTTGAATATTCTTATAGGATGGTTCAATCAATGAAAAGCTATTTCTAATTTTATATTAACTTTACACTTCTATATGTATCTTTTAATACTCTTTAGAATCTTATTTCTCTTATCATTTGATATTTAATTGATAAAAACATTTTTAACCCTAAACTTCTATATTCTTCTATAATTACTTCATTTTAAATAAAAAAAAAAATCGAATTAAAATTTGTGAATAAAATGCCTGATACACTATCTAAACCGGTAAGCGTAGTTTACTTAAGGTCTTACCCAAAAGTTATTTTTTTCTGGCCTATGGCACTCGTTTCGTTTGTTCTATGGCTTCTACAAATGGTTGTAGGCGAGCCTGAAGCGGCGTTTGGTAATTTCTGGCTTGTTGTATTTTTTGTTAACATGTTTATCGTTGCTTTCGATTTTAGTAGTTCGAAATTTTTCGTGTTAATTATGGTTGTCGTTGTTGTAGTATTACTTCTAGTTTTTCTAGTACCTGGATTGTTTATCCCTCCTTCTCCAGGAGGAGGATTTGATCCAGCTTTAACAGCAGAATTTTATTTAGTAATTACTATTGTAATGGCGTTTGTTTTAGGACTCGTTGTTTTGAGTTCAAGATTTGATTACTGGAAAATTGAAAGAAACGAAATTTATCATAAGACAGGAATATTTTCTACTGCAGAAAGAATGCCTACAAAAAGCTTAAGAATCAAGAAGGATATCCCAGATGTGTTTGAATTCTTTATCTTACGCGCAGGTTCAATTACGCTGTATCCGGGTCACCAAGAGGTAATACAGCTTCCTACAGTACTAAATATTAACAAGAAACAGAAACAGATTGACTACTTGTTAAGCCATGTCTCAATAGAACCTGACGAGTTAGATGCGTAAATTAACGAAACACAAAAGTAAACGAATAAAATTAATACTTTAAATTTTTTTTATTTTTTTTGGATTATCATTAGATTTAAGAATTTGGCAATATTCTCCTTATTACATATGGCACATCCCCCAATTTTATTGTTCGATTTCGACGGTTGCGTGATCACCCAAAAATCTCTCGAGTATGCTGCTCTAGTTCACCTTAAAAAAGACTTTTATAACTGGAGAAACACAGAATCTCTAAGATTAATTGATATAGCACGACTTTTTGAGGAAAATGATTCAAAGAACAAAATTAAGGCCATTATCAATGTTTACAGAGTATTCAAGAATTACATTCCGAGTAGATGGAAAAGAATTTTATTTTTTATAAGCTTTAGGAGGATGTATCCTAAATATGAGAAGTACGAAACTCTAAAACCAAAACTGAGAGAAATATTAACCGATTTACAAAAATGTGGTGTCAAATTTGGGATTGTGTCAAATACGAGCGGTGAACGGCTAGCCATATTTAGAAATAGGCTAAAATTAGACGAGTTTTTTTCTGTTTATGTTTCCCGCGACGATACGCCTGTAAGAAAACCTCACGGTCATCCTGTTATTATAGCATTACAACAGCTTAAGAAGGAGTTAGGAACCCCCATTGAAAAAAATAATGTTTATCTAATCGGAGACCTTCCTACGGATATTGAATGTGCTCAAAACGCAGGAGTTAAGAGTATTGCGTTACTTTCTGGCCATGGTACTAAATTGAGCTTGGAAAAATCAAATCCAACAATAATCCTTCGGGATATTGAGGATATATTAGAGATTGACCCTTTCAAAAAATTATTATTAGAGTAAACATTACACATCGTTAATAATGTTTAATTTGGAAGAGTTTGAAAAAGATCAAGTTCTTTATTCCTTAGTTGAGAAGCTCAATAAGCTACTTGATAAAAATAAGACTGAAAAAGTAAAACTTGTCGTTGAACAACTTAATGATTTATTAGAACAGCAAGAATCTGAGATCAAAATAACTTATGTTTTAAGCATTTTAGCAGAGCAAGATTCTACACTAATAGAGAAAAACATCTTAAAGAATATAGAGAAATTAACTCGTTCAACTAATTCCAAAACAAAAGTGAATGCTCTCATTATCATAGGATTCGTTATGCTTTCAAATAAAAACAGCATTAAGACTTATTTATCAAACTTTATGGCAAATCTGAATGATATTGACGGGGATGTTAGAGATAACATACATTATTTTTTACATGAAGTTGCAACCGAACACTCTGATTTAATATGCAATTATAAAAATGATCTTATAGAGGCTCTAGGCGTTGAAAAGAAAGAAGAAAATTTAGTTGGTTTAATTCAACTCTTAAAAAAATGTCTTGATTATAGTTTTGAGAATTTATACAATTTACGAACGATTATCATACCACTAATTAACAGGTTTTATAGTAGAGAACAAACAAAAACTTACTCTGAATTATTATCGTATGTAAAAAATGTTTTTCCATTAGTAAATGATTTGATAACAGAAGGAATGGATAAAAAAGAGCTCACTAACGCAATACAAAATACATTTCTTATGAAAAGAAATATTTTTTTCACGCCTCCGGGTGAAATTGTAGGACAAGCAAAGAAATTCTTACAAAATTTAAAGAATTCAAGCCGAAAAGACCTTAAGATTTATTTTTATGTTAGGAAACAAGAAAAAAAGATTCATATTTATGAGCTGGAAAAAGAAAAATTGGTAGGAGTGTTTCTAAAAAAGGATAATTTGAAGAAGAAACAATTGCTTAAGATATTTTCTCCCATAATTGATACTGAGCAGGAATTAAGATTATTTTTAAATACACTGATTAAGTTGGAACACATTAAAGGGTTTTATTCAAAACTGGGTTATCTTTACTCTTATAACAACCTAAAATCAGAATTGATTGGAAAATTTCAAGAAAAGGGCATGGTGAATTTAAAAAAATACAATCATTTACCTCCTGATTTTGTTAGTGGAATTATAAAAGATATATCTAATTCAACTAAGCGAGTTTTCCTAATTGGAAAAAATAACGCTGCCTACTACTCTTTGAAAAAAATACAGCAACAAATTAACACACAAGCAGCGAAAAATACTACAATTGATCTCAAATCTTATAGAGATCGCTTAATAGATATTGATTTTATTAAATTAATAAAAAATCTACCAAAAGGTTATTTAACTCATTTTAGAGCAGGAACTCAATGGTTGACTAATGTAGGGTTACCAAAAGTTAAAAGAGAAGTTGAGAATTCTCGATTAATTGGTTATTATTCAATTCCAATGATCTCTGAGAAATTAAATATAAAAAAAGTATTGTTAATCCAAATCTTAGAGAGTTTTATAGATATGAGAAGTGGTATATTCGACAGAAACAAAGAAATTTTTTATTATTCGAAATTTCTTAATAAGAAGATCGAAGAAATAAACTCGATAACAGTTCTAAACGAGAGAGAAAGACAGATAAACTTAATAGCAAAAAAGTTAAACATCGAAAGGAGTCATATTCTTACAAAATTAGACGAGAATTTAAAACTAATAGGAGAAGAAATAAAAGGAAAGGAACTAATCAAAATCGATGATTATATTGAGAAAACGGGTATGCCACATAATCTTTTTATAGACTTTATTAATGATTTGGGATTAACCTATTTTAAAAAAGGAGAATTCCTCATTTTTAACGAAGCAAAAATCGAGGAATCAAAAAATGGCATAAAGTCGATGTTAATCGCCAAATCTAAATCTGAGAATTTGATTTATTTAGGAGATATAGATATTACTTCTAGTATCGTTGAGGATTTACTAAAGAATCTACAAAATGATGAAAAAATTAAGGGTGTCTTTCATAATCTTGAAGGAAAGCTAGTTTTTTACACTGAAAAAGGAATAGAAAATTTGATGCTAGAAAATAGTTTTATGTTTTCTTTTAGCGATTTTTTTTACGGGAAAATTCTAGATGATAAAGATATAGAGGTTTTAACATCTATATTTAACAAATTAATAAGTATAAATCAGTTGAAAGGAACTTTTGATAATGAATCGCTAACTTTTGCTAGTTCTGATGTAATATTTGCCCAAGATTATAATACAGTTCTATTTGAGTTTGAAAAAATGATAAACGCTTATATTAAAACGTTCAATACTGAATTTGAAAAATTAAAAAAAATTTTAATAAAACAAGAGGAGATAATCTACCCACAAGAGATAAAACTTATCCAACAAAGGATAGACATGATCAACGAAAAATATGTTCGCTGGAGAAGTGGTTTAGAAGCGTTCGTGAGAAAGGCTAGCTCGACGCTTTTAAAAAAACAAGGTTTTACGCTCAAAAAATACAAATCTCTTTTATTATCAAACGAAAAAAGAGATGATATTAAATTTTTTGAGGATGATCCTGAAGTTATAGATTTAGTCTCAAATTTCAATAAATGGGTTAAGTTATTCAACGAATTAGAGCTTAAATATGGAAATATCATTTTCTACCAGAAAAGAATAATAATCAAAGAAGATAATAAAGAAGATCGTAAAAAATTAAAAGAATTATTAGCTAAATTACATCTAGTTTAACACTGAAATAAATATAGAAAATTACTTCCTACTCTCTTCAATATGAGAGATAATATCGTCAATATCTATTTTCTGATTTGATTTAATTTTATAAGTTTTAGGAGAATATTGACCGTTCATCTCTAAGAAACCTTCCTTTTCTAAAAAATTAAGAGATCTCCAAATAAAATTAATCTTTGAGCGGTTTGAGGCCTTAATATGGTTGCATCTTCTAATACTTTTAGTAGTAACTAAGTTAATGTTATTATCTATAAGTTTATTTATTGCTTCTAGAGTTTCCCGTAAGTTTCTTGAAAAAAAATCCATAGAATCCTCGCTCACAAAAAAAAGTATTTTACTAATTAGTGTATTAATTTATTCATAAGGATTTAAAAAGTTTTTTTCTACTGATATAAAAACGCTCAGATAGGTTTGCGTATTAGAATCCTAAAAGATATCTGGCATTTCAAATAAAATATATTTATCTTTCTAATGACGAAAAACTCTCTTACCACAAAAAACTAATGCACAATTTAATTCGTCAGCTCGTTTTATAACCATCGCGTCCCTCATAGATCCGCCTGGATTGATTACAGAATTCGCGCCTACATTTACTGCAGCTTCTAAACCATCAGGAAATGGGAAGAATGAATCCGTTCCCATAACAGAATTCTTCAATTCCTCTTCATGGCCGAACTCTTTTGCTTTTTGTGCTGCTAATTTTACTACATGAACTCGACTTTGCTGACCAGCACCTATGCCAATAGTGTAAACTCCATCATCATACATTTGAGCAAAACAAGCGGAATTAGATTTTGTCCACTTAGAAACCTTATAAGCAAAGATTAATGCCTCCTTTTCTTTCTCAGTTACTTGTTTTTTACTCACAACATTCCATTCTTTGATAATGGGTTTAAAGTCATATTCTTGAACTAAAATCCCTCCCAACACGCCCCGAATTTCATAGTTCTCGTAGATCAAATCTCGTTTGTTTAAAAGATCACCATATTCTAATATTCTCATGTTTTGTTTCTGCTTCAATATTTCTAATGCTTCAGCTTCAAATGAAGGAGCCATTAGGACTTCAACGAAAATATTTTCTTTATTTACTATGAAGTCAGCCGCGGCTGCAGTTAACTTTGTGTTTACACCCCATATACCTCCGAAGGCTGAAAGAGGATCTGTTTTAAACGCCATCTTAATAGACATTAATTGATCCGATTTATCGATCGCAATCCCGTTAGGACTAGTATGCTTTAAAATCGCAGTTACATGCTGATTCTTGTCAAAATCCAATAGCATTTGAATACAAGCATCAATATCTAAGTAATTGTTGAACGAAATCTCCTTTCCTCCAAGCTGTATTAAGTTATGAAGCCCGTAATTACATGAAAGATTTCTATAATACGCTGCAGCCTGATCCCAGTTTTCTCCATAACGACAATCTTGTATTTTCTCATAAGCATTGAAGATATTGGGTTTCATAACTTGGTTGGGGCTGTAATAACTTTGTAAGTAATTAGAAATTGCTGCATTATAATCAGCCATTATAGTAAACACTTCTTGGGCTAATGTGGCTCTAGTTTTATCGCTAATTCCCCCTACTTCCTTTAATTCGGTGAGAATTTTGTCATAATGCTTAGAATTCGCAACAACTACTACATCAGGAAAATTTTTTGCCGCTGCTCTTATCATAGTTGGACCCCCGATATCAATCATTTCTAAAGCCTCAGTTAAAGTGATATCTGGCTTTGTAATAGCTTCTTTGAACTGATATAAATTACATACTACCATATCAATAGGTGGAATGTTGTATGTTACAGCATCCTCAACATCTTTTTTAAGATTCCGTCGATATAGTATACCCCCCTCAATTTTTGGATGGAGAGTTTTTACTCTTCCGTCAAACATCTCTGGAGAGTCAGTGTAATCGGAGATTCTTTCAAACTCTATATTATTTTCTTTTAAAAGTTTTCCAGTTCCTCCTGTGGAAAGTATCTTAATGCCGAACTTTGCTAGTGATCTCACAAAATCAACAATATTCTCTTTATCAAAAACGCTTACAATAGCCCGTTCAATTTTCTTCATTTTTAATCAAATAATTTATTTAGATTATTAATTTCAACAAAAGATATATCAAATTATAGTAAATTTCGGTTTTAAGTTAATTAATAGGCATTTAATAAAAGATATAACAATGCGTTGGAATTGAAGATAGACACGAAACAAGGATAGTTAATACCGGCTTAGTAGATTGTGGGGTTTTGATTCTCTCTGCCCCGAAAAGGATACTACACCAACTTTAGCTTTTTTCATTTCTGCAATATTTTTAGCTCCTGCGTATATCATACCATTCAATAAGCCCTCTTTTAATGAAAGCAAGACGCCATCCATATCTCCGACAAATGGAACATAGTCACTTACGCCTTCAGGAAGCATCTTCGAGCCTTCTGTATATCGATCTGAAACATATCCAGATGTTCTCGCCTCCTTGGAGCCCATTCCTCGATATATTTTAACTTTTCTCCCTTGGATGGTGTCAACATATCCAGGACTTTCTGTTGAACCCGCGAAAAAGTGTCCCGACATAATTAGGTCAGCACCAGCACTGAAAGCTTTAGGTAGATCTCCAGGATTTTTAAAACCACCATCTGCAACTAAACTAATTTTTGTGCCGTAGTCCGCTAGAGCATCAGCGACCTGAGCAGTAGCAAAAAGTGTAGGCGCCCCAACGCCAGTTTGAATTGAAGTTGTGCAGATTGAGCCAGAACCCATCCCAACCTTTATACCAATAAATTTATCTTCTTCAAAATCACCTTTAGTAATTAAATGTTCAGCTGCTTCGTAAGTTCCAATATTCCCTAGTACAAAATCAGAATCTAAAAAATCCATGAGTTTTTTAGTTCCTTTAATATCTGATGTTTTATAGAAATCTGCTACATCTATGAAAAAGATATCTACATACTTTTCAATTTCTTTTAATAATTCTTGAGCGTGTGTTGATTCTGGAAATTTAGGGGATAAGGCTATAGCACATATCAGATGTCCTTCACTATCCATAGAAGCTAAAGGAAATTCTGGTGCTAAATCCTTCTTAGT
>Ga0255055_10002489_pt1 | contig 12962 bp, 21 predicted proteins | sample JV7_2_27_MG_FD_188633 | JGI IMG/M metagenome (GOLD analysis project Ga0255055, IMG submission 188633) | Seawater microbial communities from Jervis Inlet, British Columbia, Canada - JV7_2_27 | ecosystem: Environmental > Aquatic > Marine > Inlet | place: Canada: British Columbia | collected...
CCATCAGTATCCCAATAAATTATATCATAACCTTTTTCTTTTAATTTTTCGACTACATACGTCAAAACATCTCTAACCAAAAAGGTAGTAGCTGAAGCTATCCTTTTATCATATAATCTAAAAAATGGACTTCCGAATACTCCATAAATTGAATTCGCTATAGACTTAATTGCGTCATAAAGTATTTTAATATCTTCATCATCAGGATTCTTCTTTTTCAATGTTTTAATCTTATTTTTATAATCTAAAATTTGTTTAGTAACTGTAGGAAGCAAAGCGTTAGAGTTCTGAATAAATCTAGTGCCTTCGATTTCAATGCCTTCAGTCTCGGATATATTAGCAGTATCTAAACAGAAATTAATAATCGCTTCGGGATAAGCTCCTGATAAATCTATTTGAGCCACATCAAAAAATCTTCCTTTTTGAGCCGTATCCCTTTCTGCTCCTTTATATCCTTCGCTTTCTTTTCTAGTTTTCATAGGAAGAATAATGCCAAGCTCTTTTGCCTTTTTAAGAAGAAGCATATCAATCATTTTACTATTATTACTTACCTTCTGTTGTTTCCCTCCTCTATAGATTAATTGCATGGGTAAATCTTCCCATAAGCACTGACTTAACCTTCTCATTTCGTCATATCTAGGAATGAGTTTAGTTTTCTCTTCAAGTTTTACTAAGCCTTCAACATCTTCAATATTTCGTAGTCTAGTCTCTGGAGTAAGTTTACCGAAATCTATATCTTTATGAGTTTTTCCCTTCTTTAAAAATTTAGTCAAAATATAATCTAAATTATATTCTATTTCATATTGATAAATCTTCCTAAAGCAACCAAGATAATCTACAATACTTAACCCTGCTGGATAAAATATATCAGGTTTTCCATATCTAACCTGATGAATTGGACTGATTACTTTAGCTAAATTCTTTTTAAAAACATTTTCAATCCTTTTGTAGAGGTAATCGTAATCAAAATCTACATTCCAACTTAACCATAAATCAAATTGTTCCTTTTTCATATAATCTACAAATCCTTTTATGAGTTTCTTTTCTGCTAGTTTACCTTTATAATCTGATAGAAACCAAGTCTTAAATTCTTTAGAAAAAGAATTATAAATGGTAATACATGATACAGGATACTTAGCTTCTTCAGGATTAGGAAACTCATCTGCCAAAACCTCTATGTCTATAAACGCCCACTTAATAGGGCATTTATCAAATTTCTTAATCTTATCAATGATGTATCTTTTAGGATAATTAATATCACTTTCAAAACTATTTTCACTTCTCATAGCCCTAATTTCTCTAGGCTCTGCCACTACTACTTTCCTCAAGGGAGTTCCATCATATCCTTTATATTTTCCTCTGATGTCAGGTTCATAAAAATAAGGTCTAAGGGAAATATCAGTCTTCAATGATAATTTTCCATCATCATCTCTTACAAAGAGATATACCTTACTTTTTTTATTATGAATGTTTACTATCTTCATCTTTACCTTTTTTCTTTTTCTTCCTTTTACCTTGTGGTATATTTATGAAATTTGTTCCATCCCACTGTTTCTCATAAATATCGAGCATTAATATAGCCAATAAAATTTCTTGAAAAGAATAAAATTGAACAGTCTCAAATTGTCGTATCATAGTGTAATTACCTAAATATAAAGCTATGTCGGTTACAAATGATGATTTCATTTTTTTAGTATATAGACTCTGCTTATACAAAAATCTCCAATAAATATCTTGCATTTGTAACATACTAGGAAGCCATATAAATCTTTTTCGATTCCTAATATCATTATTGAATATACTAAATACTGTTTTACGACTTACATTTCCGACAATGTGAATAGTTTTATTTACCAAATCAAAATACTTATTACCTATTGTGATTTGCCGTCTTTTTTGAATCTTTTGTGCTTCAAGGCACATGCGAACAAAATTCACCGTTGCCACATTATTAGCCACTATTCCCTCACAGTTTTAAGACGAGTTTGTATAGCAGAAATACCAGCCTTACAAACGTCTACATAAGCCTGTAATATATTTCTCACTCTCCTATATTCAGCTACATGCTCACTAGATTCTCTTTCATTAGGAGCAGAACTGAATTTCTTTCCTTCATTTTCTATTGTAATCTTTCTCTCCACATAATAGTGAAGTTCTTGATTCTTTTTGTAAGTAATAGCTAATCCTAAAATCGGTTCTAAAAAACCTTGTTCCCCTGCTAATCTTACCATAATATTTTCCAATTGACCAATCTTATCAGGTTCTAATCTTAATTTCTTTGTATAATGGTCTATCTTAGCAAAGTGAAGTTTACATACTTTTAATACTTCTTCCAAAGTTTCTTTCTTTATAAATCCTTTTTCAATTGCAAAAATACCTGTTTCTTTACTCATTTTTTCCTCCTAAATTTTAATACAGCCGTTAAACTATCTTTCTTGATAGTAACTTCATCAGCCTCATTAAAATAAAAGTATTTCCTTCCTGTAGTATCTTTCTTTTCAAGTTTCACAAAAAGCATTAGAGAGTAAGGAGATTTAGAAGGGAATACAGGTTCAAGTATGCCTTTTATTTTCCTTTTAATTCCGTAGTGCTTAATATCATAATAGATACGCCCATCTCCGTCAGTTTTATGTATAACCTCTATTACCTGTAAGGTAATTTTATCTCCTACCACATATTCCGCAGGATAAGCAGTTACCGCCAAAAATACTAACATCCCTACAATTCCTAATGCTATTAGAATTTTTTGTAATAATGTCATTTCTCCTCCTTACTTAAAATTAAATCATTCAAAAATTCTTCATACATCTCTGCTTCAAATTCTGAAACTTCAAAATGTCTAGAATAATCTCTATGGCACTTGGCACAAAGTCCTACTGCATTAAACGGACTCTGTAAAAATAACGGAAATCTCTTTCTATTATATTCAGTATTATGTAGCTTATGATGAATCGAATGAATCTGAATATAACAATCCTTCATTCCACAAAATCCATTTTGGGCATCCATGATTGCTTGTTTTACTTTGTTACTAAAGGTTTCCATTATTTCCCTAATAGAGTTAAAACCTGTTTCTTGATTTTTTCTAATATTTTAGGATTCTCTTTGAGGTAATCTCTAGTTTTAATCCACCCCTGTCCTATATTTTCCTTTTCATAGGAAAACCAAGCACCTGATTTCTTAATTATTCCATGCAATATTGCTAAATCTAAAATATCTCCTACTTCCGAAAATCCTTCATCATTCAGAATCTTGAGTTCAGTTTTACGAAATGGAGGGGCTACCTTATTCTTCACTACCCTTGCTCTCACTTTAGTTCCAATTATTTCTTCCCCATTTTTAAGACTTCCTATTCTTCGTAAATCTAAACGGATAGAAGAATAAAATTTAAGAGCCTTACCGCCTGGAGTTGTTTCAGGATTCCCAAACATTACTCCTATTTTCATTCTAGTTTGATTGATAAAAATTAAACAAGTATTTTTCTTACTTATAACACTAGTAAGCTTTCTCATAGCTTGAGACATTAACCTTGCCTGTCTCCCCATGTGGACATCTCCCATATCGCCTTCTACTTCCGCTTTAGGCACTAAGGAAGCCACTGAATCTACTATAATTAAATCTACCTCTCCTGATTCGACTAAAGCTTGAACTATATTTAAAGCATCTTCTCCGCAATTAGGTTTAACAGTAATAAGCTTATCTAAATCTACACCTATCTTATCTCTTGCATATACATCATCAAGAGCATGTTCGGCATCTACATAAGACGCTACGCCACCTTGTTTCTGCACTTGCCTAACAATGGTTAAAGCTAGACTAGTTTTTCCAGACGCTTCATTTCCGTATATTTCAATTATTCTTCCTCTAGGAATTCCGCCTACTCCTAAAGCTAAATCAAGACTTAATAGCCCTGTAGGAATAGTCTTTACTTCGGATTTATATCCTTTACCTAAATTAACTATAACATTCTTGCCGAACTTCTTTTCTATCCCTGCTAAAGCTCTGTCTAATCCTTCTAACTTCTTATTTTCTTCTTTTTTCTTTCGACCCATGTAAATCCTCCACTGTATCATATTTGGTTAAAATGTCTAAGATGTCTTGAATTCGTTTCTTTTCCTCTGAAGTAGTCGCTTTATTTAGTTTTTCTTTTAAAATAGTAATTTCTAGATGGACTACACATGACCTTTGTGTTTTGCATTTAAAACATTCTTTAGGGCATATTACTCGTTGTTCTCTTTGTGGTCTTTTTTTATACATTAGTTTTTCCTTTTTTATGATGAGCTATTCCTAAAATAATGCTATCAGCTATATCTTCTCCTATGCCTGTTTCTTTATCAATCAATTTACTAAGTTTATCTAATCTATATTTAAATTGTCCTTTGGTAATTTCTTTTTCTTTAAAATCACTTATTAATTGATTAAGAGTCCGATTATATTCTTTAATTTTAATATCAGAAGCGAATTTATAAAGTTTAAGAATATGTAATTGCACTTCTGCTTTATGTGCTCTGCCATTAACCCCTGCTAACTTTCTAGCAGAACTGGCATTGTAAATAAATGGAATCGTAAATTTATAACTCATCCAAGCATACATCACTGCTCCTGATAATCTTGCTAAATAAAGAACTGCTTTTGGATTAATTCCTACATAAAGACCTTCAATAATTAATGTATCTATCCCTTCGAATAAAGGTTTTACTTGGTCGGTTACATATTGTAGCCTTTTATAAGGGTGTAACTTAGGGTCTGGAGTTATCCTACCCTTTTTAATAAGTTTTCCATCCTTACTAAATTTCGCCCAACCAGTGCATTTTGAAGATAAGTCTAGACAAAGATACATTATTTCTCCTTTTTAGGTCTTCCTCTTCCACGTTTAATCTTCTTAACTTCCTCTTTTACTTCTGGAGGAATTGGGTCTTGAGGATTAACAGGTTGCCCTATTATTTTTGGTCGAATATCTGAATCTTCTGATGGAGTTACAGTATTTTCTTTCTTTTTAAATTTAGTAGGCTCTTTCTCATTCTCTACTTCATCTATTCGTTTTAATTGTTTATTTTCCCAATCATAAACACAAGGAATAGCAAAGCTCTTTCTATGTTTCTTCGGTTCTCTTACTACATCTATTTTCCATTCTCCAAATGTTCCATAATCTTCATCTGATTCTTCTCCTGTATATAGATACTTAGTTGCTAGTGCAGGAAATTGTTTAACCATATTAGGAGCAAACCATTCATCATTATTTTCTTTTAACTGCATAAATATAATGATAAATCCATTCGTCTTTGCTAATTGCTCTGCAAAATGTTGAAATACTATATCAGTCTTTGCTTTATCTTTAATTAATAACCAATCTATAATTGTAACTCCATTAGGCTCTAAATCTATGGTAGTCGGGTCTGCACAAAAAGCATGTTTTATATCTCCTTCTTTTAATCCCAATTGTAGAGCAATATCGGCAAACCTACTGCCAGTTTCTAAACTAATATAATAAGGAGTAATCCCTTGTTTAACTAGTTTTTGAATAATATTCATAGCTATATGAGTTTTACCAAACTTTGTCTTGCTACCAATTAATACCATATCTCCCCAATTAAAATCTCCTACATCATAGAAGTAAGGAAGTTTAAAATCTATTCTCTTACCCATATTGATTAATTCTGTTTTCCATTCTAATTTTTTAATCGCATAATATTTTTCTTTTCTTTGAATTAAATACCCTTCTTTTACTAAATAATGAAGAGCTTTAGCAATATTATCAGGTTTTTCTCCCATAGCAGAACACATCTCTTTTCGCCCTGAACTCTCTACTTTTTTAATATATTCTAAAATCTTTTGTCCTAATTCTTTCTCATCAAATTGCACATATCGTTCTACACTGCCCATCATAGCTCTAATTTCTCTTAGAGGTAAAGGCGGATTACATACTGTTTGATTAAGAAGCCTGATAGCTTGTTCAGTCTGTTGACTACTTAAATCTTTTCTTAATATCCCTGCCATGTGGATAAGAAAATCATTACGACCCTCTCCATCTGCAATAAGAGGCTTCCTATAAGTTTCAGTATATATATCATCTTTAATCTTTTCGGAAGCTGTTCTTAGATTTCTTACTCCTACTTTAGACTTCAATAAAGTCTTTAGCTTATCAGGCATTTTGACTACATTATTCTTGGATAAGAATTTTCTTTTATAATCATCTGTAATTGAAGGGTAAACTACCACTTGTCCACCATCATTCTCTATGTCTATTTTCAGTTCATCTATTCGTGTTTTAGGTAAATCATTTTCATAAAGAAAGAAAATATGAAATCCATTTTTAGTTTCCTGAATTAAACAATCCTCTGGTAGTAAGTCTTGCACTTCTTTCGGTATCGGTTTTTGGTCTACATCTATTACAGTAATATTGCTTACTTGTCCTGTTCTTACTCCTACATTTAATCCCTTTTGGAAAACCCAATCCTGCCATTCCTTGCTATCATAATGAGTAATATTTGTCCAGTTTTTCTCCGCAGGGCGTTTGCCATTCTTTACAATAGGAACTAAAGACCATTCAAATTCTTCATATCTTTGAAATATAGTTAAGTTAGATTCTTCATCTGTAGCAGTAACTACATTTACTTTTAATAATTCTTTTAAATAATGCACTATCTTTTCTGAATTCCATTCATTTTTATCTGCTTTATCAGGTTCTAATTTCCTCACTACTGATATTAAAGAATATTTTTTCTTACAATTAGGATTTAAGCATTGGAGTTTATGACTCCCATAAATACCTTGAGCTGATTCCTGTTCACAAAAGATGCACTTTATCATGAGAGTCTTCCCTGCCTTTTTATGAGTCCATTTTTTTAGTTTGACGTATTCGTAAACTTTAGAAAGAATAATCTCTTTATAATCCATTTTTCTCCTTAGTTTATGTTATCCATTGGAAACCCATATCGCTTACCATCTTTTCCCTTATAGATGATAATGTAACTTTTCTCTTTGTAAATGCCAGTGCCTTTACACACTTTACATTTTGTAGGTTTAATATAAGATATAATTGATTGAGGAGTTGTTTTAATAATTTTAACCTTACCAGAAAAATGAGAACCCCAACCATCACAAACCCAACATTCCGTTTTACGAGTATTAGTAATTATTTCCGCTTTCTTCTTTTTCATTATTCTACTTCTATAGTTACATTTAAATGTTTTCCATTTTTCGATATTCCAACCGCTTTAACTCGAACTTTTTGTTCCTTTTCGTAATCGTCTAGAACTTCTCTTAGTTTTTCTATTAACTTTTTCATTTTTCCCTCCTAATTTTACTTTTAGTTTTAGTTTAACATATTTTAACATTAAGACTAAAAATATAATACAAGTTGCTATAATTGCTAATGCAAATTCACTTATTCCACAAAAAAAGCCTATCACTGACATAGGTAACAATAATGAGGCAGTCGTAATTCCATCTGTCTTTGTAGACTTACGAATAATACCGCCACCTACAAAACCTATCGCTACTAAATAATAAGCTATAGCTCTGATAGCATCAAAACCATTTCCTAAGTTGACATACTTCAAAGAAAAAATCGTAGTCAAAGTAGCACCTAAAACTATAAACATAATAGTCCGTAACCCTGCTGGTTTGTCTTGGTATTCTCTTTCAAATCCTATTAACAATCCGCAAAATAAAGCTACTAAGATTTTAAGTAGGTCTACGTTCATTTTTCCTCCAATTATAAACTCCATATAAATTAATAGAAGTAAGAATAATAGATAAAACCCATAGACTATAAGTGCCTACAATTATACCTTGTGCTATATAACAAATATTTCCTACTCCATTACTTAAAAATCCCGATACTTTTTTACGAGCTAATAATATACCACCTAAAACAAAAAAGATATTTCCTATCCATCCTACTGCATCTGCTAAACTCATGTATAAGAAAAAATTCCAAATTACTTTCACTTCTTCTCCAATAGATTGCCTAATCTCCTATGTAGGAGAAAATTAACAAGTAAGTCTATCCCCGATTTTAAATCTTTCATATTGATAGTTTCAACTGGAGTGTGCATATTTCTTAAAGGAATCCCTAAACAAACTCCTTTAATGCCATAAGGAGTAACATCATCTACGCTATATCCAATTCCTCCACCAGTGGCTTGAATTTGAATTTTAATTTTGTTTGTTCTAGCTGTAGATTCTAAAAGTTTTACGCTATCTGCATCTATATCTACTCCTCTATAGACAACAATACCCTTTCCTAATTCACATTTTCCAGCTTGTCTATCATCTACATTTGGATAATCAGTTGCAAATGTTACATCAGCTTCAATAAATAAATCTGGTTGATATTTTTTAATCAAAGGTATGGTTTTCTTTCCACCGACTTCTTCTTGCACTAAAAACGTAAATACTAAATTAGGGATAGGTTTCTTTTTAGATTTTAAAAGCTTTCTAATAGTTTCCATTAAAATAAAGCAACCTGTTTTATCATCAAATCCATAACCAGAATAATAGCCTTCTCTAAGATGATTAAAAGAAGGCTTGAAAATAATGGGGTCGCCAATTTTAACCACTGCATTTACTTTTTTTCTTTTCCGTATTCCAATATCTACTACAGCTTCATGTATATTTTCAATTACCTCATCTGATTCCTCATCTACTAAATGAGCATGTTTTCTATCTATAACAGCATTTACTCTTCCTTTAGAAGTTAAAATAACTAACTCCCTTGCTGTTAAAACTGCATTATCAGCCCCACCTATTCCAGCGATACTAATAATGCCATCTTTATCTATATTCCTCACTACAAAACCAATAAGGTCTGTATGAGCATCTATCATTACAGTTTTATCAGAAGTTCCTTTAATAGTCGCTATAACATTTCCTTGACCGTCTATTTTAACTCTTGTTCTCGGAACTCCCATTTCTAATAATTCTTCTCTGATAAAATCAGCTATCTCTTCTTCGAATCCAGAAGGACTAGGAATTCTAACTAAACTTTCTAATAATTTAATTTCTCTATTCTTCATATCCATAACCCCAATCTTTTTAATGTTTTTATATCTGTTTTTAATAATCTAAGCCTATTTGCCGTTGCTATTGACATTAATTCTGAATAACTAATATGAGCACTGCAATCATTCCAAATACATCTCCATGCTCCTCTTTCATCTTGCAAAGCACCTAATTTTTTACAAGTAGGACATGTAAGATATTCGGTATTCCCTTCTAAAAGTTCTTTTATTTGTTTATCTAATTTATGCTTCATAAGTTCATCCCCTTTACAAAATTACTTATTGCAATTACCATAGCAACTGCGTTCATAATCATTCCAAAATATAGTTTCTTAGAAAAATGTATCAATATCCATAAGAAACATCCAAACGCATATAACAACCACCATACATGGCTTTGTCCAATTAAATATAAAGACAATAAAATAATACTCGCTCCTGATAAATCCGCTATGTTAATCTTTTTCATTTTCCCAATCCTCTATTTCATATAATTGTGGTTCGCCTTTTAACATGGTAATAAAAGTTGTCCACATGCCTTTTAAACCTTCTCTCCAATACCAACCTTCTTCATCATGCCCACACGCTAAGTTAAAATATGTTAAAATTAACTCAAAGCTCTGTTTAAAATAAGCCAATGTATAAGCTTTAGGATTATGCTTTGCTGGTTTAAACTTCATTTTTTAATCCTAGCTTTAATTTTGGAATAAATATCAAACACAATACAGTCATAACTGCACTTATAACTACCAAATTATTATAGCCTACTCTTGAATATAAGAATCCTCCCAATGCAGAACTGCCCATAGCCCCACCATTCAGCACCGACATTATCCCTGCGAAAGTAAAGCCTTCAGCCCCTTCAGGAGTGATTTTAGCACAGTAGGACAGGATAATTAGATGAATTATCGCTCCGACAGTGCCAAAAGCTATATTATAGGCTAGTAGAACCCACTGATTAGGTATATAGAGGTAAAAGAGGGTCATGATAGCCGATACCATTACCATTAAATATAACATGCCTTTAAGCTCAAATTTGTGGACTTTGAAGAAATAAAGGGCATATCCAATTAGCCCAAATATCGTTCCTACAGTGCCTAGTAATCCTATAAACATTTTATCTATATTTAGCACTTCTCTCATTTTAACCATTAGGGGAACTCCAAAAGAAGGAGATAAATAAAAACAGAATAAAAAGGCTAGAGCTACCCATAATTGTTTGTTCTTAAAAGCTTTCTTAATATTAGCTAAGACTTCTACTGATTTCTTTGTTGAATCCTTTTCTTTATAATTCTTCAATAAATAGACAAACATAATCGCAGGAAAAATAGTAAATAAAATATAAGCTATTCGATAGTTATAATACTTCGCAATAAACGCTCCACCAAGAGAAGTAATTAACCCTGCTACCCCAATCGCAAACCACTGCACCGATTGAATCTTGCCTTGCATATTGTATTCTTTTTCTTTTTGGCACATTACCGAATCGCAGAATACATCTGAAGACGCTAAGAACAATCCAAATAAAATGTTAGTCGCAATCAGAGTAGTTAAATTCAAGCCACAAAAATAAATCCAAACTCCTAAAACTACCATAGCAAAGTAATTAAAGAGTAGATAATATTTAGTTCTTTTTCTTCTAATAGGGAGCAAATCGCTTATAAGACCATAAACAGGTTTAATAACCCAAGCAATAGTAGAGATTGCTCCTATATAAGCTATTTTCTGCACTGTCAAGCCCCAATCCTCTCGCATGAGATAATATAATGCTTGAGAAGGTAAGGCTTTAATACCTTGCAAAAAGTAGACTAAAATAAAAAATATATAGAATTTAAAAAATTTCTTCATCTTTTTTCTTTAATTTTTCTTTTTCTTAATATAGTGCCACATTCTCCACATTTATCCGTTATTTCACTTCCTCTAATTGAAATATCGCCCTTTGGATAATAAACCCACTGCTTACATTTTGGACAATACAATTTTGAAAATTTACTTTTACTCATCTAATTCCTCTCTATATACTGCTTTCAATCTATTTTCTAATTCTTCATCTTCTACATAATAATTGTCTTGAGCTGGAAAGCAATTACCTAATAATTGAAATAATCTCAAATCAGGATACTTCATCCAAATAGTTTTAAGCTTCTTCAATATTCTATCTATTCTTTTTGGGTCTCGCATTTTTTCTCCTAACATAACCAGTGCAATCGCACTCTGGACAAGGAATCGTAAATGAAGTGTCAATAATCGCTTTTGGATTCCCTGCATAAGTCTTAAACTTTGTTCCTTTACATTCTGGACATTTTTTATACAGGCGTTTATGAATCTCTTTTTCGATTTTACGAATTTCACTTTTAGCTTCTCGTTGTCTATATTTCCAAGTTCCCAATATTTCTTTTAATTCTGATACCGAAAATGTGTTCAATCGAAAGTAACTCATAAGAAATTAATTCTTATAAATATATAAAGAAATAAAGGTAACACAATAGCCCATCCAATTGTTACTATTTTTTTCATGGTTATAATAAACTTCTTAAATGGCATGAGTTTTTCTAACCACAATAACCATGAGTAACTTCCATCTAAAGGAGGTATAGGTAAAATATTTGAAAGCAATCCTATATGTTGCATAAGAGTAAATCCCCTACCTTTAGAAAGTAAATGGAGCAAATGAAACTCGATAGGATACCCTTGAAAGCGTAATATTAATATCTCCATATCTAATTTTATTCCTTCAATAACTGAACCATAAGTAAATAGATATACAACTACTAATACTAGAGCGTTCATGAATAATCCTGACATGATACATACCATCTTCTTCCAATAAGGTTTTGACATAAACCCATTCTTTACTTTACTGTCCATCCCTGCTAATTTGACATATCCGCCAAGTAGTAAAGGACTGAACTTAAATCTAATACCTTTAAATTTAAATTTGAAAAGAGGTTTGCCAAATCCTAAACTAAAATCTGTTACCTTAATACCTAATAGCAGGGCAGAAACTAGATGCCCCAATTCATGTAACATGATGGTAATACCTATCGCTCCAAAAAATATTAACCATCCCAATAGCATTTCCATTAAAATGCCTCCACTTCTTGTAAAAACTTCCATACATCTTCTATAGGTTCAAATAAGGTAACACTTCCCATACCACCCCATAAAATTCCTACTAACTCTTGTTCTGAATTGAAAATTCCTCCACCTGAACAACCTGGCTTTGCAGTAAGTAAAGCCCAACCCCAATCCTTAGTATATTTTAATACTCTACCTTGCACTTTATAAAGTTTAAATATAATATTAGGATAAGCAACGTGATATAATTTCTCTTCAATTTTTGCATTAAACAATGCTAATTTAGCAGGTTGTTTTCCTTCAATTTCTCCTTTAACTTTTAACAATGCCAAATCATCATCAGAAGCGGTAAAAACTGCCACTACTCTTTGTTCTTTTAATCTTCCTACATACATTTCTTCAGTAATATTGATGCAGTGCTTACAAGTTAATATATAGGTATAACCTTTATCTACCTTTATAATAACTCCTGAACAGACTCCAAAACCTGCCCCTATCATAAAAACAGATACAGCAGAATCTTTTACTGAATATGAAGGAGTCGCTGTTTTAGAAGTATAATTATCTCCAGTAGTATTTTGCAACGTAAATGCAAAAGCATTTGTTGTAAGAAATATCAAAATTGCAACAATTCCTAGAATCCGTTTCATCCTATCTACCTCCTATGTTTAATAACCTTGTCCACAATTCCCTTTTTAAAACATTGTTTAGAATCTAACCACAGTTCTCCTCTCAATGCTTTCTCTAATTCTTTCTTGCGAAGCTTGGTATATTTCGTTAATAATTTCTTCTTAGTCGTTTGCCATAACTTCATACCTTTAACTCGGTCTTCTACGATTGAAACATAATCCGCTATACCACTTGTTGTAGGATGAATCA
>Ga0255055_10002490_pt1 | contig 12961 bp, 12 predicted proteins | sample JV7_2_27_MG_FD_188633 | JGI IMG/M metagenome (GOLD analysis project Ga0255055, IMG submission 188633) | Seawater microbial communities from Jervis Inlet, British Columbia, Canada - JV7_2_27 | ecosystem: Environmental > Aquatic > Marine > Inlet | place: Canada: British Columbia | collected...
AGTAGCAATTCTGGCGGTGCTTAGCACACCCCATCTAATCTTTTTCATTTGATTACCTCCTTCTGTTAATTAAAATATTTTTCCATACGTGATGAGCTGTTTATTTTCCTTCTTTTTACATGTTCTAACTCAGTAATTTTTGTAAGCAATTTTATTAATTAATTTTGCAGTTGCTCTTTGATTTTTTCTTTACCTTTCATATATTCCACTTATCCTTTTAGAGCTAATAGTTTTTAGCCTTCTCTCTATCCCTATCTAGAATTATTTGATTAATGGTTTTTTATATTTCGTTAATATTATAATACCAAAAAATTATATTTGCAAAGCCAACTTATTTCTCGTTTTTTATCCCGCAATTAATTAATAAATAAAAAAATTCAGAAAATAATGATAAAAAAGAAGGATTTTAACAAAATGTGTAGTATATTTCTCAATTATATGGAATTCTACCTAAAAATTAAATTAAGGAGAATTGATAATTACCAATCTAAACCAAAATCTTAAAAACGAAGAATTTAATAATATAAAAGGAAGATTAATAATTGACCCTACTAATAGCTGTATAATTTTGATATTTTTTTTATTTTTAATTTAATCTTGAAATATCTCTTACAAATCCATATTTATTTATTTTTCCTTTTCTATTCACAATGTAGGAATTTTGAAGAAAGTCAGAGTCAGAGGAGCCTCAACATTTGACATCTTGATTCACCCAACTATTCTAAGCGTTTTAAATAAAGGAGCTATAAAAGTTAACAAAATTATGTCTAAATTTAGTAAAAATGGGGAATATAGTAATATAAAGGATATTTTTTTAATTCAACAACTATTTTATAAAGTTGAAAAAGGCAAACTATCTGAAAGGGTAGGACGCAAAGTTATGGGTCTTAGGCACTTTAATGCTATGACCGCCAGACTACCAACTTTTTTTATTTTGGAGAAAACATATTTACCTAAAAGAAACTTGTAACAATTAATCAATAATATGTAAAATTAAATTACTCAACTAGAGTTTTATAAAAAAAGTAGGTGGTGGAACTATCAATCTAAATCAAAGTCCTGAAAACGAAGAAATTGAAAATATAAAAGTAAGACTAATAACCGATTGTACTTTTAGCTGTTTCACTTTAACAGCTTTCTTTATTGCAACTTTTATTTTAAAGTATCTCTTCCAAATTTTTCTTTATACGGAAATTTTATTTCTTATTTTTGGTTGGGCTGCCTATAACTACTTAGCTCAATATTTTATAAAAAAGAGGGAAATTAATCTTAAAACATTAAAAAACTTCAATTTTATCCACTATATTATAGGAATATCATTCATAACCGCTATTTTTTATTATATTGGTGGCGCACTATGGATTGGGGTCATTCTTTATGTCTTTATCCTCCTTTATGCCAGTGTTTTCTCCAACCCCAAAGAAGGAATAATCATTACCTCTATCGCTTTTATTAGTTATAGCCTTGTAGTTTTATTAGAATATTTTAATCTCATCCCCTATAAAAGTCTATTTAAATTACCTTATTATCTTTATCAAGATAGTCAATATATTGTTACTACCATCCTGCTTATAGGAGTGGCCTTTACTTTAATCTTTATTACCGGTAAAAACTTTGGTCAGATATTAAAAGAAAAAAATGAAGAATTAAGTCAAAACAAGAAAAAGTTAGAAGAATTTAGTAATAAATTAGAGGAGAAAGTTAAATTTCGAACCTTGGAGTTAAAAAAATCTAAAGACCAATTATCCGTACTTTATCAGATCTCCCGAACTATTAGTTCGACATTAAAACTCGATGATGTTTTACAAACTATTTTAGATTTTTCTATTAAAATAAGTGGTGCAGGCAGAGGTTCAATTATGCTTTTACATAAAAAGAAACGTATTTTCTTTATTAAAATTCCCTATGATAAGAGTGAAAAAAATATTGATAAGATTACTTTTGCCGAAAATGAAAATACTATCGGTTGGGTAGTTAAGAACAAAAAATTCTTATTTATTGAAGACTTAGAAAATGACAAACATTTTTCAAAAATAAAGATAATTCGTAGGCGGATAAAACAACTTTTAATAATTCCTGTAATTGTAGAAGATAAAGTATTAGGGGTTATAAATTTAGAAAATACTTCCCTTAACCCCGATACAATAGACTTACTAAGGTCCTTTTCTGAGGGGGCGGCAGTCGCTATTAATAATGCCCGCTTATATCAAAAAATTCAAGACAGTTATTTTGAAATAGTAAAGGCATTGGCCCAGGCAATCGAAGCGAAAGACCCTTACACCCATGGTCATTCAGCAAGAGTTATGGAATACGCAGTATTAATTGCCCAAAAGATGGATTTATCGGAAGAAGAAATAGAATCATTAAGATATGCCGCAATCCTGCACGATATCGGAAAGATTGGAGTAAGGGGAATTGTTTTAAACAATCCCAATGGTTTAACCGGTGAGGAATACGATGAAATTAAGAAACATCCTCTTGTTGGTGAGGGCATTATAAAACCTATAGAATTATTACAACCAATCAGACCATTAATCAGACACCATCACGAATGGTATAACGGTAAAGGTTATCCGGATGGATTATCCGGAGAAAATATACCTTTAAGCGCCCGCATCCTGGTCGTAGCTGATGCCTATGATGCTATGAAATTCGACCGACCTTATCGTAAAGCCCTAACCGAAGAAACAGCTATCCAAGAGCTTAAACAAGGAATTGGTACTCAGTTTGAACCTAAAATAGTAGAAATATTTTTAGAAATATTAAAACAAAACTTGTCAGGGGCGGTCCTTTGATAAACTAATTAGAATTAAAGCAGTGCGGTACTGAAGTACCTTTCAGCCCGGTCAGGTAATACAGTCACCACCCGGTTACGCCCATTATCCACATGAAGGGCGGCAAAGACATTAGCTCCTGATGAAGTCCCCACCAACAACCCCTCTTCTTTGGAGAGTTGGCGAGTAGTTTCAATAGCTTCCTCATCAGTAACAGTAAATACCATATCTACCTGTTTTACATCCAGGACAGCAGGGATAAATCCGTCACCGATTCCCTGAATCTGGTGAAGACCTGGTTCATGTCCCAATAAGGCAGAACTGTTTTTTGGCTCCACTGCCACAATTTTTACTTTAGGATTTTTTTCTTTTAAAAATTTTCCAATCCCCTGAAGGGTTCCCCCACTTCCTACTCCAGCTACAAATACATCTATTTTCCCTTTCATTTCATTCCAGATTTCAGGTGCAGTTTGTTGATAATGAAGCTCTGGGTTATGGGGATTTACAAATTGGTCAGCAACAAAATATTTTTCCGGTTCTACTTCTTTAATCTCCCGCATCTTTTTTATGCTTCCGGGTAGGCTCCCTTTAGCCGAGGTGAAGATAATCTCTCCCCCAAAAGCCTGAATTATTTTCTTTCTTTCTTCACTCATATTCTCCGGCATTACACAGATTACCTGGTAGCCCTTCTGCACACCCACCAAAGTTAAGCCAATTCCGGTATTCCCGGAAGTTGCCTCAATAATGGTCATCCCCGTTTTAAGCTTTCCTTCTTTTTCCGCTATTTCGATAATGTATTTGGCTACTCTATCTTTAATGCTCCCCCCGGGATTTAGATGTTCAGCTTTTGCAAATACATTTCCAGAAGACATCTTTTTTAATTGAATTAAAGGGACATTTCCTATTGCCTCCAGAACTGAATTTATCAGCATAATAACAAGCCTCCTTAAAACCTGCCAGGGGACGGTCCTCTGTCAGGAAAAAATAATTTCTTGATTAAAAATTATAACAAGATTAGTCAGGATTTGCAAGAAAAATAATTATTCAGCAAAATACCAAAGGACTGATGGTGTTTGTTAGATATGTTTTTTATCAATCACGAATAACTTTGTTGAAGCTATCTACAAAATTACCTAATGCTTCCGATAAAATCACGGTTTGGTGACAGGTAATAAACTTTACCCCTAATTCAATCCAGTATTTTATCAAATCAGGTGATGTGGCTACCACACCAGCTACTTTACCTGAATTTACTATCTTTTTAATTGCCTCTTTTATGATGTTTTTTACAATCGGATTATTATATTCTCCGGGGAAACCTAATGATTGGGATAAATCAACAGCTCCAATAAAAACTACATCTATCTCTTTGAGCTTGAGGATTTTATCCAGATTATCAACTGCCTCTTTAGTTTCAAATTGAACAATTAGTATAATCTCTTTATTGGAAGTCTCAATGTGACTTTTTTCGTCGACAGTTATGCCATATCCAGCAGCCCGGCTAACATTTATTAATCCTCTGAATCGTTCTCTTTTTTGATCCACTCTTTGAATGTACTTGGATAAAGATACAGCTCTTTTAGCCTCTTCTAAAGTGCTGACCATGGGAAAGATAATTCCCATAGCCCCCACATCTAATGCCTTTAAAATATATGTTTTCTGAATTTCACTTACTCTAATTATTGGAACAATATTAGTCCGTTCAGCCGCACAAATCAAAGGTATGCAGGATTCAGCAGACATTGGTCCATGTTCTGTGTCTAAAATAATAAAATCGTATCCTGAATAACCTGACATTTCAGCAAGATCTATTGAATTAATACTCTGCCAAATTCCTAATACTGATTCTCCCCTTAAAAGTTTCTCTTTTACTTTATTTTTCCTCATAATTCAATAATTCACTCCTTAGATACTTTATAAAAATTATAACTCCTTCTTTTCCTTTAAAAAATCAATGGTTGATTTAGGGGAAAAATTGAGGGGATTATTCTAAGGGTAGTTCCGGTTCGTCCCTTTCGATTTCCTCTTCTACTTTGCCTCCAGTCTCTTCCCTTGTTTTGCTTCCACCCTCTCTTTGAAGGTTGCTCTCTAATTCTTGAATCTTCTTCTTTTGACTGGAAATCAATTTGATTCTCTTTATCTTTGAAGGTACCGAGACCAATAAACTCATTATAACTCCCAGAGCGACGGTAATCAAAAGCACCAGCGCTAATGAACTTTCAAATCTCCAGGTCAGAAAACTCACTATGATAGGAACTGTATTCTGAAGGGCAAAAACAACGGCCAGAATAGCTACAATAATAGCCACAATTAATTGTAACTGCATAAAAATCTCACCCCTTTCTTGGATTTCTTTTAATTTCATATTATTAATATTATATCACTTTAATATGGCAATTTAATTGGAAGTAACATGGGCACTTTCTTCTTATATTCCTCATATATCGACCCAAACCTTTGTGTTAGAAGTTTTTCTTCATACCGTGAGATCATATAATAAAATATTATAATTACGAACCACACTAAAATTGAAAGGAGAGATAGCGATAATAAAATGAAGCCAAGATAAAGTAGTATCGAGCCAAGGTATATCGGATGGCGTACAATAGAAAATACACCGGTTGTAATTACCTGTGGCTCTTCTCTTGTCTCTCCAAATACTATTTTTAGACCAGCCCAAGCCAATAATCCGGATATTACTAATATGATTAGAGCAATTGGAACACGAATATAATTTGATAGGTATTGATTTAAAAAAGTAGAATATTTGAATACGAATGAGTCCGCAATCCATACAATAAGAAAGATAACCAGTAGAATTAACTGGCCCATATCGCCGAAAGCGTACTCTCCTGTTAAGTCACCACGATGTTGGTGTGATTTTCTCAAATGTCCTTTTTCACTTTTCATTTTCCTTGCTCTTTGTCTTTTGGGTCAGGTTTCAACATTTAACATGAATTACCTGGTTATCTCATTTAAGATTAACTTAGTCGAATGTTGAGACCTCTGTATTATTTCTTTTCTTCATTTTCTTAATTTTAAATAGTAATTCTTTCTCTCAGCTAATTCATCCAATATTGAGTGGAGAATTTTAGACTTCCCTTTAATCTCCAGTCCGAAGGAATTCTTCTTCGCTTTATTCAATGCCTCCCCTAATTCTTCAATCTCTAAAACTGTTGCGGCAATACAATAATAACTTTTGGAGCGTCCTTCGTTAAATTCTTGCAACATCTCTTTCAATAAGTTCTCTCTTGTTTTTTGTTCCTTTTCAAACTCATTAACTCCGTTCTTTTGAATGAAGGCAATATTATTTTCCAACTTCTGATAACATTTAAAAGAATCAACCCGTTTACTAAATTCTCTATGCTTTCTCCATTTTTTACAAGTTTCATTTTCTTTACATTGCCAGCAAAATTCAATCCCTTTTTTCTTTATCCCACAAGTGACGAAAGGACATCCAGCAGACATTCTAAATTCGCTTTTACACCCTCCACACCTGCTTTTACTTTCGGTGTGGTAACGGGTGCAAAGTCTGCAAGAAAGACCACAGATTCCAATCTCAGGATACTTGATTTGCACATTTAATTTTTTTGTCATATTATTTACTTTTCTTATTTTCAAGAAACTCTTTTATCTTTATCCTCTTTATCTTATAACTTCTACAATGTCAGTGGGCATTATATCTGTATTGGAAAATTTAGTTGTAACCAGGGCTATAGAAAGTTTTTCTTTAACTGTCATTATCCTTGCCTGAGCAATCAAATCTAATTCTCTATCCAGGATTTCGTTGGTTTTAGGATCTAATATAACCTCCCCTTCCTGGAAGATTTTTATTTCATCTCCTACTTTGATGCCAGAATTTTCCCCCAGATTTATATACACTTTAGTTATTTCTCCGCTTGAAGTTGATTCTACTTTTACTACATATCCTTCTAAAGGCAGGGAAGAGATTATCATTGCTTTACTATCTAACTTTGCCGCAAATTCCACTGCAGCTTGCTGGCATACATCCTCTATAGCAGAGAAAATATCGGTTGCCGATTCAGAAGACAAGCCTAATCCTCCTGCCACAGGAATACGAATGGATACTCCGGATTTTGAAGTGGTTCCTTTTTTCACTTCAGAAAAAATAATTTCTCCTGTTGTAACATTTATCGCCCTTACTGTTACGGTAACCGAAGCAGATGATTTTTTTAAACTTAAAGGCCCTAATTTTATACCTCCTGATTTCTTATAAATTATACTGGTAACACTTCCGGTGACTATTGAATCTACACCGAGCATTTTCCCAATTTTCACTGCAGTAGAAGGGTCAACTCTTCCGGAATAAGCTTGAAAATCTTGTTCTTTCAAGATAGCATCTAACTTAATCCTTTCGAATACCCGAAAGTGCTCGGTCTTTATCAGGGCATTTATCATTAAATCTGTAGCGGCCTTAGACAATTCTGAATTAATATGCCAGATGTAACCCGGGGCAGTAGAGTCAAATCCGATCACTGCTACCCTGGGTAGTTCTTTAGAAAATCCCAGACTCGAAATCGTTAAGACAATTATTAAAACCATTAAAACTTTCAAAGTTATATTTCTTGCCTTTCTCATTTTTATAACCTCCCATCTCTCATTATTTAAAAAATTTTACAAAAAATCTTTTTGTATAATTTCTTTGTTTTTAAAGCAACAAAAATGATGAAACCATTAATATATTTTTATACTACATTCAATAATAAAATTCCTTCTTTTTTAATAATATTTAAAAAAATTCCATTAGTATTCACCAATATTTTTTAAATTAAGTGATTTTCTAGAAAATTAAATAGATTTTAAGTAATTATTTATTATTTAGAAATAATAGCTTAAAATCAATTTAGTCAAATGTATAAAATTTATTTTACACATCAGGGGATGCTCTCTATCACCAAAGTTACTATTGGGTGGGTGATAAAAACCATCCCCTGATATAACTATTCCTTGCTTGAAAACCTGACAGAGGACCGTCCCCTGTCAGGTTTTACAAAACCGTCTGTTACACTTTGGGTAATTCTTTTAAGGCCTCTTCGATCTTTTCCTGGGGATAGGCATAATCTTTTAATTTTCCGGCAAAGTAAGCTTCATAAGCTGCCATATCCACATGGCCATGCCCGCTATGAGCCAGTAGTATTGTTTTTGACTCTCCGGATTCTTTACATTTAATTGCTTCATCAATAGTAGCACGAACAGCATGGTTGGTTTCCGGTGCACCAATAATCCCTTCATTTCTGGCAAAAGTAACACCTGCCTCAAACGTACCCAATTGGTGTTCTGCCCGGGCTTCCACTAATCCCAATTTTAGTAAATGACAGATAATGGGAGCCATTCCATGATATCTTAACCCGCCAGCGTGAACAGGTGGAGGAATAAAACCATGCCCCAAAGTATACATCTTCAATAAAGGAGTGAGTCCGGCAACATCACCAAAATCATAACCGTAAGGACCCCTGGTTAAAGTCGGACAACTAGCCGGTTCAACGTTTATTATTTTTAAATCAGGTTTTAATCCTTCAATCTTATCTTTTACAAATGGTAAGAAAACACCGGCAAAGTTTGACCCACCTCCCACACATCCAACAATAATATCGGGATATTCATCGATCTGCTCCATAACCTTTTTTGTTTCCAACCCAATGATAGTTTGATGTAATAAAACATGATTTAATACACTTCCCAGGGAATAATGGGTATCATCACGACCGACCGCTTCTTCTACTGCCTCACTGATAGCCAGACCAAGACTCCCTGGACAATCGGGGTCTTTAGCCAGCATATCTCTTCCGGCTTGTGTCTCAGGAGAAGGGCTGGGAATACAATTGGCTCCCCAGGTCTCCATCATTACACGTCGATATGGTTTTTGCATATAGCTGATTCTAACCATATACACTTTAACCTCCATATCAAAACAGGCACCGGCAAAGGATAAGGCACTACCCCATTGCCCTGCTCCGGTTTCTGTAGTCATCCGATTAATCCCTTCTTTTTTATTATAGTAAGCCTGCGCAACTGCTGTGTTGGGTTTATGACTTCCAGGAGGACTGGTACCTTCATATTTATAATAAATTTTTGCGGGAGTATCCAGTGCTTTCTCTAATCTCCGGGCCCGGTAAAGGGTAGTTGGTCTCCACATTCGATAAATCTCCTGTACTTCTTCGGGAATTTCAATATATCTCTCGGCACTCATCTCCTGTTTTATTAAAGCCATAGGAAATAAAGGTGCAAGGTCATCAGGTCCAACAGGCTTGCCTGTTCCCGGGTGTAAGGGAGGTGGAAGTGGCTCTGGTAAATCAGCTAAAATATTATACCAGGATGTGGGCATTTGTTTTTCATCAAGAACAAATTTAACTCTTTTCATTTTTTTATTCTCCTTTCAAATTAAAAATTTAATTTTAACTAAATTATCCTTTTTGCTTTTTTATAAATATATCTTGCCCCCTGAGGGGCCAATTGCGTAATAAAAATATAAACATACCTAACCTCCTCTTTCTTCGTATCTCGTATCTCGTGAATCGTATCTCGCAAAGATAATGGAAACTGAGAATCAGAAAAAATTCTGAACACTCTTTTTTACAAATTAAAAAGCCCTCTGTCCCAATTTATTCTAATAATAGGGACGGAGAGCTATTTTTTCCGTGGTGCCACCCTGCTTGAGTCTAACAAATTAATATAATTTAATATTAATATTATTATCTATTAGACCCCTCTTGATAAAGTGTATGAGTATATAAACAAAAAAACCTTTCATCTCCAAGAGACGAAAGGTTAATTCCGCGGTGCCACTCTAATAGGATTTTTTCATATAAATCCTACTCTTTAAGAGTACAGGAAATATAAATTAATTATACACCGATACACTTTTCCTTTTCACGGGGGAAAAATCCGTCAGAACTTACTCGGACTATTTAAGTCCTTTCAGTTTGAAGCTTGTAGGTCCATTTCGCAAATCCTTTAAAATCTTTGTGTCGCTTCTCACCGTAAACGACTCCCTGTAAAATTTAGTAATTTGCTACTTCTCCCACGCTTTGCTTTTAGCTATCTATTATTTTTAATAATTATAACATAATTGTCAAGTACAATCAAAAATACTGAATAAAGTATTTGTAGTTCTCTTAAAGTTTATTAGGAATATTTTCTTTTAACGTATTTGTCCATTACCATATATAATATATTTATAACTAGTTAATTCTCTCAAACCCATTGGTCCCCGTGCATGAAGTTTTTGAGTACTTATACCAATCTCTGCCCCCAATCCAAACTCAAATCCATCAGTAAAACGGGTTGAAGCATTTACATATACTGTAGCAGCATCAATTTCTTTGGAAAACTTTTTAGCATTCTGCTGATTTTGGGTTACGATAGCTTCTGAATGTTTGGTGCCATATTTATTTATATGATTAATGGCTTCATTAATATTTTTAACTACTTTAACAGAAATGATATAATCGAGATATTCAGTATGCCAATCTTTTTCTGTCGCAATTTTACATTTTAGAAATAACTTTTTAACTTTATCACACCCTCTAATTTCAACACCTAATTCTTCAAGTTCTGATAGTATTATAGGTAGATATGTCGGAGCAACACTTTCAGCAATCAAAAGCGTTTCAGCAGCATTACATACTGCCGGTCTACTGGTTTTTGCATTTATCACTATTTTTTTCGCCATTTCTAAATCTGCTGTTTCGTCAACAAAAATATGGCAATTACCCACACCGGTTTCAATCACCGGGATTAATGAATTCTCCACTACTGTCTTGATAAGAGATGCACCTCCTCTGGGGATTAATACATCAATAAAGTCTCTCATCTTCATTAATTCTATAGCACTTCTTTTTTCAGTATCCTCGATAAGCTGAATGGTCTCAAAGGGAATACCTCCCTTTCTTAAACCTTCTTTTAAAACCTTTACCAGTGCCTTGTTAGAATTTATTGCCCCGGAACCACCACGCAAAACGACAGCATTTCCTGCTTTAAAACAAAGAGCCGAGGCATCAACGGTAACATTGGGCCTTGCTTCATAAATAACTCCAATTACACCTAAAGGAACTCTTTTTTTCTCTATACAAAGACCATTGGGTCTTTCTATTCTTGATTCTATTTCGCCAATAGGATCTGGCAACGTAGCGACAGTCAATAATCCCTCTGCCATTGCCTTAATTCTTCTTTTATCTAATATCAATCGATCCAAAAAGGCTTTTGCTTTTCCTTCATGTTGAGCAATTTCAAGGTCTGTTATATTTTCTTTTAAGATAAATTTTTCTGCCTTGATTAAACTCCCAGACATACATTTCAAAGCATCATTCTTTTTCTTAGTAGAATAATGAGCTATTTCACTAGATATTAATTTTGCTTTCTTTCCAATTAAACTCAAGCTTCCCATTTAATTTTGCCCCTCCGTTATTTTTTTTGGTAAAAAAATTGTCCCTTCATTTTTACCTTGAATGACACCCACAATCTGTTCAGGTTTTTTACCCTTGATAATTGCAACTGCTATGCCCCGAGCTGTCGCCAGCTTCGCTGCATATATCTTCGTTCTCATTCCTCCGGTTCCAAAACTACTACCAACGCCGCAAGCAAAAGATTCAATTTCTTCATTAATATCTTCAACGAAAGATATTTTTTTTACGTTTTTGTTTTTTCGAAAATCTCCTGCATAAAGACCATCGGTATCGGAAAGCATTATTAGGATATCTGCTTTAATTAAAATTGACACAACTGCAGACAAAGTATCATTATCTCCAAAAACAATTTCTTCCACAGCAACCGTATCATTTTCATTGACAATAGGAATTACTTTATATTTAAATAAGGCATTAAAAGTATTGCAGGTATTATATTGACGAATACTATCTTCAAAATCATTGCGGGTTAAAAGCATCTGGGCAACTGTTATTTTATATTTTGAAAAAATATTTTTATATAAATGCATTAACAGTCCTTGACCAATAGCAGCCATAGCCTGTTTTTCGTCTAATTTTTGAGGCTTTTGTTTCAGGTCAAATTTACTTGCTCCTATACCGATTGCCCCTGAAGAGACAATAACAACTTCTCTTTCCTGCGCATGTAAATCCGAGATAATTTTTGCCAGTTTTTCTAAATAATAATAATTTATTTTTCCGGACTCTTTTACTATTGTAGAAGTCCCAATTTTAATTACCAGTCGCTTAACTTGCTGAAAACTCTTTATTCTTTTCATATTTATTTTCTCCTTAAATAAATAAAAAACTCTTTCACCTCTAAATAGAGACGAAAGAGTTTACTTTCGCTGTACCACTCTATTAAATTTAAAATAAATATCATAAAATGAAGTACATATAAAAAGTACGGCTCAAAATAAATTTTGAGTTTATACTTTCCCAATGATAACGGATGGGATAACCGAATAAAGCTCATCGCTTTTAGTATTTCAAGGTGGGTTCAAAATATTTCTTGGGACAAAATCTTTCAGCTTTAAGATTCTGCTCTCTATACCCTTTAATATTTTTACTATTCCCTTTCTCAACTTTTTACATTTTATATTTTTTATAGTATACGAGATAAAAATTATTTTGTCAATAATTCGTTTACGCTTCAAAAAATACCTCATCAAAGCATTTGTAATTCTCTTAAAGTTTATCTGAGGTATTTTTTTGCAACATTTTTCTTTTCTTACTAAACATGACTATAGTACCGATTACTCCAATCAAAAAACCTATGGGACAGGCAAAGATAGCGATAAGGAAAAATATCACTTCAAAGGCTTTTATCAGATAGCTTAATATAGTTATATGACCGGTAACTTGCTCTAAACCATAAAAAATATTGTGTAGTAAGGCAAAGACAAAAAATCCTGCAGCAGAAGCTCCGGTCAGTATTAAAAACTTTTTGAGTTTTCCCTCTACTTTTTGTACCAAAGTTAAACCTATTAGTGCACTACCCAATATAACGAGAATAATCCCGGAAATTATTACAAAAGCAGTATTTATATATCCCCTAAAACCAGGGATTAAAAGCATGCCAACGGTAATAACAAAAACTATTATCACCAAATAAAACATTATTATTAAGGTGTTTCTTTTTTGACTATCTATAATCAAACCCATACTTTTTACTTCCTGGGAAATTTATCTATTCTCGCCTTTCTTATTCTATGCTATCTTAAAATTTTTGTCAGTTGATGG
>Ga0255055_10002491_pt1 | contig 12961 bp, 13 predicted proteins | sample JV7_2_27_MG_FD_188633 | JGI IMG/M metagenome (GOLD analysis project Ga0255055, IMG submission 188633) | Seawater microbial communities from Jervis Inlet, British Columbia, Canada - JV7_2_27 | ecosystem: Environmental > Aquatic > Marine > Inlet | place: Canada: British Columbia | collected...
ACCAGTACGAGCGGGTAGAAAGGGGCGACCAGGTGTGCGTAGTCCCCTGGCCCTGGGCTCCAATCCAGGAGAAAACGCTGGGGATTCGCCCTACAGACTTCGTCGTTGTCTACGGCCGGCCCAAGTCTGGCAAGACCTGGCTCATCTGTTTCCTCATCGCTTGGTTCTTCGAGTGTGGCGCACGCCTACTCATCTACACCAAGGAGATGGACGCGGACGAGATCTTCGAGAGAGTCGGCTGCTGTCTGGCTGGGTTGGATTACGAGCGCTTCGTGCAAGGCACTCTCGTACCTGAAGAACGAGTGGCGCTCTACCACATCACGGAGATGCTCAACGTCATCCGTGAGCAGCAGGTAGTGGTGTGCCTATCGGGCAAGGACGCCCCGGAGAAGGACACCGTCTCCTGGCTCGGAGCCAAGATTGACAAGTACCAGCCGCACATCGTGCTCGTAGACGGAATGTACCTGATGTCCGATGCCCACAAGGCTAGAAAGCTCAACGAGAGGGTACGGAACATCAGCAACGCCATGAGGCAACTCGGGCTGACCAAACACCTCCCCATCATCGCCACGATTCAAGCGAACAGAGATGCGGCAAAGAATGAGGAGGCCAACCTAGATGAAGTAGCGTTCAGCGATTCAGTCGGGCAAGACGCCACCATGCTGATGCGTTGCATCATGGAGAAGGGACAGGACACCATTGCGTTGGTGATGGGTGGGGCAACCCGCCGGTTCAAGCTCGATGGCTTCCGCATCTACTGCCAGCCTGCATACAACTTCGGTTACTACGGTGCCCTCACCCAGAAAGAAGCCGAAGCTGTTCAACGCAAAGACGACACCAAACCCGCTGCCGGCAAGAAGTCCAAGAGAGCAGCGCAGTCAACGCAACCAGTTGTTTCAGAATCGTTAATCCCAGGGCATGTAGACATCAACATAGGGAAGAAGCAGCAGCAGCAGTGAACATCACGACTGAGATATTCGCCATCGCGCACAAGTACCTGAAGAAAGTGAGACCGTCAGGAGCAGAGAACGTGATGGCCATCTGCCCATTCCACTTGCACCCAGATGGAAGTGAGGAGCAGCACCCATCGTTTGCAATGTCAGTCATCACTGGCGTGTACTTCTGCCACGCCTGTCACGCCAAGGGCACACTTGGACAGTTCTTCCGGGACCTAGGTATGTCCCGCTACGTAATTCAAACCCAGTATGGTGTGCTAATCGACGAGGCAAGGAAGAACCTACCAGCACAAATAGACCCATCACGACCAGAAGGCTTCAACGAGACTCCCATCAACGAGAGCTTCCTCGGTCTCCTCGACTATTGCCCCCTGCCGCTCTTAGAAGAGGGCTTTGAGGAGTCCACGCTCCAGCACTTTGAGGTGGGATACGACCAGTGGCACCAGAAGATCACATTCCCGCTACGAGACATCAAAGGACAGCTCGTGGGAATGAGTGGGCGACGGCTAGATGCAGAAAAGCCCAAGTACAAGATCTACGACGAGGAGTACACAGCCTGGCAACTACCGCCCCGCTACGGGTGGAACAAGCGGAACGTGCTGTACAACGCCCATGAGGTCATTCCGACCGCGCACCTGCTCTCGCCTAAAGACGTCATGATCGTCGTGGTGGAGGGCTTCAAAGCGTGCATGTGGGTGTGGCAATCGGGGATAAGGGACGTGGTCGCCACTCTGGGAACCTATGTGTCCCGGACGCAGCGCGGAATGCTTGAACGCCGTGGCGGGACGGTGTACTTATTCATGGACAACAACGAACCCGGGATAGTCGGGACAGTAAATGCCGGGGACGAACTGCTTGAATGCAACAACGTAGACACTTACGTCGTCAAGTACCCAGAGCGGTTAGTAGACGACGGGAAGGCCCAGCCCGATACGCTTACAGCTGAAGAGGTCAGAGCACAAATAGCTTCAGCTGTCAGGTACCAAGAATGGATACGAGAAGCACAAGGCCAGAGCGCCTAGGAGAACCGCTATGTCATTCCAAAAGAACCCAGAGAACCTGAAGAGAGTAATACCCCACGGTGGCAACCTCGCACAACGAGACCGCGCCATCTCAAGAGCTCGAGAGACCCGTCGTTCAGGTGGGGGCAACGCTCCCTACTGGAAGGAGACCTTCCGAGTACCGTTGGACCACAGCCGCATCATTCGCCTACTGGATGCCAGCTACGTACAAGCAGTATCCCCTGATGGTGGAATGACCGCTGAAGAGGGAAGCTACCCATACGTCATCTTCCGAGAGCACTTCAACAAGAAACCCTTCAACAGAGGGGGCGTTTGCTCAGGTGGTCCTCTCTTCAAGAACCCGAATTTGCGTGAGCCCTGCCACGGATGCGACATCTTCTGGGCTGACTCCAGCGTCAGGAAGGACAAGAAAGCTAGGGGAGACAAGACCACTGGCCCCTATCGCATCAGTATGACGGACAAGTTCGCATGGGGACTGTTCGACTACGGAATCTGGTACCAGAAACCTCGCTTCGACGGAGAGGGCAACGCCGTCGTCAGCTCCAAGACGGGCAAGCAGTACTACGACTGGGAGATGGCCAACCCCAACGACCCCTCCTACGCTCAGTACATCCACAAGCAGGGGCACCTGCTGCCGTGGCCGATGGGCAAGACCCACAAAGAGTACCTGCTCGACTACCACAAGAAGACCATTCAGAACGACTGCTCTGCTTGTGGCGGCCAAGGAACGATCAGGTCGGTGTCTCGTCACTGCGGTAACCCAGAGTGCGAAGCCCTCATCTATGAGGCCAACAACACCACACTCAGCCCCGAGGAACGGGAAAAGATCGACCTGGAGCCCCTCCAGTGTGCAGTGTGTGGACAGGTGAACTTCACAACTGAGCTCATCGAATGTGCAGGATGTGCAAGCAGAGGAACCAACCCTACCAGGGCCACCATCTTCGACGTGGACCTCGAGATATCTGCCAGCAGGACCCCTGATGGAAACCAAACCAACCTCATCGTACTGAACCGCTCAGCTCCTCGTCCCATCCAGATTGCGGACCCCGAGATCCTGGCACGCGTACTGAAACCGCTCGACCTCCTCAGAAAGTTCGCTGCCACACCACTAGAGGAACAGGAGAAGATGTGGCCGTTCAGAGATGCCCCACCACTGCAGACGCCCAACGTAGGTCAAGGTGCAGGCTACATGCCGGGGCAAGACCCACGTGTCTACGGAGCCAACCCTCCTCAGCAGGTGATGCAGCCCCAACAGCAGGTGATGCAACCTCAGCTCCCAGTCGCCCAGATGCAGCCACAGATGATGCAGCCTCAGATGGCTCCCCAAGTACAACAGGCGATGGCTCCGCCGCCCATGATGGCTCCTCCCCCGATGATGACCCCTCCCCCGATGATGGCTGCGCCACCCATGGCTGCACCACCTATGCCTGTCGGGGCTCCTCCTGGAGTTGCAATGCAACAAGGTGGTCCTCAGGTAGCCCCTCAGGTGCAGCAGCAGCCAATGCAACCGGTACAGGTAGCTGGGCCTCCAGTAGTTGGGATGCCACAAGCTCAACCACCCGCCCCTGTGGGCCTCCCCGGCGCCGCTGCCATAGCGGGAATTGCCAAGCCCTACACGGGACAACAGTAGCAAGGAGATGTGACCCGCCCTCGATTCGTCGGGGGCGGGCGCATTCACGTAGCTAAGGAATATGAATGACTGGATGGAACATTGACCTCCCTGGCACGATGTACCTGTCGGGGGACTCACCGGAGTACGAGAAGCAGTGGATGGTCAACGCTCTGGCTGATGCTCAACACATAGCCATCGACACCGAAACCACGGGCCTGGTGAAGTGGAAGGACATTCCACTGTACTGGTCCGTCGCCTGGGACAACTACCGAGCTACCCTCAGAGCCGATACCCTCTACTACTTCCTCGACGTCTTCGCTAACCCAGAAAAGGACTGGATTCTGGCGAACGCGAAGTACGACATGCACATCCTGGCCAACGTCGGGATAGCGATACTCGGAAGATGGAACTGCATCCAGGTGATGCACTCACTACTCTACGAAGACAAGCCCCACCGGCTGAAGTACATCTGCCAACAGATTCTGGGATGGAGCTGGGCGGACTTCCAAGACACCTTTGGCAAGATTGGCAAGAAGCAATCGGCTGAGGACGTCATCCGCAAGGCGGAGTCCAACGACATGCAGCTGCTTATCGAGTACGCCGCCAACGACGCTTGGGGCACACTCGGTGGATTCTTGGAGTTAAAGAAGCAGCTCGAGACGACTTACACCCACTCCCTGTTCCAGAATATCCCTCCCTACATCAACACCCTCTGGGACTTCTTCACGAAGGTGGAGCGCCCCTACACCAAGGTACTCTGGAAGATGGAGCGTCGTGGAATCCTAGTGGATGTACCTCACCTGGAGCGCTCAGAGCCCACTGCCAAGAAGGAGATTGTCGCCCTCGATAAAGAGATCACGAAGCTCGCTGGGTACAACATCAACCCCAACAGCACACCACAGCTCCAAAAGTACTTCTTCGAGCAACAAGGGATGTCTCCACTGAGGATGACCAAGGGTGGCAAGTCTGGTGTCAGAAAGCCATCCGTGGACGAGAAGTTCCTCGAGTACCACAAGCACGACAGCCCAATGGCTGGTCTCCTGATGACGCATCGTGAGCTCTCGAAGCTGCACGGGACCTACATCGTTGGACTACGCGACCTGTGTGACCCTCACGGGCGTATTCACACCTCCTTCAACCAAGACGTGGCTCGTACTGGCCGCCTAAGCTCATCCGAGCCTAACCTGCAAAACATCCCCAGGCCAGAGAACGACAAGTGGAATCTACGTAGTGCCTTCATCACCCAACCCGGGTGGGGAATGGTCGCATGTGACTACAGCCAGCTGGAGATGCGTCTGTTGGCCTGCGCTGCACAAGAGCAAGACATGGCAGACGTCTTCAAGCGTGGATGGGACATCCACTGTGGCAATGCGGCACTCATGTACAACATGCCCTATGAGGACATCACCACTGGCAAGAAGCTGGCTAAGAACGCCAAGGATATGGATGAAGCAGAACTGATGTGTGAAGCAGAGGACAGGTCACCCGGAATCCTTCTCCGTGCGCAAGGGGCTGGTGGAACCTTGGAGGGCTACCTACGTATGTGCTCCGAATACCGCGCGGATGCCAAGAACATCGGCTTCGGACTGAACTACGGCATGGGTTCCAGAAAGTTGGCCAACGACCTCGGGTGTGGAGTGCCAGAGGCCAAAGACAAGATTGCCACCTACAAGGCCACCTATCCTGCTGTCACCAACTTCTTCAAGGAGGCGGTGGAGGAAGCTCGGGAGACCGGCTACTCGTTCACCATCCTCGGTAGAAGACGAAACCTGCCTCAGATTCTATCCAACAACCGTGCTGATAGAGCAGCAGGTGAACGGCTGGCAGTGAACACCCAGATTCAAGGCTCCGCCGCTGATGTCACCAGAATGGCACAGCTCAACATCGACGCCCTGGGACTGGACCGAATGTACGACTGCCACATGCTGCTGCAAATCCACGACGAGTTGGTCTTCGAGTGTCCACAGGAGTGCACCGAGGACGTCAAGCTCGAAGTAGAGGAGATGATGCAACACCCCTTCTGCAGAGACCTGATGGTACCCCTGGATGCAGAAGCCGGCTCTGGCATGTCCTGGGGAGAAGCGAAGTAGCATGAACAAGCACGAGCTGGACCGTAAGGTGGCCGCCAACCTAGGCGTACATGTACGCCAAGTCCGGGCGGTCACCACTGCTTTCATGGATGCCGTCACCGAGGCCCTACTGGACCACGGTGGCGTACAAATCACGAACTTCGGCACCTTCTCAGTGGATGTACAGGCATCCCGTCACTTCACCGTGAACCAAGGGACCTTCAAGAAAGGAGAGCGGGCAGGGAAAAAGGATGTGGTCGCCTGCCCAATACACGTACACTTCCGAAGGGCGCCCCGACTGAAGAGGCGCCTAAAGGTGAGTACGATGGACAAATACGCCGTAGACGAAAACGTTGACCAGGAAGCTCTCGAGAAGAAGGCGGCCAATGGCTGCCCCGAATGTGGAGCCCCACTCGAGAAGCACGGCAGTGTAGTCAAGTGCCCTACTCATGGCACCGAGCCATTTGAGGCCCAAGGAGACCCATGGCAGCAAGGAAGAAAGCAAAGTCCAAAGTAACGAAGAAGAAGAAGCCGAAGAAGACCGCCAAGCCCTCGAAGAAGTCGCCGGTAGCAGTAGCCAAGGCGCCTGTCGAGACGGCAATCTCCGCTGGTACGGAGACGTCATACACCAAGGAGCGGGAGCTCACCAAGGCCGAGAAGAACAACCGGCTGAGGTCTGTCAAACACCAACTCGGTGACCTCCTCACCTCGGCTGACCAAGCCTCTACTCCCTACATGGTGCGTCGACCTACTGGCATCACCGAGCTGGACATCCACCTAGGTGGAGGTTTCGCTGCTGGAGGAGCCAGTGTTGTGGGAGGACCATTCAACTCGGGTAAGAGCTGGCTCGTATGGCGAATGTTCGCCATGCAGCAGCAGATCTACGGGGATGCATTCCTGGGTGCCATCGCCAACATCGAGCACGCCCTCCCCTACGAACAGGCAATAGATGCGGGCTGCAAGATTGCCATCCCTGACGAAGTCCTCAACCAGTGGGCAGAGTGGCGTGAACAAAGAGGCATGCCTCCCTTCACGGCTGAAGAAGTAGCGCAACTAAAACACCAAGTGGGACACATCGAACTCATCAATGGTGTGACAGGTGAAGACATACTGGAGAACATACTACTCCTGAACCAGCAGAACATCTTCTCCATCGTCGCTATCGACTCTGTTAGTGCTCTCACCCCATCAGCTGATGCCGACAAGAACCTCACGGATGAGCAGAAGCGCGGGGCTCATGCCACCATGATGAAGAAGTTCCTGATGCAGTACGGCGCTCAAGTACGAGGTGGCAAAAACTACACCTCGCTGATGTGTACACAGCAAGCGGTAGCCAACCAGTCTCCCTACGGTTTCGATTGGGACCTCAAGGGTGGAGAGTACGTCAAGCACATCGCGCTGGTCACCCTGATGATGTGGAGTGGGGACAAGATCTACCGAGGCTCGGAATCGTCAAAGAACGTCATCGGGAAGTACATGAAGTACCGAACCAAGAAGGGCAAGGCCGGTACCCACGACAACCTAAGTGGTGATTTCCCGTACTACTACCACCTCGGGAACGTCGACGTTCACGGTGAGCTCATAGCTGCAGCCATGCGCCGTGGCCTACTACTGAACACAGGAGACCGCCTCCAATTCCTCAGTGCTACTGATCGACAGCCTATCGATGGCCTCTGGCAGCCCAACGAACAAGCTCTCAGAGAGGTCCTGGCGATGGACTTCGACTTCGAGCTCGCCATCAGGAGAGAGATTCTCGCAGCGGAGAACGTCAAGTGTTTGTATCGGTAGTCCTGATTGCTCAGGATGTAGAAGTGGGCGGACGCGACACCAGGTGTCGCATCGACGTGGAATGCTTGGGCCAGATGCAAACAGTGACGTTGGAAAACAACTGGCCCCAACGCCTTACATTCGATGGTATCCCCCAGGCATCCAAGATCAGCAAGAAGCGCCAACGGAGGGCGGCCACCAAACAGGAGGAGCAGGTCGCTCAACTCCATGGAGGACACAGACACCGAGGCTCAGGCGCTGTCAGCCACAAGAAGGGCGATGCCCGCATCCGCCACAAGTACCGCATCGAGAACAAGTACACGACCAAGCAAGGGATAAGAGTCGAGCGCGAAGACCTGCTGAAGATTCGGTCTGAGTGTACCCCCGGCGAGTGCCCAGTGTTCCAGATTGACTTCAAGGCTCCGGGCACCCTGAAGACGGAGGACCAGTGGGTCCTAGTACCCCTCAAGGAATGGGAGAAGAAGATTGCAACTCCTGACGATTAGCGACCTCCAGACCGACTGGCAACCCCTACTCAGCAACGTGGGCTACCTCGGTCAGCTCTACGACCACTTCAAGCGCCACGACAGTGGCGACCGAGACATACCTGTCCACATCTACGGAGAGTCCACCAGGGAACCCGGCGTACACGCCTCTGAAGTCTCAGGGTGTCTGCGTCGGCTGGTATACGGAATCCAGGGAGCCCAACGCAGGGTGAAGCCGGAAGACGTGAACATCAACATGCGCCGGCGCTTCCAGCTCGGACACATGCTTCACGCTTTAACGCAGGACGACTTCGACCTGATGTGCATGCATACCGATGGCAAGCTGACGTTCTTGGATGAGGTGAAAGTCCATCCTGATATGGGAGGAGCAGCAGAGACCTACCACATCCACAGCTCCTGCGATGGGATATTCACCTTCCTGAATGAGCAGTACAACCCCTACTTACGTGTGGGCTTAGAGATCAAGACCATGTCCGCCGACCAGTTCGAGAAGGCCACCAAACCTCTCGACTACCACTTGGACCAAGTCTGCGTGTACATGAAGACGCTCGACCTGCCACTCATGTGGCTCTTCTACTACAACAAGAGCAACAGCAACTGGACGAAGCCGATGGCTCCGTACCTCATCACCTTCGACCACAAGCTGTGGGGTAGGCTCGAGCAACGCATCACGCACGCCTACGCTGCTGCCAGTGCAAGACAACTACCAGAGCGACAAGAAGGGCTTCCCTGTACCTGGTGTCCATTCACTTGGACATGTGAGCCGACCAGCCTGAAAAGGCGCAACGCTCCTCCACCCAAACCCGGAGATTTCCGATGACACAGCAGTTCCCTGGTGGTCTCCAGATACAAGGAGACCCCGGCCTACCCGAAAGTACCCAGCAGCAAATTCACAGTGCCTGGGACACCTACGATGACGTTAGCATGCAGCTCTCGCTAATGGGCTTCGACGAGCTACCAATCCCGCCCTTTCCCAAACCTGACATCACCCCCGAGCAGTACACCCAGGTCGAGGGAGCGGAATACAGCCTCCTGATGGCCAGGGTAGACCGCTGGTTTGAGTATGCTGGCAACGTCAAATCCCAACTCGATGGACGCCTACTGGCCATCAAGAACGAGATGGACATCATCTCTGTGGACTACCGCACGCAAACCCGTGCTAACTGTGAGGCCACCAAGAGCAAGAAGCCCTCGGCTGAAGAGTTCAGGGACCGCGTTAAGTCCCTTCCGAACTACCGACAGCTGATGCTCGCAGAGCAGAACCTCGAGATGGCCCAAGGACGCGTGCAAACCACCCTCGACGGTCTCAAGCGGCTGGCCAATGGCCTATCCCGTCAGGTCACCATCCGTGGACAGGAGATTGATCTTGGAGGCAAAGCACAGAGGCACGGTCCCGTCCAGAGGTAGTCATGTCACTCTACTTCAAACTACCGTTCCTGCCTCCGTCGATGAACCACGCCTATTTCCAGAAGGGGAACCGGCGGATACTCACCTCCAAAGGCAGAAAGTTCAAGGCGGAGGTCAAAACGTACATCGCACGGCAGTGTCCATACGTCCTCGACTTTTTCAACTCCATTGACCCCTACACCGTCATCTTCAACCTCTACTTCGAGGCCGTTCACACCACAGGAAAAACGGCCAAAAGCAGGTACAAGAAGATTGACGTCAGCAACCGCGTCAAGCTTCTGGAGGACGCTCTAACTGACGCCTGTGGCCATGATGACTCCCAGCACATGATTGTAGCGGCCTGCAAGTCAACTGTATGTGTAGGTGAAGAACCCCACGTAGAGGTGTGGGCGTTCAACGAGATAGAGGAGGAGTGCCCAATCGATGGATGGATCGGAAGACAACCGCGCTGAGCTATTCGGTGGCATCAATCGGACGGAGCTCTACCAGCTATGCAGAAACAGTGGTATAGATGTCCACCCGGGTACCCCACGCGACCTGCTCATCCTCTTTCTACTAGGGGACGAGTCACCCGATGAGTACACCGTTACGGGCAACCCCATCGATAGCTGGAGGGAAGGGCTCATCAACTTCATCAGTGAGTACTGGCAAACGATACGACCCCAAATCCGTTGTCCTGCCATGTACCTCAAGACGCCGAACGAGAAGACCGGGGAATGTGACCCCCGACCGTGTTTCAAGTGTACCGATATGCAAGTAGTGACCTGCATCGTTCAGAACCCGACGAGTGAAATATTCGTCAACAACCTCAGGAAGAGGAACGTATGAGCAATTCTATTGGAGTAGTAGCCCTCGACAACGTCCCCCGCACCATCGACGGGTGCCAGGCTCTGCGTTGTTCCCAACGCTTTAGCCTCATGCAACAGATGAACGCCTTTGCATCCCATGAAGACAAGCTGGCGTTCAGCTCAAAGCCCAACGACCAACCCCAACGCCTACTTGCTGCGCTGATGCAATACGATGCCAGCAACGGTGGAACTCCTGCCCAACAGGTCATGGCAGCCCCACAGATGGCCGCTCCACCTCAGACCGTGCAGGTAGCTGGAGCACCTCCCATGCTGGCGCAGCCTCCACAGGTGGCTCCCCAGCCTCCCCCGCAGGTGGTACCACAGACGGCCGCCCCACAGATGGCACAGCCTCAGATGATGCCTCAGATGGCGCAGCCCCAAATGGCACAGCCTCAGATGCCACAAATGGGAGTCCAGCCGGTGACGCAACCAGCTATGGCAGCTCCTCCTATGGCTGTGGGAGCACCCCCGCCACAGCAGGCAGCTCCACCAACCGTCGGGCTCCCCGGGGCCCCAGCCATGGCAGTGGCTCCCCCAATGATGCCGCAGGCACCCCCGGTACCAGATGGACGAGAACCAGCTGTGGTCAAGGCCACCGCTGCCGTATCGGGTAAAGGGAAGGGCAAACGGGGCAAGAAGACCGAGGATGTCTCTGACGACCTCGGTACTACCATCCTCACCAACCAGCAGAAGCTGGCAGCTTCTCTCGAGGCTCTCGCGCAAGGCAATGAAGGTATGGTGTCCGCCATCGAGCAGCTGAGGGTGCAGACAACCAACAACACTCAATTCGTCACTGTCCTACTGGCCGTCAACACCTGGCTGGCTTCTAGGCTGGCACATGTAGAGCGGGTATCTCTCCCGAATGAGGTCGTGGCAGTGTTCAACGATGGCTCCATGAATCAGCTCCTGGCGCTCCTGGGAGGGCAGTCGGGAAAATAGAAGCCGGGCTCTGGCCCGGCTGCGTCAGCCCACGTGCTGAGGACACAGCTCTACTTGCCTGGGAGACAGTGCAGGGTCTGTCTCCCGGAGAGCTAGAGCAGCTCGCCTCCAAACTTGGGGTCAACTGCTTCGGTACCAAACGCCCTGGACAAGTGCTGCAGAGCATCCAGAGCGCGGCGCTGGAAGAGGGTGGGGTCTAGGACCCCTCCTCCTTCCTACGTCGAAGAAGAGTAAGTGGGGCCCGGTGGTCCAACGCGGACACCCGTGTTGGCCGCCGTCCCGCTATGAGCTCTTCTTCTAGCTCCACTTCTATGATTTCAGTCCCCCAACCACCAAGTCCACGACTGACCGTCAACGGACCCAACGGGATGAAGCTCCGCATGATGAAGCCGGTGCGTAGCCCAGCACTCATACACCAACACTCCTTCTCGAGGGCGTACCAGCTGTAGCCAGAATCCCACCACCTGCAGCATCCCTGAGCTCCCAGGTCATCAACGGCGTAGTGTTGTCGTCGTCGTACAAGATGAGCGTGCCTGGAGTGCCTGGGTACTCCTCCATCCTATTGGTGATGGACTTCCGCACCAGGGCCAGGTCCACCCCCGAAGGAGGAACTACAACCGCTAGCAGGTCTGCCGCATCCCCCACTACATCGCTAGCGTTGTCCACATGGTACTCAGCTACCAGAATGTCTCCCTCCGACACACTCAAGGCTGAAAGGTCCAGGTTTCTCTGGTAGTGGCCTCGTTCTACTTCCGTCATGGACGCGTACTTCGTGGTCCAGCCGACGGTCTTGAATGTATCGTCGTTGAAATCGAGGTAGCTGTCAGTAGTTGAGCCATCACGGAGAGCCACTGTAGGGCTCAGCCCAGTGATACCTCCAACGCCCTCTCTTCTTACGGTCAGAAGTAGCGGAGCGGCAGTCTGGGCCTGGTTGACGCTGATTCCCAAAGTTCCCATGTCTTCAGTCTACCTCAAGCCCATGAACCGAAGAAGGGAGCGTTGTACTCCTCCTCGATAGTCCAGCGTGGATCTACGGTGTAGGTATCAAGCACGACCCCACCAGCAAGGATTCGGAACTGGTAGGTCTGCCCACCAAGCGACTTGATTACCGCCTCGAGGCACCACTCATCCTCACGGTATTCATCCGCAGCCAGGTTCACTGCATCGGTGGGGTTCTCGTCGTCCTGAATCCTACCGCCTCCGAAGTCACCAGTAGTCTTACCACTAGGGGCAGTAAGCTGAAAGGTAGTGTCTGCACCACTAGCGGCAATGTTACCACTGAGAGACAACGCGATGGCGATAGGTCTCATCAGATGCACAGCTTCGCCACCAGACTGCTCAGAGCTGGCGTTCTCTACATGAACGTACCGATTACCATCACCAGGCCCGAGAGAATGCAGCGCAGCCAGAACGTCTTGATTGAGGAGGCTCAAGTTCAACGAGATGGAGGTATCGCTCCATGACGTCACAGCCACAGTGACATCTACAATCGTACCGGAGCCAGTTGCAATGTTGTCCGAGATGGTCACTTCAGCAGTGGACTGGGTAGCCTCGAATCCAGCCCCAGCGATAGTCACGCTGGACTGGTCCATGCGCAGAGGATCGTCGGGCGTAACACTTGTGATACTGATAGGAAAGATTGCAAAGACTGCAACCATCCCAGCCATTTGATCGGTGCCGCTGCTGAACGTAACCGTTGTCTCCACTGTCTGAGTGGAGAAAAGCAGCAAGTCAGACGACGCCAACCCAGGTTCTCCTGCGCCTCCAGTGATGAACTCTGCGTCGATGAATGAGTTCGACCAACTCGGCCCCGAAACGTTCGCGCCAGTATCAAT
>Ga0255055_10002493_pt1 | contig 12943 bp, 12 predicted proteins | sample JV7_2_27_MG_FD_188633 | JGI IMG/M metagenome (GOLD analysis project Ga0255055, IMG submission 188633) | Seawater microbial communities from Jervis Inlet, British Columbia, Canada - JV7_2_27 | ecosystem: Environmental > Aquatic > Marine > Inlet | place: Canada: British Columbia | collected...
GCCCGCATGATCGGCCATATTACGTATTTATCGGATGAGTCCATGCGCTTAAAGTTCGGTCGGCGCTTGCAGGATAAAGGCGACTTTTCATTTAACTTTGATGCGGATTTCCAGGTAGAGAGTTACTTGCGGTATCAGGGCAAGAAATTTGTCGATCGTTTCGATGCCAACTCGTTTTTATACATCACCAAAGCCGGCGACTACTACGACATGGAAAAACTATACGGTGAGGGCTCGGCCGTGAATGCCTTTTCAAAGGCCAGGGCCAAGTTTCTGGTGACATCTTTTACCTCCGACTGGCTCTACCCGACCTACCAGTCCAAAGCCATGGTCAAAGCCATGAAAAAAAACGGATTGGACGTGAGTTTTTGTGAAATCGAAGCCGAGTGGGGCCACGACGCCTTTTTAATTCCCAATGTGCGTTTGACGACTTTGATAAAAGGATTTTTAGATCGTGTCTGCCGTGAAAACACAAAATAACAGTATGCGCTATGATCTTCAGATTATCGCTTCCTGGATAGATCCAGGTTCCGACGTGCTCGATCTGGGCTGTGGCAGCGGCGAACTGCTAAGATTTTTAATCAACAATAAACAGGTGACCGGCTCCGGAATCGAACTTGAAGAAGACAAAGTCGCCCGCTGTATTGAAAAAGGATTATCGGTTCTCCAGGGAGACATCAATGAAGAAGTCTCTGATTATCCCGATCAAAGATTTGATTATGTCATTTTGAGCCAGACGTTGCAGCAGGTCTATGAGCCGGATACACTTATTCGGGCCATAATGCGCATCGGCAAAAAGGGGATCGTCAGTTTTCCGAATTTCAGTCATTGGGCCTGTCGCATGCAGCTACTGTATTCCGGATATGCGCCGGTCACCAAGCAGCTGCCCTATCAATGGTATAATACGCCCAATATCCGGGTGATCACCATCAAAGATTTTAGAAAATTCATTCATGATGTCGGTTTGAAAATTTTAAATGAAGTCGCCATTAATACCCATTCGCAGAACAGGTACGGTAAGATCATCAAGTTTTTGCCAAATGTGAGGGCTACGTATGGCATTTTCCTAATTGGTAATTAAAAAGTGTTGATGACATGGCTTAAAAGGCTTAACTTTAGCCGGTGACGATCATGTGAATATGTCATTATCCTGGTTATAAGTATGCCAAAATTTATTTAAGGAAGAAAAATGAAAATCGTATCCATCGCAACCAGCAAGAAAAAGGGAACACAGAAAGTTACGGTTGATGAAGCATTTTTAAAAAAGGAACATGGTCTCGACGGCGATGCCCATGCCGGCACCTGGCATCGACAGGTGAGTTTTCTGGCCTCCGAAGAAATAGATAGAGCCCGTCAAAAAGGCCTTGAAGTAACCTTTGGCGATTTTGCCGAAAACATCGCCACCACCGGCGTTGACTGGAAAAACATTCCGGTGGGCACCCGGGTCCGCTTGGGAGAAGACGCTCTGGTTGAAATTACCCAGATCGGCAAAGAGTGCCACAATCGTTGTGCCATTTATTATAAGGCCGGTGATTGCATTATGCCGCGGGAAGGCGTTTTCGCGCGGGTGCTGCAAGAGGGTAAAATTCGATGCGGTGATCCGATCAGCATCGAGGAACACACGGGCTAAAAATCCGCATCGAAATCAAACGCTATTTTTCACCTGCACACGGTCGTTTTATATTCTTTCCCATCGAGATCTTCCGCGTGGATCTCATTTTTGATATGTTCAAGACGCCAGCGGTTTGATCGCGCCGAAATGATTAATCAAGCACGACGGAAATGCGATTTCCGGGCGGACCGCTGAAAGGATCAGGCCCGGGAGGGCCGCAGCATGCCAAAGAACACATCGGTTTTCCTAAAATTTCTCGGCAAAGAATTGATTAACCCGATCACCTATTTAATGGCTTTTTTGATCGGTGCCGCCATTAATGCCTTCCAGGGCAACGGCATTTTTTTTTCAGCGGTGCCCTATATGGTACCTCTCTTTGTACAGAGCTTTGCCAAAGCCTCAATTAAATTTAAAAGCAAGGACCAGGACATCCTTTGTCAGCTCCCGGCAGAACGCAAAGATCCGGCGTTTGTAATTGACAGAGCAGGACACATCATCGCATCTGAAGGCAATACCAAAACGTTTTTCAAGAATAATCACATCGAGAAAATACACGATTTATTTGACAAGCCTGAAAGGGATGACATCCTAACAGCTGCCGAAGACATCAAAGCCGACCGGGAGACCGAGCCCCTTGAGCTGTATTCAGGGATTGCCGGCAAGTGGTATCAGGTTCAGACCAAAATCGGTGCCGGTGATCACATCCTGATATGGCTCGATGAAATATCATCGCGCAAAGCAATGGACGCCAGTTTGTCGTCCATAAGGCGATTTAGCCGCGAAGTGATCAACTCCATTAATGAACTGGTCATCAAAAATGACATATATGACCGATTGGCCCTGCTCATATTAAGAGAGGGTTATCAGGCTGTTTTTATCACCAGAGAAGATAAACAAGGAAACCTTTCCGGTTACGTATTTAAAGGCAAACCCGGTGATCTGGCAAAATCCGAATTGATTCAGATCCCGAAAAATTCAGCGGCTCCAATTTGGGAATCGCGCAAGGCAGAGTGTGATATTTATGGATGTGTGGCATCTGCCAGTAAGCCGGAAACCATGACCCAGACAGAGTTTGAAAGGACGCATCCATTTGATGACCGCGTTAAGCAATTTTTAGGCTTTGCGATCACAAACTATATCAATTATGCTGAAGGCGATGTGTCCATCATTGCTTTTAATAAAAAAGACGGTATTAAAAAATATGATTCTTCCGTCATAAATACAGTTGTTAATAGCGCAAGATCGGTTACCCATCTGATTGATCTGGCAATCGGCAACAACCGCATGCTCAGCGCCCTGGAACTCGCTGAAGAGGTCCAGCAAAACCTGCTTCCCAAAGAAGTCCCCGCTATAAAAGGTCTCGATATTGCTGCAAAAAGTATCTACTGCAACAAGACCGGCGGGGATTTTTACGATTTTCTCAATATTGCTCGAAATTCCGCCGAAAAATTCCATGCCGTTATTGGAGATGTTTCCGGCCATGGTATCGCGGCCGGTCTTTTGATGGCGACGGCGCGGGCGCTGATTCACAGTCGATCTGCTCAGCCGGGAACCCTTTCTCAAATCGTAACCGAGGTCAACCGCCACTTAACCCTTGACGTGTATGAGACCAGTCGGTTTATAACCCTATTTTACCTAATGGTCGACCCGCTAGACCATCTTCTGAAATGGGTGCGTGCCGAACATGACGCGGCCTTGCTGTATGATCCGGCCAGCGAAACTTTTGAAGAACTTTATGGCTCGGGCATGGCTCTGGGGTTGGATGAAAAGCACCTATATGAAGAGAACCAAAAGTCGAACCTGGCCAAAGGACAAATTATTTTTCTGGGAACTGATGGAATCTGGGAAACATTCAACTCAGAAGGGGACCTTTTTGGTAAAGAGCCGATAAAGGAGATTATTCACCGGAATGCTGCATCGAGCGCAAATGAAATAATGAATGAAATTCTGGCTGCATTAGAATATTTCCGCCAGGGCCGGGAGCCCGAAGACGATGTTACTCTGGTCGTAGTTAAGATCACAGATGATGCAATGCCATCGTGAATTTAAGTAAAGTTTAATTAACCGCAGATGCACGCAGCACATTGATAAAGGTATTAGGCTTCAGACATTTGTCACGCCAGACAACGAGAACAATTCGGATAATAGGCCATCGTACTCGTCCTCGTGCTCGTAATCGAAAAGCTCAAGTTGACGATGTGAATTATCGGACTTCAATCGAGGACGAGTACGAGAACGACGACGAGAACGATTCGCATAATATAGCATCATTATACAATCATTCAGGTTTCAGGCGTTTGAAGTCGTCTGTCATCTGTTTGCTGATACCTGAACCCTGAACCTTTGAACCCAGAACCCTTGCAAAATGGGCTCTTCGTATTATTTACATCCGTGGTTAATTAAATACAAAAAAACACAGACACTAATCCAGCATATGAAAACATTTATCAGTTTTGACGAAGCGCTCGCTCTGGCACTGGCCCATGTCTCTCCCGGCGAAACCGAAGTTTTGCCTCTTGATCAACTTACCGGGAAAATTCTTTCCGAAAATATTGTATCCAAAGTCGACAGCCCGTCTGTCACCACCTCGCGTAAGGACGGCTATGCGGTTGTCGCATCGGATCTATCCCAGGCGACCAGTGAAAATCCCGTTGAACTCGTTCTGGTGGGTCATCTTTCGGCCGGCGACTTTGCGGATTTACAAATTAGCGATCGTCAGACGGTGCGGGTCACCACCGGCGCGCCGTTGCCGAAGGGAGCGGATGCCGTTCTATCCGAAGAATTCTGCGAGCAGTCAGAAAATACGATTCTGGCCTGCAATACAGCCGAAGAAGGCCGTAATATCCTCGAATGCGGAACCGATATTGCACTGCACGAAACCGTTGCCGCAAAAGGAGAAAAATTGTTGCCGGCTCTCATCGGCTTGTTGGCTTCAGCCGGTTTCGATCACGCCCCGGTCTATAAATCTCCCAAAGTTGCCGTTATTGCCAGCGGTGATGAGGTTGTCGCTCCCGGGGAACCATTGCCGGACGGGAAGCTGTATGCCAGCAATATGACCGAAATTTGTTCCTGGCTTTCCTTTTATGGCCTTTCGTATTTCAGTGTGCTGGTCGGCGATAGCAAACAGGAAATTCAGTACGCCATCACGTCCCGGCTTTCGGAGGCAGATGCATTTATCACCAGCGGTGGGGCCTGGGGCAGTGAACGCGATCTGATTTTAGACGTGGTAGAAGATCTGAACTGGCAGGGTGTTTATCGCCGCGTCAGAATGGGACCCGGAAAGCCGGTTGGATTCGGGCTTCTAGAAAAAAAGCCGTTTTTTATTTTACCCGGCGGACCGCCCTCCAATGAAATGGCCTTTTTGCAGGTGGCACTTCCGGCTATCATGAAAATGAAAGGGGATATCACGTTTTCCTTTCCGGTTGTCCAGGCCCAACTGGCGGAAACCGTTGCCGGACATAAAGACTGGACTCAATTTATTCACGCGCGCCTTGAAAAAGGTAAAAACCAGCTCATCGTTAAGCCCGCCAAACTCAAAAGCAGACTCATATCCATGGCCCGCAAAGAGGCCTTAATTATAATTCCTGAAGGCTGGGAAGAATTGAAGGCCGGTGAAACCATTGAAATCCAGCTATTAAATCCGGAATTCCCCTATTAAACTTCGAAATCAAAAAAGCCGATTAACGCAGGCGAGGATCTATCCGGTGAAAAGTTCAAATGCTCTCAACAGAATTCGATGGTAAAAAAGAAAGCCGATATTAAGGCCCACCTGGAATCTGTGCCGGCACCCCTGACCAAAGAGACATTTGAGCAGGGTTTGCAATTTTTGGCCGATCGTGATCCAGACCTGGCCCACATACTGACAAAACTCGGTCCCCCACCGATGTGGGCGCGTGCGCCCGGATTCCCGACCCTAATACACATTATTTTAGAGCAACAGGTATCCCTGGCATCCGCCCGGGCTGCTTATGATCGTCTGCGGGAAGCAGCTTCACCGCTGACACCCGTTCGGTTCCTCGAATTGGATGATGCAACGCTCAAGGTTATTGGTTTTAGTCGTCAAAAAACCGCTTATGGCCGCGGCCTGGCCAAAGCGCTTGTCGGCGGGCATCTGGACCTGGATAAGCTGGCGATGTTGCATAACACGAAAGTGCGCGCCGAGCTTACAAAGGTCAAAGGTATCGGCCCCTGGACAGCGGATATTTATCTTTTAATGGCGCTGGGTCGGCCGGATATCATGCCGAGTGCAGACCTGGCTCTGGCGACAGCAGCCCAAAAAGTTAAGAGACTGGTATCGCGCCCGACCCCAGACGAGCTGAATACCCTCGGCAAGAACTGGAAACCCTGGAGAGCCGTTGCCGCCCGACTATTATGGCATTTTTATCTGAAGGGGCCTTAGGCCTATTTTATTCATGAAAGCGCAACGTAACGCCAAAGAGAATTTGTCCCATCATTAGCAACGAAGCTAAAAAAAGGATACGAAATGAAATATTCTTTTCGAAAAGAACTGCTTGGCGGCAACATATTAATAGGCACGCTTGTTTCGCTGGCATGCCCATCGGTGACGGAAATACTTTGTGATGCCGGCTTTGATTGGCTTTTTATCGATGGTGAACATTCTCCCCTGAACATCGGAGACATCCAAAACATGCTGCAGGCCGCAGGGGATCGCTGTTCGTGCGTGGTCCGTATCCCGACCCATGATGAGGTTTTTATCAAACAGGTTCTTGACGTTGGTGCCTCAGGGATAATTGCGCCGCACGTAAGTACCGCCGAAATCGCCGAGCAAGTGGTAAGATTTGCAAAATATCCTCCCATCGGTGAAAGGAGTGTCGGTGTGGCCCGCGCCAGTGCCTACGGATTCCAATTCGCCGATTATATCAAAAATGCCAACGACCAGCTTGCGGTAGTCGTTCAAATCGAACACGTCGATGCCGCCCGCAATATAGAATCAATTTTGGAAGTTGATGGCGTCGATGCCGCCTTTATTGGTCCATATGATCTTTCGGCCAGTATGGGTAAGCCCGGAAAAATACAGGATCCTGAAGTCCAGGGTTATATGAATCAAGTTCGCGAAGCCTGTCGACAACGCAATAAGCCAATCGGTATTTTTGCAATCAGTGTTGAAGACGCCGGACCTTATTTAGATCAGGGTTATGCACTCATCGCTGTGGGAGTGGACACCATGATGTTAGGTCAAACAGCGCAAGACATCGTAAAAAAAATGAAAAAATAAAGCCGTAAGAATAACCGCCATGAATGGTTCCAAAAAGTCAAATTATAGCTTCAAATGGCCGGTCTCGGCCAGCCGGCCCATTAAAGCCTCTGCTGAAAAAATATGGGCTGTTATTTCAAGCCCCGGAAATTTAGCGCACTGCCATCCGTTTTGCGAAAACAACCCGGTAGAGAAATGGCCCGGCAAGGGATCACTTGATTCCGTCTACTACTACAGTGGCTGGGTATACCATCGCCAATTCACCGAATGGATCGACGGTGTCGGTTATGATCTTGAGATCGGCAGAAAAAAAGGCAGGCAATCTCAAGTTTTCTGGCGAATTCACAAAAAATCCGACTCTGCAAATTATTTGAGCATTACGGTCTATCCGCAAGGGCTGCAACAATTATCGGTGTTTATCCGGTGGCTGCCGCACTTTGTATATCTACGCCCCATGTTGAGAAGCTATCTTAATTCAGTGGTTAAAGGCTTTGAGTGGTACATTACGACAGGTCAACCGGTGAAGCGAAATCAATTCGGATCACACAAATGGTTTTCACCGGATCCTAAGAATACGACAACCGTTCAAAGATGACTGAGGTAAAAATGAAGGAAAAAAACGGCGAACATCCCTTAGGAGACGCCGCGCAGCTGACACTTTTCGGTTTGTTTCTGGTCATTTGGATCCTGGACTCATTTTTCCTGCAGCGATCCACATTTTTAGCGCAGTACATTTCACTGGTGCTTCGCCTGATTATTCTCAGTTTTGCACTTAGCGCCGCTGTTTATCTTTTCAAGTCGGGTCATGTGGTTGTCGCTCACGATCAACGCGGCCTCGCGATCGTATCATCCGGAGCATTTCGATATGTGCGGCACCCCTTATACCTGGGAAGTATTTTGGTTTACCTGGGATTGACTGTTGCGACAGCTTCGCTATTTTGTCTCGCTCTGCTGGTGGTCATTGTTCTGTTCTACAATTATATCGCCGGTTACGAGGAAAAGCTGCTGGAGGCAAAAATTGGTGAAACCTATATTGCGTATGAGAAGAAAACAGGCAAGTGGATACCGGGAATCGGCAAAAAGCGTTAATTAACCACCCCGCCGCAAGCGGTCGGGGTATTGAAAAAACTTCAATAAAGCTGGAAAACAAAAAAGAACATCTCCTGCTGCCGGCGGGTACAAATTCTATTACAAATTTCTAAAGCCATGATCCTAAACGACAATCTTTACAATCTATTTTGCAAGCAAGCACAAAAAGTAAAAGTGGATTTGCTGTGTCTCGGCCTCGGCTACACGGCGGCTGTTACTTCGGATGGTGGAATCGGAATCGCTTATACGTACTTTGGGGATAAAAAATCCTGTATGGTATTAAATGACGCCGTCGATTACGAAAACCGGCCGGCAAGCCTGCTGCTGGAGAAAATAAAAAGCGAGAGTACGATTGAAAGAAGCATGGCCCTGGCCCTGGTCAATGCGCTTAACTATCAAAATGCGCTGCAGTTGCCGGAAGATGAAAATAACAAAATCATGTTCGAAAAGTTTAACATCACAAAGGGAACAAAAATTGCGATGGTTGGCTACTTTGGCCCATTGATAAAACATCTTGAACAAAAAGGAGCTCTTCTTGAAATACTGGATCAATCTCGGGGGCTCGGCCGGATGGAAGATTTTTATAAAAAACTGAAAAACTGGGCCGATGTGTTGTTTCTGACATCGACCTCGATTTTGAATAACAGCACTGAAGAAATTCTTACCAACGTTCATGCCAGGGTAAAAACCAGCCTGCTGGGCCCCAGCACACCGATGGTTGCAAAGGCTTTTGATCATCTCCCCGTGCACATGCTCGCGGGTACAGTTCCCATCGATAAAGAAAGGCTGCTAAAGGCCATCCGGCACGGCATGGGTACTCCGGTGCTCCACAAATTCAGCCGCAAATCTTATTTAATATTAAATAATTCGTACAACGCCAGATGATGAAAATCAGGAGAAAACTCAATCAGCAAAATGGAAAAAACTGAACCTGAAAACACAACCGGAATGGTGGTGGACGCCTGTTCGGATTGCGATGTTTGTCGATTCCTGATGGATTCAGAAAGAATTAAGAAGCAACATGATGGTATTTGATATATCATCATAAAATTTAGTGCCTTCCATATATCCTGCACCGGTTACCACTTGATTACTGTCCAGTACGTTAGTTGTTCGTAAAGCCCACCCGCTAAGATATTCCTGTTAAATATATAAAATTATCTTGACAAAAACTACCACGATGTGGCAGATAAAAGTTTGTTTTTGTTTCAGACTTAAACCCCGCTTGCTTTTATAATCGGTCTTTCTTCTTAAAACGATTTTTTGCGCTGGTATAAATTTCGCCCCTCACATGCAATAATTTATAATTCAGTGAAAGGCAGCTCAGCATGCTTAAACAAGCAGTCAATCATCGGATTGATTTACGTGGGATGGTATATGCATTATCAAAACTTGAAACACGCTTGACGCTTAAAAAAATGGCTCCGGGTGACGTACTGGAAGTCATTACTGATTTCTTTCCAATCCGGCAATCCATTTCATTGCTCATACGCGAGCTGGAATATAATTATGAGCTTATTGAAACAGATAAGCCTGATTTTCGTTTTTTCATCCAAAAGACTTAGTTACGAGAAAAGCAAAAAAAAATTAAATAAAAAACGAATACAACACAAACGCCTCACCGTTAATCAGTCCAGACGACCCCACTCGGATCTTTGCTCAAAATCGGATGAAAACTCCTCTTTATTATTAATACTTATTAGAACCTATTTCAAAAATAGGATTTTGGTTTAAGATCGTGGCGGGGCTGAGTTTTCCAGCGTTGCTGGATTTCCCGCCTGATCCTATCATCTTTGTGGGTCGCAAACCGGAGGTCCGCCTGAGGCGGATCGAAGGATTTGAAGCGAGGCACCAACAAAGATATTGGGCCAAAAGACATTTTTGAGATGGGTTATAGAAGAATATTAACAATAGCATTATTTTATTGACCGAAATGACCACGTGGTGGTATGTGCAGTCCGAGTGTACGATTTTCAGACACGAACAAGTTTACAGCGTCATTCGAAAGGTGCATTCAGCATGCAAAACAAGACAAAACTAATTATCGGGTGTCTGATATTTGTTATGGGGATTTATGTTTCCGGCTGCAACAAAGACAGCGATGCTGTTGTGGTTGATTTTTCGAAAACTGTGGCGGTGGAACGTCCGAAAAGTCCAACTCCCGAGTCAGCTCTGTTGAAAGTAGCAGTAGCCGCAATAATATCACCCAAGGAAACCTTTATCTACTACCGGCAGCTGTTGGATTACATTGGCAATAAAATGGACCGTGAAATCCAGTTTGTTCAGCGCAAAACCTATGGGGAAATCAATGAATTGCTGGCCAAAGGCCAAATTGATCTGGCCTTTGTCTGTTCGGGCCCCTATGTCGTCGGCAAGGAAAAATTTGGATTCCAGCTGGTTGCCACACCGGAGGTTCAAAACAGTCATTTTTATCACTCTTACTTGATTGTAAATAAAACAAGTGCATTCCGAACACTCGAAGATCTCAGGGGACGGGTGTTTGCCTTCTCCGATCCGGATTCCAACACCGGCAAACTGGTGCCCACCTATTGGCTCAGCCAGATGGGCGAGCAGCCCGAGACCTTTTTCAGCAAAACCATTTATACCTACAGCCACGATAACTCTATCCTGGCCGTGGCCAAATCCCTGGTGGATGGCGCTGCCGTTGATGGTTTGATTTGGGAGTATTACCACCGAAAAAATCCGATTTTCACATCAAAAACCCGTATTATTCGCAAATCAGAACCTTATGGCATACCCCCACTGGTGGCATCAAATGCCATACCGCCTGAGCTTATGACCAAAATTCGTAAGCTCTTATTTTCCATGCATGCGGATCCAGAGGGACAGGCAATTTTAAAAGAATTGATGATTGACAAATTTGTCGCGGCGAATGACAAATGGTACGATAGCATTCGGAAAATAAATCTGGAACTTGTATCGTTGGAGAATTAGAAATATGCGTCCGCAAAGTCTAAAAAACAAATTGCTGATGGCCGTTTCGATAACGGTGATTGGCAGCGGATTACTTATTTCTTTGGTTGTGACCCAGCGCTATAGCAGCAGTTTGTTTTCATCATTAAGCGCTCAGGCCGAAAATATAGCTCAGGCGGTTGCGCTCGATGCCACCGATAAAATCCTGACCAACGACCTGGTGGCTCTCCAAAAAATGCTCGATTACCACATAACGAGTAATCCACATACAGCATACATTTTCATTATCAAAAATAACCAGGTGCTGGCGCACACTTTTCAACAAGGAATCCCAATCGAGCTACTTGGTGCCAATGACGCTATCTTGGAAAATCATTCAAATCATAAAGAAATCATATCCACTAAAGGAGAACGATACCTGGATATTGCCTGGCCGATATTTTCAGGAAAATCCGGAGTGCTGCGCCTTGGAATGTCCGAGAAGCCTTATCGCGATCAGGTTACCCAGTTGTGGCTGCAGATGAGTGGGCTTACATTTGCCATTCTTCTGTTGGCACTGGGCGGAAGTCTTCTGTTCATAAAACGGATAACCGGCCCGCTGGCTGTACTGGCCGAAGCAGCCAAAAAAATTGATGAAGGTAATCTCGACGTTAAGGTCGATTTGAGAAGTCAGGACGAGGTCGGAAAACTAACCGCTGCTTTCAACCACATGGTTGCCCGCATCAAAGACTACACCCAGCGGCTCAAAGAAAAAACCACGGAGCTGGACCGCGCCCACCGGCAAACGCGCACCTCATTTACCATCGCCCAGGAAATCGGGGCGTTAACCAACCTAAGGGATGTCTGCGGACATTTAATTAAAGAACTGCGGGGAATTGTAACCTGTAAAGATTTGTGTATGCTGGTATTCAGCAGCAACCACGAAAGAATTTTTGTACAAACCGAAGCGAATTCCATAACGCTGGATCAAGCCTCCGCCCAAAAAGCAGCTTTGTTTTTATCCAAAGTTGAGAAGATGGAATTTATCAAAGCCGATCTATCCAGCACTTTTTTTCTGCCCAATGAATTTGAAGGGGCACAAAATCTGGTGACCTTTCCGCTCCATCATGAAAATCAACTTCAGGGAGCCATGCTGATCGCCTGCCCCGGCAATTGTGCGTGCGTCACCAAGGAGTTGGATATCATTGATCTGATATTAAACCAGACCGCAGGAGCAATCCGGCGTTCGGTGATTCACGAAGAAGAACTTCGCGAGCTGAGGACCCGGATTGAGCATACAGCCGAATTCAGCGGGATCATCGGCAAAGACCAGCAGATGCAAAACATCTATCGCTTGATTGAAGATATCGCGCCCACCGATGCAACCGTTCTCATTCAGGGAGAGAGCGGGACCGGCAAGGAGCTGGTGGCCCGCGCTATTCATCGGCAGGGCCCGCGTGGCGATAAACCGTTTATTGTGATCAACTGCTCGGCCTATCCGGCAACTCTTCTGGAAAGCGAACTCTTCGGTCACGAAAAGGGTGCTTTTACCGGTGCCATCCGCCAAAAAGTCGGACGGTTTGAGCAGGCCGATGGCGGTACGGTATTTTTAGATGAAATTGGAGAAGTCGCCCCTTCGGCCCAGATTAAGCTGCTGCGAATTCTGCAGAGCCAAAAGTTTGAGCGTGTAGGCGGTGAAGAGACCTTAAACGTGGATGTCAGAATCCTGGCGGCCACCAATAAGGACCTGCTGAGAGAAGTCACAAATAGCAACTTCAGAGAAGATCTTTTTTACCGTCTCAATGTCATTCCGATCCACCTGCCCCCATTAAGAAAGCGTCGCAACGATATCCCCCTGCTGGCCCGCTATTTTTTGCGCCGGTTTGCAATAGAACAGAATAAAGAGATTCAGGATTTCAGCTCGGAAGCCATGCGGCTGCTTCTGGATTACCCCTGGGCGGGGAATGTTCGCGAACTGGAAAACAGCATCGAGCATACCGCCGTTTTAGCCAAGCGCAGCAAAGTCGAAATTTCGGACCTGCCCTCTGCAATTCGCAATGCCGCTCCGTCTGTTGCTTCGGAAACCCCGGGGACGATCTTTGAAAATGAGAAAA
>Ga0255055_10002494_pt1 | contig 12939 bp, 10 predicted proteins | sample JV7_2_27_MG_FD_188633 | JGI IMG/M metagenome (GOLD analysis project Ga0255055, IMG submission 188633) | Seawater microbial communities from Jervis Inlet, British Columbia, Canada - JV7_2_27 | ecosystem: Environmental > Aquatic > Marine > Inlet | place: Canada: British Columbia | collected...
TTTATGCCCTGATGGACATCAAATCGCATAATACCGAGCGCTTAATCGAGCTGCACAACATCATCAGCGAAGGCGTTCATAAGGTGGAAGGCATTGAGGAAAACGTCAATTCCCTGCTGCTGGCGGTGATGAACCCTGAGGATGAAAAAAACATCCAGGGGTTTCAATCCTTCCTGGACCGGGTGCAATACATCAAAATCCCGTATGTTATGGACCTCTCAACCGAGGTGGAAATCTATCGCAATATTTTTGGCCGGCACATTGATGAGCGCTTCCTGCCAAGAGTGCTTCACAATTTTGCCCGGGTCATTATTTCCACCCGCCTGAATGCTAAATCCGATGCCATGCTGGAGTGGATCAGCGACCCGGCACGTTATCGTCTTTTTTGTGATGAAAATTTGCAATTGCCGAAAATGGAAATCTACACCGGATATATTCCCCCCTGGCTGTCGGAAAAAGACCGCAAACGGCTGACTGCCAAGCGGCGGCGAAAAATCATTGCCGAATCTGAAACAGAGGGCGATCATGGCATCTCCGGCCGTGATTCCATTAACATTTTCAATAAATTTTACTCGACCTATGCAAAGGAAGATAAACTCATCAACATGTCGGATCTTTGTAATTTTTTCACCAAGGCCCGCAAAGAAATCAAGGATCTGATACCCCAGGGATTTTTGGATTCGCTTCTGCGCATGTATGATTACACGATTTTACAGGAGGTCAAAGAGTCCCTTTACTATTACAATGAAGAGCAGATTTCCAAGGAGATTCAAAACTACCTGTTTGCGATTAATTTTGAAATCGGTTCGATTGAAACCTGCACCTACACGGGGGAAAAACTGGAAATTACCGAAGACTTTCTGGAAAGTATTGAAGGTAAATTGCTGGGGCCCAGGGCGGATCGAAATCAGCGCAAAGCGTTTCGAGATGAGACCCAGAAAGAATACACCACCAATACGCTGACCCAGGAGATCATGGTGGAGAGCATTCCGATCGCAGAAACAAAGATTTATCAATCCATGCACGACCGCTATGTGCACAACTTAAAGGAAAAAGTGCTGGATCCTTTTCTTGAAAACGAAAACTTTCGCCGGGCCATTAAAGATTACGATCAAGAGGATTTTAAAACCTATGATAAACGGATCAGAGACGATGTGACCTATCTGATCAATAATTTGTGCGAAAAATGCAGGTATATGGAACAGGGCGCCAAAGAAATATGCATTTACGTGATTGATAATGACCTGGCAAAGAAGTTTGCCGATGCATAAAAAGGGGGTATTCCGGAGTCTTATAATTCTGAGATTAGAACCTAAAAAAACTTTGTAGTATATCTAAGTCCGATTGAGTCCTTCCTTTAAGAAAGTTCCAATTCATTTGGCCTGCATCTGGGCTTTAAGGCAATCGCAGTACTCATCAAAAGTAAAATACATACAGCGGTATTCATAGCTTGATTTTTCAAAAAAACTGCATTTTTCCTGTTGTTTGGGATCTTCAGCGGTGCAAATGGACATCTGGTCTTTTTTACAGTAGTTGATTTCAGAACAACTCATCTCGATTGCCTCCTTCGAGCAGGCCTTAGACACAGCATCAATAAGGGTTGATTATATCTTTGATAAACAATTGCTGCGCAATTTTTATTGCCATCATAAAGAGCAGAAATCATGCCAAATTATTCGGGGGGCTGTACATTTATTATTTCACGAATAAGTGCGGCAGGTTAGCCAAAATGCGGGCAACATACGCTAATAATAGAAGGTCAAAAATCAACAACCTTGTCAAATCATTGACTTTAGAGGATTGCGACCTATCGATCCGGGTTGATAAATTGACAGGTAGTAACCGTGACCGGCGACGGAACGGCAACGCTTTAGGTTGAACTTTAACATTAACCTGCTTATGTTATCCATTATTTCGGTAAAATTTACCGGTAAATACGGTTGTATTTTCCTATTTTGAGCGTTAGATATTTACCGCCTTACAAAAAAAAATAGCGAATACAGGAAATCAGGTTTCGACAAAAATGGGATGGCTCGACGAAAAAAAGCGCCCGGCACAAATCCACAACGATAAAGAGCATACCGATAGTGCCTTTTTCGGTAATGAGCGTATTCGCGCTGCGGACAAAACCGATCGCGTGTTGCAGCATTTTAATTCAGTGGCCGGTCATTATGACTTTATGAATACACTGTTGAGTTTCGGCATTCATTATGCCTGGAAGCGCACGGCGGCCAGAATGCTAAAATTGTCTCCCGGCGATCGCGTACTGGACGTGTGCGGCGGAACCGGTGATCTGGCAATTCTCGCTGCCAGGAAGGTCGGGCCGGCGGGCCGGGTTGTTATTTATGATATCAACCGAGCCATGATCCAGGCGGGGCTGCACAAAGTTATCAATACCGAAATTGAAACCCGTTTGCGGTATGTACAGGGAAATGCCGAGTGCATTTCCTTTCCCGACAGACATTTCGAAGCCGCAATGGTCGGATTCGGCATCCGCAATGTCACCCGTATGAAAAAGGGGTTTGAAGAAATGTATCGCGTGTTGAAGCCCGGCGGGAAAATGATGTGCCTGGAGTTTTCAAGGCCAACCTGGCCCGTTTTTCGCTGGCTATATGATTTCTACTCATTTCATATCATGCCGTTTCTGGGGGAACTGATTGCCGGTTCCAGAAAAGCTTATACCCATTTGCCGGAATCCATTCGCATGTTTCCGCTGCCGGACGAACTTTCAGAATTACTTGAAGCCATCGGTTTTTCGCAGGTAACCTACCGCAGCCTGACCAACGGAATCGCAGTCATTCATCTGGCAGTCAAGTAAACAGCGTTTTCAACGCCCGAGTCGAATCGCGGCCGGAGGCCGCTCCCACATCTGCAATTCTATTGTGGGAGTGGCCTCCGGCCACGATCGAATAAAAAAAATGCCTGATTTTTTGTTCAGCCGGATAGACACGCCGGCTGAGCATTCAGTATTAAAATAGTACGAGAGAACTGATAAGGATGAAACTGAACCCAATCGAGCGCTGGGTTGTCAACAGCCCGGTAAGACGAATCGGACAGCTGCTGGTGATGCAATGGTTTAAGAGCACGGTAGCTTTAAAGGCCGGCACCGCCATTTTAGAAGTGGGTTGCGGACGCGGTGTCGGCGCCAAACTCATTTACGAAGCCTATCAACCCGACCGGCTTTATCTGCTGGATTTAGACCTTCAAATGATCCAAAAAGCCAATCAGCGCTTAAACGGTCAAAATGAAAATCGCATCTACTTTTGTGTGGGGGACGCCGCCAGGCTTCCTTGCAGAGACGATTCATTAGATGCGGTCTTCGGTTTTGGATTTTTGCATCACGTCCCGGCCTGGCGAGAGGGTTTGGCTGAAGTCGCCCGGGTTTTGAAACACGGTGGTGTCTATTTTATGGAAGAATATTACCCCAGCCTTTATCAAAATTTTATCACCAAACATATCCTGGTCCACCCCGATTGTAATCGCTTCAACAGCCAGGAGTTACGTCAGGCATTTCAAGATGCCAACCTGTCCTTAACCCATACCTTTGAATTGAAGCGTATGGGAATCCTGGGCGTGGGCGTCAAAGCTGATGGTCAGTCTATCTCCTGCAAGAGCCACGAATCTGCCTGCCGGTTTTAGGGTTTTTCGACGGGGAACGTAAGAAAAGCCCCAAACCATCCAATAACGACCACTATCGGAAAAAGGGAAACAATAAGCAGTAAATAAATGATATTGACCCCCTGGATGGAGTCCATCACATTGGGTACGGTGAGGCGCCAGATGAAAGTAATAATCTGGACCACAAGCAGAATCAGAGAAAGGGGCATTTTAATTTTTACTGCTCTAAGCGGTTGAGCCATGTAGTTGAGCCACCAGGTATATAATCCGGTGGCAATGGCCACGGCCGTGAACAAAATCCCGGCTCCCAGACAGTGCAGGGCTGTTATCTCCAGAGATTTAATACCGGTAATCAGATACAGAATATTGAAAATCGTTGTGGAAAACGCAAAAACAATTGGAAAGTGCACGGTCATGGGATGGGGATGACGTCTGAGCATGGGGACTTTTGCCAACAGCCAGGCTAGCGGCTGGGGAACTTTTAGTTCTGCGACTTCTTTTTTCAGCGTACCGACCTGAGGATATCGATCTAAAACATCGGGTTCATGTGGCGCCCCCTGGATATCGGCTGTCAGATCCTGGCCCGCATGATGGCGCTTCATGTGCAGGCCGCTCCGCCAGAGCTTGCTGTTGGTAACATCATAGACTTTGCCCTTATAAGCAACATACACAGGTCCGCCTTCGTTACCATCAAATTTTTCCAATTCGGCAATTTCAAATTCCTGCATAAAAGGCCTCCTCAAATAGGCCAGATCAAATTAACAGCTTGATGACGACAACAACAAGCAATGCCAGCGGGTAATAACTGGCTTTGTTGAAAAGAATCATCGCATGCGAACTTTCTTCGGTTCGATACAGCTTGATTGTCGGAAGCAGAAGAAAATAAAACCCCACAAAAGCAAAGACGATAATAAAAGGAAGTTGGAACGCAATATTAGATAAAATCAGCAAAACCCCTGATAAAATGACCGTCAGGATGATTGAACCAAAAATAATGACATTGGCCTGTTCCAGACCCAAACGGATGGGGATTGTCTGCGCCTTAAAGCGCACATCTTCTTCTATATCGGTCCACTCATTGGGAACATTCTGGCCACCGATTTCCCAGAAAAACATGAGTAAAAATAAAACAATCAGATAGGATACAGATGGATTCGGATCGACCGCAAATACCGCTGCGATCGGGCCGGCGGCTTTAACGATACCACTGAGAAACGTACGCGAAGGACTGATGTCCCACATCACGCAATAGATGGTTTCCAGTATACAGCCGCCAACGAAAACCAAAACACATATCGGGTTCAACAGGTAGGCGCCAATTAAGGCCAAAAGCGCCCAGGCAAGCGCCCAGGCAAGTCCTTCTTTAAAGCTCAGGAGTCCACGCGCCATCGGATGCCGCACAAGCATGGCATCGAGGTCCTGGCAGTCATCAACCTCCCGCAAGTTTCCCTTTTGGAGCTTCTTTTTATCAGATCGGTAACCCACAACATCATTGAGGGCGTAAACAGCGGTATAACCCGCAAAGACGGTAATCAGCCCCAAACCGATTATTTTAATTGAAGGAAAATAACCCAGCCACAGCAATGAAGCCAGGGCGGCAGTACACATATCCAGCAACCCATGGGGCGTTCTGGATAGCGCCCAGAAAAGCTTCAGACGGCCAAAACCTGTAAAATCATACTGGCACGACGTTTCGGCCATTTATTTCATCCTTCCTGCAGCTTGCAGTCCTGATCCCATTCAGGACAGGCAGTCTTCATTTCGGCCGTGTATTTTCCCATGCATTCACCACAATCCATATCAAAATTTTTGTTTTAGCTCCCGAACAGCCTTTTGTACCAGTGGTGTTGAGTATTATTCGAATTGACCCTTCAGCCAATCGTCGAATTCCTTTTCGCTTAAAATTTTTTCTTCAAGCAACACGTCCCGAACGGTTTTGCCGGATTCATAGGCCTTTTTGGAAACCGCGGCGGCCTTGTCGTAACCGATCTTTGGAACCAGCCCGGTGGCCAGCGCCAGGCTTTTCTCGATGTAACCCGCACAGGTTTCCTTGTTGGCGCTAATCCCGTCAATACATTTTTTTGCAAACACATCCGCCGCGGATGCCAGCAGGTCAATTGATTGCAAAAGATTGTAAGCCATTACCGGTAACATCACATTAAGCTCAAAATTACCGGCCTGTCCCCCCATCATAATGGTGGTGTCATTGCCCATCACCTGAGAGGCGACCTGAATAACAGCCTCTGGAATTACAGGGTTGATTTTCCCCGGCATCATCGAAGAACCCGGCTGCAAAGATGGCAGGTTGATCTCGCCGATGCCGCATCTGGGGCCTGAAGCCAGCCAGCGGATATCGTTTGCAATTTTAACCAGGCTCACTGCCAGCGTTTTTAAAGCACCGCTGGTTTCCACGGCGGCATCCTGGGCCGCCTGGGCTTCAAAATGATTGGCCGCTTCCTGAAACGAAATTTTCGTTTCTTTGGAAAGCAAGGCAATAACCTTGGCGGCAAATTCCGGATGGGCATTGACTCCGGTTCCCACTGCCGTACCGCCCAATGCCAGCTCGTAAAGCCTCTCCTCGGCAGCAGCTATCCTTTTGATGCCCAGTTCGACCTGACGGGCATAGCCGGAGAACTCCTGCCCCAGCAGCATGGGAACCGCATCCTGCAAATGGGTCCGGCCGATCTTATGAATACCTGCAAATTTTTTGGCTTTCCCGGCAAGGGACCGCACGAGCAAGCTAAGAGAGGGGATTAGGTGTTCCCGGATGGACATAAGGGCGGCAATATGGATCACCGAAGGGATCACATCATTGCTCGATTGGCCTAAATTGACATGGTCATTGGGATGCACCGGCGACTTGCCGCTTTTTTTACCGCTTAAGATTTCATTGGCACGGCAGGCAACAACCTCATTCATATTCATGTTGGTTGAGGTGCCGGAGCCGGTTTGAAAAATGTTTACTACAAACTGGTCGTCAAGCTGACCGTCAATGACTTCCTGGGCGGCTGCCGCAATCGCATCGGCCAGTTTTGAATCCAGTAATTCCAGGTCCAGGTTTACGCTGGCGGCGCATTTTTTTAGCAGCGCAAGCGCACGAATAAAAGATAAAGGAAGCTTTAAATCACCAATGGGAAAATTATCGGCCGCCCGTTGGGTTTGGGGCCCGTAATAGGCGGTTTCCGGAACCAAAACGGTTCCCATCGTATCCTTTTCTTTCCGATATTTCATATTTGAATAATCTATTACCTAATCTCAAAAATGCATCTAATTGCCGATGGTAAAGTTCTAAACCGATAAAAAGTGCTAACAACAAATGAGCTAAAATGCCTAAAATTATGGTCTCGCTGCGCTCCATCTTTTATTTAAAATATGATAGAATACCTCAACTTTAGGCATTTTAGGCATTTTAGGCACTTCTAACTTTAGAGCACCTTTGGAACTTTTTTCGCTGTCTTCGAAGATGAATTGCTAATTTTAAGATAGCTTACCTGGCCGGCATTCGTTCAATATTGGCTTTAAGCTGAGCGATTTCAATGCCGAGGCTGACACACTGTTTGCCTTCCATGCAATTTTCAGCATCCCCATCTTCCAGGAAGGTTTTCAGCTCATGCCTGTCCTTTTTCAAATCCACCACCCAGGTGTTTTGATCCTTATCAAATTCAACGTTGATATCGATACCGCATTCGCCGATATCCGGATACAATGCGATAATCTTTTCGCAAAGTTCTTTTTTATCAATCATGATCATTTTCCTTTTATCACAACCTCATTACAGAAGGAATAGCTTTTTATTCTTGTAAATATTTCTGACACCATTAATTAAACTGCCTTCTAGAACTACCTGGATTTGACGCTCAGTTAAGGTGTCAGGTGTCAGAAGTAAAGACGCTAAGCTTCAGACGTTTGTTACACCAGAAAACGAGAACAATTCGGACAATAGGCCATCGTACTCGTCCTCGTGCTCGTAATCGAAAAGCTCAAGTTGACGATGTGAATTATCGGACTTCAATCGAGGACGAGGACGAGTACGACGACGAGATTGATTCGCATAATATAAGATTATTAATCATTAAGGTGTCAGATAACAGATGGCAGAAGTCAGATGACAGAAAACAGCCTGCACTTTGTCCTCTGTCATCTGTTTTCTGTGCTCTGTCCTCTGTCTTCTGTCATCTGACCGCTAACGGCTGATCCCGATGGCCCGGCGCACGCTTTCAAGCACCGGCCCGGCTATCGCCCGGGCCTTGTCAGCACCTTCGTTTAAAATACGGTCCAGGTGATTTTTATCATCCAGCAATTTATAGTAGGTGCCTCTGCGGCTGCCGAAAAATTCATTAAGCAATTCATAAAGTTCCTGCTTGATTTCACTGTAGGCCAGTCCCCCACTGAGATAGGCATTGCGCCTGGAATCGATGGTCTGCGGTGGAGCAAAATATTTGAATATGTTAAACACATTGCATTCATCCGGATTTTTCGGATCCTCCGGGCGCCTGGAATCCGTCACGATTCGCATCACCTGTTTTCGCAGGGCTTTCGCATCGGCAAAAATCGGAATGGTGTTATTGTAATTTTTGCTCATTTTGCGGCCATCGATACCGGGGATGGTCATCACCGTTTCCTGGATAAGCGGTTCGGGTACCGTCAATACCTCCCCGCAAGTATTGTTTACGGCAAGGGCAATATCGCGGGCAATTTCAACATGCTGTCTTTGATCCTGGCCAACGGGCACGAAATGGGAGCCGTAGAGCAAAATGTCGGCGGCCATTAAAACCGGGTAATTATACAGACCCGCATTGACATCGGCATCCGGCTGTTTTCCGACGCTAAGATTGGCATCGGCCACAGCTTTGTAAGCATGCGCCCGGTTGAGCAATCCTTTTGCCGTGAAGCAGTTTAGGATCCAGGTAAATTCAAAGATCTCCGGGATATCAGATTGCCGGAAAAAGATTACATTCTGAGGATCCAGCCCCAGCGCCAGCAAAGTAGCGACAACATCGTACACATTATGATTTAAGGTATCTTTGCCCTTAAGAGTTGTCAGGGCATGATAGTCGGCCACAAAGTACAGGGTTTGAAAATTTTCGATCAGGCCAAACGCGGGTTTGATCATCCCCAGATAATTTCCGATGTGCAGTGTGCCGGTCGGCTTAATTCCGCTTAACGCAATTTGTTTCACCGGTGCACCTCGCCTCAATTTGTTAGTACCTGAATCTTGCATGAAAATTAATGAGAATATGAAAGCCTCCGACTCGCCCTGTTGAATGCCGCTTCGCGGCCCCCGTAAGGGATTCAATAGGGCTCGTGCAAAATTCAGGTGGTAAAATACCCTTCAAGATAAATAAATTAAGACGGTAAGGCGGCTTTGACAAGGTTAAACGGCAAAGTCCATACGGTGAACAGGTTTTTTATAGATAAAATAAGGCCATTTGCAGGTATGGATAGACGGCAGGCTACCACGAAGGGATCTTCAGACCGAATAAACACAAAAAGAGGAAGGATCGTTTTAATCTGTCAGAGATGGAAGCCCACAATCCGTCGGAGACAAACTATTGGGCTTAGGTAGCGAGAACGAGGACGACGACGAGTACGAAGCGGGAGGAACGTATCCTAAACTCGTATTCGTCCTCGTACTCCTCCTCGTCCTCGACATTGGCCTTTTCGAGATGAAGTTCTAGAATAAATGGGCAACATCCTGGATAATCGTTTTTATTTCTTCTCCAATTCCGCTTAGCGTATCCGGATCCATTTCCAGAAATTTTGCCGAATCCAGCTCGTTGAAATCCACTTCATCCTCAAAAAGACTGTAACCGATAGTACGGGTCAGCATGTTGGCCAGATGGATAACCAGGATCTCTTTTTCGGTTTAAAGCGGCAAATGAATTGAGGCCTGAATAGCTCTAGCATAGCATTTTAACGCTAAGATATCTATAGTAGATGCGTGCCCGCTTACAAATCAAATAGGAATTGACACTCAAATGTCTTTTCCATATGATCGATTTATGACAAAAGGTAATGCGAGCATGGATCTATCAGCTGCCTGGAATGCCGAATTCATCGAGGAGCAATACAAACGCTGGAAAGCTGATCCTACAAGTGTTTCCCGAGACTGGCACTTTTTTTTCGAAGGCTTTGAGTTAGCGGCCTCCGGTGCACCTGAAGCTGTTGAAGGTTTTGATGAAGAACAGCTGTTAAGGCAATCCAGGGTTGAATCGCTTATTTATCGATACCGGGATCTTGGGCATCTGCTGGCCTGCCTGGATCCTTTGGCGGCTTGCCCCACCGAGCATTCCCTGCTATCGCTGGAGGCATTTAATTTAACCTCGCAAGATCTGGACCGCGAATTTTTTACCCGCCGCTTTGCAACCGACCGGCACGCCCCGCTAAAAGAAATTATTCAGGCGCTCAAAGAGACCTACTGCCGCTCCATCGGGGTGGAATTCATGCACCTGCAGGATCCATCCGAGCGCCGCTGGCTGCTGGATCGCATGGAACCGATTCGCAACCGGCCCACGTTAGAGCCGGATGCCAAACAGCGCACATTAAACAGCCTTGTAAGAGCTGCTCTTTTTGAACAGTTTTTGAATAAAAAATACATCGGGGTAACGCGGTTTTCCCTGGAAGGGGGCGATGCCCTGATTGCGGCGCTGGATTTTTTAATTGAAAATACGGCCCAGCACGGCGGCCAAGAGATCATTTTAGGTATGGCTCACCGCGGCCGCCTAAATGTTCAGGCCAACATACTTCAGAGGCCCTATGAAGATATATTCAGCGAGTTTGAAAGCTGTTACAATCCCGAAGAGGTCGTTGGCGCCGGGGATGTAAAATACCACAACGGCTATTTAGCCGACCTTAAAACCGCCAATAATCAAGAGCTGCGCATGTATTTAATGAACAACCCGAGTCATCTCGAAGCGGTTGACCCGGTGGTGGAGGGATTTACCCGCGCCCGGCAGGAACTCATCGGAGATAACAGCGGTGCGCAGGTCCTGCCGCTTTTAATCCACGGCGATGCCGCTTTTGCCGGACAGGGTATTGTCGCTGAAACGTTAAACATGTCGCAGCTGGATGGATATAAAACCGGCGGCACGATTCATATCGTTATCAACAATCAAATCGGTTACACAACCCTTCCTGAACATGCGCGCTCCACCCGATACTCGACCGATATTGCCAAGATGCTGATGGTACCCATCTTTCATGTGCATGGGGAAAGCCCGGAAGCCGTCGTGCATGCTATCCAGCTGGCTGCCGACTACCGCCGGGAGTTTGCAAAGGACGTCGTGATCGATCTGGTCTGCTACCGCCGCTACGGGCATAATGAAGGCGATGAGCCCTATTTTACACAACCTCAGATGTATGACCGCATCCGCCAGAGGCCCTCGTTGCATCAGCTTTACGCAGATCAATTGATATCCGAAGGTATTGTCCGCCAGGATGAACTCGACAAGACAGCAGAAAACATCAACGCTCAATTGGAGCAGGCCTACGCGAGTGTCCACGGCAGTGAATGCCCGTTTCCCGAGTCCAGTTTCTATGAAGAGTGGCAAGACGTCAGTGCAACTTACTCCCACGATCCGGTATCGTCGGGCGTTGCTAAAGATATCCTGACTTCGCTGGCCAGACAATTAAATACGGTTACAAGCGATTTTGCCATTAACCCGAAATTGCATCGGTTATTAAAAAAACGTTTGGATGCAGTCGAACGTGGTGATGGAATTGACTGGGCCAATGCCGAAGTGCTGGCCTTTGCATCCCTGCTGAAAGAAGGTTTTTCCATCCGTCTGAGTGGCCAGGATAGCGGCCGCGGTACGTTCAGCCAGCGCCATAGCACGCTGGTCGACATCCAGAATGAAAAGCGCCACGTCCCCTTAAATACAATTGATGCCGATCAGGCCCGGTTTTATGTTTATGACAGCCTTTTGTCTGAGGCCGGCGCACTCGGTTTTGAATACGGCTATTCTCTGGCTCAGCCCAACAGCCTGGTTCTCTGGGAGGCCCAGTTCGGCGATTTCGTCAATAATGCCCAGGCGGTGATTGACCTGTTTATTGCCAGCGGTGAGACCAAGTGGCAGCGTCTCAGCGGCCTGGTTTTGCTGCTGCCCCACGGTTATGAAGGCATGGGGCCTGAGCACTCCAGTGCCCGGTTTGAGCGGTTTTTGCTGTTGTGTGCCGATGACAACCTCCAGGTATGCAATCCGACCACACCGGCCCAATATTTTCATTTGTTGCGGCGGCAGGTCAAAACTAGCTTTCGCAAGCCCCTGGTGATCATGACGCCCAAAAGCCTGCTGCGCCACCCCCAGGCGGTTTCGAAAATTGAAGACCTATCTGCGGGCAATTTCCAGCCCATTCTGGATGATCCCGGCGGCTCCAAACAGGCAACAACTGTTTTGGTATGCAGCGGAAAGATCTTTTACGAACTGTTTCAAAGCCGCAACGAATCAAAAAAGACAGGTATTGCAATTGTTCGGCTGGAACAGTTCTATCCATTTCCGGAATCACAGGCAATAAAGCTCATCCAAAAATATCGTCAGGCCAAAAAATGGTTCTGGGTCCAGGAGGAACCGCAGAACATGGGTGGGTGGCAGTTTGTACAGCCGCGCTTAAACGCAGCTTCCGGCAAGTCGTTCGCCTATATCGGTAGAAAAGCGGCTTCCAGCCCGGCAACCGGCTTTCCCGGTTTAAGTAAATTAGAGCAACAGGCAATCGTGGAACAGGCCATCGGACCGCCTGCCATCAGCAAAGGCAAAGCCGCCGCCGGGTAATTCCGGCCTGTCGGCTGCTGGCTGCTTTTGGTTTCAGGTTTCGGGTGTCAGGTGTCAGGTGTTCCGCCGGAGGCGGAGTCGGTGTCAGTCGGTTTTCGAGTACGAGGACGAGGACGATATTTTATTCTCCTCATTTTACTCGTCCTCGTACTCGGGTGTCGTCCAATAATACTTCTGACACCTGACACCTATTTGAGACCAGCGGCGGATTCGATATTCGATATTCAATTAGATGTTCTTTACTTATTTATTAAACTACTTTAACTAAGGATATTTTAGGAAGCACTATGCTATTCGAGATCAAGGTTCCCAGCGTGGGCGAATCGGTAACAGAAGCTTTACTCGCCCAATGGTTCAAAAGCGATGGCGCTAGGGTTCAAAAAGACGAGCCGCTTTTTGTCATCGAAACCGATAAAGTCACTTTAGAAGTTGTCTCCGAAGTCGAGGGTGTGTTGTCGATTAAGGTTCAGGAAGGTGAAACGATAGCCATCGGTGCTGTGGTCGGCACCATTGATACAGCGGCTGCGCCGAAACCTGCTGCAGCTCCGGAAGC
>Ga0255055_10002495_pt1 | contig 12935 bp, 9 predicted proteins | sample JV7_2_27_MG_FD_188633 | JGI IMG/M metagenome (GOLD analysis project Ga0255055, IMG submission 188633) | Seawater microbial communities from Jervis Inlet, British Columbia, Canada - JV7_2_27 | ecosystem: Environmental > Aquatic > Marine > Inlet | place: Canada: British Columbia | collected...
AAAGTTCGCGTTTTGTCCGGTGCCGCCAAACGGATTTGTGAAATTGCCCGCAAAATGAATGCGAGGCAAAAAACCGATACCTTGCAGTGGGCCTCATACACATCCCCGGCTTTAACCGGTTTGAGTGAAATATTCATTACCTGGCGTTTACTGGATATGGCGATCATTGCCGACCGGCGTCTGAACCAGTCCGGGGACGCAAAAGATGACTTTTACCAGGGCAAGGTGCTTCAAGCCACCTTTTTTTCAGATATTACCCTCCACCGGGCCCTGGCCGATATGGAAACCTGTTTGCGGAACGGTCGGGAAATAATCGATATGCCGCAGGGGGCATTTTAAAGGAGGTCAATCGATGGGGATGAATCCATGGACGAAAGAACATCAGTTATTCCGCTCCTCGGTGAAGGATTATGTCAAAGGAGAATTAGCCCCTTATGCCGATGAATGGGAATCGCAACAAACTTTTCCAGGCAAGGTTTTCAAGGAGTTGGGAAATCTCGGTTTTTTGGGTATTCGCTACCCGGAGAAATACGGGGGCAGTGATCTGGATTATTGGTATACGGTTATTTTGTGTGAAGAACTGGTACGTTCCGGAATGTTAGGGCTGGCTATCGATGTGATGGTCCAATGTGAGTTTTCAGTCGGTGTCATTAACGATATTGGGACAGAAGAACAGAAAGCAAATTTTTTAGCCCCGGCTATAGCCGGGGAAAAATTGGCGGCATTGGGCATTACCGAATCCGGTGCCGGTTCCGATGTGGCAGCTCTGCAGACGACTGCAATAAAAGACGGAAATCATTATATTATTAATGGTTCTAAAACGTTTATTTCAAACGGCACCCGCGCCGATTTTATTACCCTGGCCGTTCGAACCGGTGAAGAGGGGCGTCGGGGGATTAGTTTGATATTGGTTCCCACTGATATCCCCGGATTTCAGGCCGTACACTTAAAAAAAACGGGGGTTCATACTTCACACACGGCCGAACTGTTTTTTGATGATTGCCGGGTGCCGGGATCAAATCTGTTGGGCGAAGAAGGGGATGGTTTTCTGCAGATTATGTTACATTTTCAGGGAGAGCGGTTGATCCTGGCCAGTTTCGCCAATGCGATGATGAACTGGGCTTTAGAACTGGCATTAGATTACGGGAAAAAACGTTCCGTTTTTAAAAAGCCCGTTACTTCCTATCAAATATGGAGACATCGGATGGCCGATGTCTTAACACGCATCGAAGCTTCCCGGCAGTTGACCTATCACGCCTGTGACAGCCTCATCAAAGGGGAAAAAGCAGAAAGCGCTGTTTCCATGGCCAAATTGTTTGCGACTGAATCGGTGAGACCGGTGGTCAATGAATGTTATCAAATCTTCGGCGGATATGCGTATATGGAAGACTATCCCATTGCCCGAATCTATCGGGATGTTGCCGCCATGACAATCGGAGCAGGCACCAGTGAAATCATGCGCGAAATTATTTCCCGCGAAAATAAAGTGGGTTAAAATGTCTATAGACAATATTTTTATCGTCGGTGCCGGCCTGATGGGCGGCGGCATCGCGCAAGTCTGCGCTCAAGCCGGCTTAGAGGTGACGATCACCGACATCAGTACCGAGGGCATGGATAGGGCGATTGAAAATATCGCCTGGTCGAGGCCGGCGTGGCCGCGGTGGAGGATATTGATAAAGGTCTCAGACTGGCCGCCGGCAGGAAAATGGGGCCTTTCGAAACCGGCGACATGGTCGGGCTGGATGTTTCTTACGGCGCCCTGATGGCCATCTACGAGGAGACAAAAGACCCGGCCTGGTACCCGCCCGGCGATTTTAAGGCGCAAGGTCAAGGCGGGGCATCTCGGCAGAAAGACCGGCCGCGGATGGTACGAGTACAATGAAGATGATAGCAAAAAGGATATGGTTTAAAGACCATATCCTTTTTGGGTTATTTTTGGTACGCACGTTGAACTCCTTAATATCTAAAATCAAGATGTGAAATCCCGCTCAGCGGGGGCAGGATGCATTCGACAAGCTCAGCACAAGTTCGAACCCACGGGCGGCCTACGGATTCGAAGTCCAAGCACCAATCCCGCCAGACTTCAGGATACCCGATAAGAATACCTAAGGTACAGATTTTTTTCAAAAAAACACTTGCATTGTTGCCTGATCATTGTTATTTTGGTTTTAAAACTATAGTTTATAAAATAAAACTATAATTAATATTATTAAACTATAGTTTATAAATTGAAACTATAATTTTTTTGCTAACTCAAGAGGAGTGTGTTTTACCATGCGACCGATTGTTTCTAATCAAAATTCCTTACGCAATCCGCTCAATGAACTCTTGGGCAAGGAGGCCAACGTACGCCTGCTCAGAGTTCTGGCTAACGATGTTGATGGACCCCTTACCGAGTCGAATGTTGCCGAGCGTGCTGGACTTACAACACCCGGAGCACATAAGGCATTAAAACGACTCCTTCAATTTGGTTTTGTCGTTCGCGTTGGCGGGGGTCGAAAACATCAGTATGAACTTCGCCGTTCCGATAAGCTCGTGAAGGCCTTGTTGAAGCTTTTTCAAGCTGAAAAGAATCGGTACGAAGCGCTGCTCAGCTCTATCAAAAAGGAACTTGAGAAACCGGTACCTTATCCGCGCTCAGCATGGATTCAAGAATTGCCAAATGAATATGGAGATCCGCTGGTGATAGGTGTCCTGCATGAAACGAAGCGTCTGGCCAACTACATTCACCGACTGCGGAAGCAACTCCATCAGGTAGAGCAAGACTTCGATCTTACGATTGAGGTGAATGGTTATACAAAAGCTGATCTTCCCAATTTAGAAGCCGATAAGGTTACCCTTTTGTATGGATTTCTACCATTCCCGGACAAATATAGTCGGGAAATGCATGCAAAGCCTTCGACTCATAAGGAAAAGAATCAACTCATGCTGGAGTTGTCACGTAAATTAGCTGAAGCTATTGAGCATGATACTTCCCTCGTACGACGAGCAAAGGAACACGTCCAACGCATGTTAAAGAAAGATCATGGGTCTACGACTAAAGATATTGAAGAATGGCGGGATATCTTGGAATCATATTCTATTCGACGCTTATCGCGATTCTTAACATCAACTAGTGAACGGGCTAATCGTTTACGTCAGAGCAATCCCCTTTTCGCTATTCTGAATCCCGACGAACGAAACCGGTTGCTTAATGGACTAGGAGGAGACCGGTGACTCGCGATCAGCTTGAACACGCAATTAGGGCAGCATGCGATGTCGCTGAGGATTCCGAGGTATGGGTATTCGGGTCTCAAGCAATCCTTGGAGAGTTTCCGGATGCACCAGAAGACCTTCGCGCATCTATCGAGGTGGATATGCAACCGAAAAATCGACCCGATAAGGCGGACCTTGTCGATGGCGCTTTAGGGGAGCTGTCCCAGTTTTATAAAACACACGACTTCTATGTACATGGCTTGCTAATAGATGGCGCGGCTCTTCCAAAAGGTTGGGAGAGCAGAGCCAAGCCGGTAGTTGATGAGATATCAACCCGAGGTAAAATCGGTTGGTGCGTGGAGGCACACGACCTTGCGGCCAGCAAGCTTGCTGCCTATAGAGAAAAGGACAGAGATTTCGTGCGCATTTTATTAATTGAGGGGATGATTGTTGCAAACACCCTAATAGAACGTATCAACTTGCTGAAAATCGATGAGGAGTTACGAGAACGTCTTCTTCAATGGATAAAATACACCACCGAGGAATTGTAGGAAGGGTAGCAAAATAAAAATTAGAGCCGAACGTTGCAACTGACTCGTGCGGGTTGGCAAACTTGAATGTTGAAACGGCTTCCCCGGCAAAGTTTTATTGAGCGCCTGGGCGATATTCTGAGCGATAGCCAAACCCCCTGTTATGCCTGGGCCTTAATTCACATAACATGCCCATCCGCTTTTGAAAACAGGCCTCACACCGATTGCCACAATTATGAGAAGGCTGCTGACCGGCCATGCCGTCTATTTCAACCGTCGTCATCGCCGCTGGGTGCATCTGTTTCAAAACCGCTATAAGTCCATTTTGTGTCAGGAAGATAATTATCTGCTGGAGTTAGTGCGCTATATTCATTTAAACCCGCTGCGGGTAAAACAAGTATCCGATCTGAAAAAATTAGAGCGTTACCCTTATTGTGGCCATTCAGTGCTGCTGGGCCATCATCCGAATGATTGGCAATTAGTGGATGAAACCTTAAAGCTGTTTGGGGAAAAAATGTCTGCGGCTCGCAGGAGGTATCGCGAATTTGTAAAAAAAGGCGTCAATCAGGGCAGGCGACCTGAGTTGGTGGTGGCGGTATGATTCGAAGCATCGGTGGGTGGCAAGCGTTAAAGGCCCTTGATAGGGCAGATGCACACTTAAAGAGCGATGAGAGGATATTGGGTGATAGTGATTTTGTCGAAGAAGTTTTAAAAAAGGCCCAAGAGAAGCGCGAGCGCCAGTATCAATTGGAAGCCGATGGCTTCAATATCGATCAAGTAGCGCAGCGGGTGACTGCAATACTCGGTGTCAAATGTGAACAAGTATGGAAAAAAGGCAAGCATCCTCAAACAGTCAAAGCCCGCAGTTTGTTATGCTACTGGGCGGTGGGTGAGTTAGGCCTTAGCGCCACTGAGCTTGCCGGACGAATCGGAATCACCCAGCCGGCCATCAGCCAGAGCGTAAAAAGGGGTGAGGCCATTGCCAAAGAAAATGGATTTCAACTAATGGATTAATAGAAACTTATAATTTTATGGGCGTCCCTCTCATTAACGCCCACCCGCCCCAATACCCAAGGCTGTTGCCGGTTTAGATGGGGTTTATTCGTTGAAAAGGTTAATGCAAGGTTGAATTTCTCAATTTATGTAATGGACGGGATAGTACCAAAATGAGCATGCCTGTGGCATCCATTGGGAAAAAATCTGACTGGATACACCAAAAAGGCCGATCAACTGCGACCGACCCAGTTCTTAACTCAATATGCCCCTTTTAGGATGACTTCAGTATTTCTATAATCTGTAATTCCAATTCGGGAATATCTCTTTTAATTGTCTCCCATACGCGATCAAGGTCTATATTATCATATTCATGTATCAGCGAATTTCTCATGCCGATGATTTTGTACCACGGAATTTCAGGATTCGCTACTCTAAAATCATCAGGCAGTCTGTTTGCCGCCTCCCCAATAATTTCAATTCTTCGGTAAACGGCATCTTGTTTCTCAGATGAGTTCAGAAATTTTTCTTTCGACAAATCATGGGTATAAGCCTTAATAGCCTGGATAGATTCATAGATATCATCAATGTAAACATAAGAGTCTTTCTTCATAAGATACGAATTTGATCCTGCAATATGAATTTTTTCAGGCGAAGCTTTAAATATTTCTGCGAAACAAGGTCCACCTTACGGCCGAGTATCTTTTCCAATTCAATTTTCAAACCGCCCACATCAAACAAACTTACACCATCCCTGTAATTAACCAGAAGATCTAAATCGCTATCATCAGTTTCTTCACCTCTTGCAAAACTGCCAAATACCGAGGCCTGAACAACTCCCTCTTGAAGCAGAATTGGCACAATTTGCTTTGCAAGATCATCAATTTTTTGATTGCCATGTTTTTGATTCATATGGCTGCTCTTAAACCGTATTTACTGCATTGATAACATATTTTGGGATTATAAACAACATTGTCTAAATAAGAAAATGGGTATGGTTTGAAAGCCATATCCTTTTTCTTATTGGTGGTACGCCCGGCAGGATTCGAATCCGCCAAATATAGGCGGATTTCGCTGACGCTCAACCTGCTCCTTGGTCCGTATCCTTTCTACGTTGCTTCTACATAAAAAGGAGGAGCCCCTATGGCTCCTCCTTTATCTTTTTTGGTACGCCCGGCCCGATTCGAACGGGCGGCCTACGGATTCGAAGTGCAGGATTCTTAATATTCAAAAATGTCGTAATTACAAATAGTTGATTCTATACCACTTTTTCAACTGACTTTTGGTTTCGTTTGGAACTGTTTGGAAAACTTTGACCTTGACGGGCACAATTTGGGCACAATTTAGTTTTCTCCAGATCCACCACAGTCAATCGCCTTCACAAAATTCACACCGGAACTAATGTTTAATTTCATCAATCAATTCTGTTCCGCTGAAAAAAAACCAAATGAACTACCCCGCAGCAGAGTTGCGAGGTATCAAAATGAATTTTTATCTTATTAACCCCGATGCAGAGCATCGAGGAATTCTTTTGATTAAAAGTAACCGATAATTTTTTGTTGTTGGCCGAAGATCGTTAAACATACAATTATCAAAGTTAAGATTTCCTTAACTTGAGACCTCCAATTATGACATCTGAACTATAGGCGAGAGTTGGATACCCTCAATTAAATCACCAACTGCCGGAATCATCAATTGTAATTGACAAAACCATTGATTACGGTATTAATTCATATTTGATATTCCTGATTTTCCTATTTCCGTTGATCTGAAACGGTTTTCCATTTACTGAATCGAATCCGGTTTCTCATCTGATTTTTGTACTCACTTGAATTATCCACATACTGTGTTCCTCTGTCTAAAACCTTTAAAGAGAGCGGTGCCGATATGAGCGTGCAACCAAAGTGCGCCTCGCTGTAAGGCACACACTAGTCCAAAGTCCAACAGTTATTGGTGATACCGGCTGCCATAGCCGGAGTGCGTGGTAACGACCTGCGTTTTCCGCCGATAACGCAGGATAGACGCAGGATCTTGCGATAGGTACAGATGTGAAAAGCGGTTCGCCCTTCAGGGGTAACCGACAGCTTATCGACATGCTCGGTTTTCTTGGATGTAACAATTGCGTTAGTCGCACTTGTCGCCACTCTCCTGACTTACTTGGAATTAGGCTTGACCGCTGAGGATTTTGCCATGCTAACTAAAGAAGACCGAACAGCTTTTTATAAAGCTGCAGGCCAAACCAAGGATGGCCTGCGCGACCAGGGGTTTCCGCCGAAAATAACGGAGGCTTTTCTCAAGACAGCCAATGCCAGAAATGCCGTGGTTGCGACCCGAGTTCCCGGAAAGGCAACAACGACCTTGATTGGGGAGCGGTATGATCTGAAAGGGTACCAGATCAAGGCGAAATCCTGCAATTGGGGACCCATGTCTGGATTTCTGTGTAAGAACCCGGCGTTTAACAAAAAAGGGGGGCGCGATGATCAGCCCAAAAACAATGCTGAGGCCAATGTCAAGTATATAAAAACCCTCAAAACAAAGTTTAGCAAGACGGCCGCCGACGCTTTTACAGATCTGAAGATTTCGGATGCGAGGAAGCAGGAGTTCATGGGATCCCTGCCGCAAGACGAATTAATTGAAACATCACCAGACCGTGTCTGTGGTATCGCCATGGATAAAGATAAGGTGGAAGAGGCTACCGTGGTCATGGAATTTCTGATAGTGAAGGAACAAGAGCTTTGGAGTCTCTTCCAGGGTAAAGTCTTCATCAGAGATGACCCCAAAAACTCATTTACCGAATATAAGATACCTGCAGATTTGAGCGACTTATCGCCCCTCAAATCGAGGACCGATACCAGCGATGCACTCTTGGTTTTTGGCGCGGATGAGTTAGCACAATTAAAGACACTTCTTAAGCAGGCAGGGACCCCAGAACGGGGTGATAATTCTGCCACCTATGTCATCGAAGGCATCCAGAATCCCTATCCTCCCTACACAGATACCGCAAAACAGTATAGGAACGCCGTATCCGGCGATTACGATCTCTTTGCTGTTTGGCCAGTTGTCCCCGCTACGGGATTTGACCTTCTCCCGCGGTTGACGGAGATCGAAATAACCTACCGAGAACCTGATCCGATAGCTGTGAAGTGGAGGAACTTGCTGCAGAAAAAGAGGGTCCGTCTGCGGGAGAAGGAGCAAAGACTCTTTCAATCGGTAGCTGGAAAGAGATTCAGCCTGGAGTTGAAGAAATCCGCATACGTCTATATTGAGATTATTCCGCCGTATGATGAGATCGAAAAATATGAAAGCCCATACTATGGCAATATCAATGAGGCAGTGTATGAAACTGCCCTGACATTGAGCAGTCTTGTCGCTCTGCAATATGCAGGGCAAAAAGAAGCCCCGAATGTCGCCTTTCACAGTGATGAAGGGGGCCGGCCTGGCTTGGACGAAGTAGATTATCCCTTCGCTGTTTTTCTGCCCAATGAACTTGCAAGGGAGTTAGCATCAGATCTCGTGAAGGGAAAAATGATGCAACCTCAAGGAAAGCTGCCGGAGAACAATAAAATATTCCTGATCGATTCGCACGACGAATTCTTGACGCTGATAAAATTCCTGCAGGGGCGTTGTTATATTACACTTAACTCTGCCTGGGCATTCGCCTGGTTCGCCGATCTCAGTGCTACTCCTCCACCACAATGGGAGGCAAAATTGAAAGGTCTCATATTCGGATCGCTGCCTGAAAAAGATGTCGATCCTGCCTACAAACAGGTGAAAACCGCGTTTGCACAGGGCGCTGCACTGATTCAAAAGAACAGTGTCGACGATGCAATAAACGTGAGGAACCAATTGGCTGCGCTTACGATAACCGTTCCTGGATAATCTACGCTTGCCGGCGTAGGTTACGAACTATTTTTCGTATTCGTTTGAGTATGGCAAAAGGAAAACAGTGCCCATGGCTGCGCAAAAAGCACCCTTAGATATTCCTTTCGTTCAGGACCTGGCTGCCCCATTGTCCGCGGAATCCGCCCAGGTATTGAACGATCTCAAGGAATTGTGGAAGTACCTGACCGGCAAGGAAAAGGCAGCAGGGCCAGAATCCTGGTCCGGTGGCAGTGACCATCTGCAAAATGTAAGTTGTCAAGTGGGGATGCAGTTCGAGATAGGCGACAGTGACAGCTATTGTTTTGTCTTGTGCGCAAGACCGGATGAAGCGGCAAGCTTTGGCACCTATTTCCCGTTGATGCCCGGAGCAGCGAACGCCAAGGACGAGGCATCGGATTCCGGCGTTTTCTTGCTCAGGTTCATCACACTGGAAGGTCCCGTCTGGGTCTATTATGTTTCCTCCTCCCCCAGCAAAGATGAACTCAAGACGAAGCTCGAACTTCTTCCCGATTGGCAGAGCCAATGGTCCCAACTTCTACCTCCGGATAAACTGAGCCTGGATTCCCAAAATGGGCTTACCATGTGGGGAAATTTGCCTGATCTGCCGGGCCTGGGAGAGCTGCAGAGTTTCTTGGGGCTGGACTCTCTACAAAGCGATGTTATGGCGAGGGTGACCTATCCTGATGGCTTGCCAATAGTGACCGTTGAAATGAAACTGGGTGATACCGGTATTGGGGGTCAATCCCTTGGAAACGCTTATCTTGAGCTTTCCTCCCCGCTTTATTATTCTCTTGGAAGCGCCACTATCGGGCTTAAAGGAGAACTGCAGTTATCAGATCCGGCGTCCGATGAGAGCTATACCTTGGATGTTGAAGCGGACTATCCTTTCAATGGCGACATCGTCACGGTAAAGGGTGCTTTCAAAGAAGAGAAGCCGCCTTTTATCGACATCGCTCAGTTGCCAGGCGGAATTCCGCAACGCAAAGCGCCATCTGCCGGCGAATCTCATGCCGAATTGAACGCGGTATTAAAGTTCTCCAAATCGGAAAAGAGCCTCAAGGAAATCGGTCTTGACCTGGAACTCGATCATTGGGCCCTGCCGCCTGAAAACCCGTTGATCACTTTCGAAAAGCTTGACGCCGCCTTCACCGTCTATGATCCTTTGTCTGCCGACGGCAAAGAGATTATCGCTTCCTTTAGCGCAGATGCAAAGCTTGGCAAGAATAAGAGTATAGATATTCAGTGTTGGGGTGACTATCCGAGCGGGCAGCTCGATTTTTTCCTATCATCGACTGACGGACTCAAACTCCACGCGTTAATTCAGGAACTGACGGATGAGAATCCACAAGACATAAATGTGCCTGATCTGGAACTAAGAGAACTGGACCTTACTTACAATTATCGCAACAACTACTTTTCCGCTGAACTTGATGTTGACGGCACCTGGAAACAGCAAGGATTCACCCTGGAGGATCTACGTTTTGCCGTTCGGGGTGGGGGTGGAGAACTCGGGCTGCAGGTAGCGGCCCGGTTTGAATTGAGCAAGACAGCCTTTCAGTTAGGAGCGGCCTACAGGTCTCAGACTGACGCTGCTGGTGCTAAAACGAAATCCTGGCAGTTTCTGGGCTTGGCCGACAACATTCCCCTTGACAAATTGATGGCAGGCTTGAAAGCCCACTTTCACTCCTCCACAGAATTGCCGGCCGCCCTGGCAGGTCTGCACGTTGACAATCTGGAAGTCACCTTTTCAAGCGAGTCTGCGGCAAAAAGCGGATCCAAAACCGATTTCCTATTCTACTGTAAAATGAAATACCCGGTCGCCGATGGCGAGGCGGACATGTCGCTCAAAATACATGTCAATAAGCAGCAGCCTAAAAAGGGATCACCGCCGGGCCAGAAACCTTCCCATACGTTTGAATTCACGGGCCAGATGACCATTGGCGATTACGAGTTCGATGTGACGTTCGAAAAGTCGGGAGACGGCGGAAACAAGGCAAGTTCCCTCATCGCAGCCTTCAAACCGGACGCCAAACTGAACCTGCGAGACCTCGTCGGCGAGGTAGACAAGGAGGCGGAAGCACTGGTCCCCTCGCTGGAATTCCACTTCCGGAACGTCTTCTTCGCGTATCGAAAAGAACAAAAAGAATCCCGCTACGTCTTTGGATTGGCGCTTGATGCGGATCTCGGCCTGGCTGATCTGCCGCTCGTGGGAGAGACGCTCGCTCGCGCCGATACGATCCGTGTTTCTGACATTCAAATTCTCTATGCATCGGCTCCGATCAGCTCCGAGGAAGTCGGCGTTTTCAACAAGATGCTCCCCAACTGGGTGCAACCTCAGCTCCCGAGCAGCGCGAAGCATCCTCCTGGAAGCCCACCCACCGGCAAACCTGCTCCGGGTAAAGAGAAGCCTGTTCTGGAGAAGGGTTTCGCCGTCGTCGCCGAGCTCACCACCGGCGGCGATCCGGTATCGCTGTTGGCAGGGGCGCCGCCCAAGTCCGACGGGCCAGACACGGGCGGCGAGCCGACCGCTGACGCTCCGCCGTCTTCGACCACTCAGTCGGCTCCCGAGTTGAAGGGCGATGCCACTTGGTTCGACGTCCAGCGCAGCTTGGGGCCAATCGCCCTGAAACGCGTTGGCGCGCGCTACGCCGACAAGCGGCTTTGGCTTTTGTTCAGCGCCGACCTCAACCTATCAACGTTCACAATTGGGCTACAAGGCCTGGGCATCGGCTTCAAAGTCGGCGAGTGGGACGATATTGAGCCCACGCTGACCGGATTGTCGCTGGGCTACAAGGCCGGCCCCGTTGAAATTAGCGGTGCATTTGAGAAGTCCGGCGACGATTATCTGGGCGCGGCAACTATTAAAACCGGCACCTACGCGCTGTCGGCAATCGGGGCCTACGGCCAGAGCGATGGAGAGACAACGCTGTTTGTCTTTGCCATGCTCACGGAGCCACCGCTCGGCGGCCCGGCCTTTTTCTACGTCACCGGTCTGGCCGCTGGATTTGGCTACAACCGCAACGTGCGCATTCCGACAGTCGATCAAATGACGCAGTTCCCGCTGGTCAGCGCCATGATGCCGGAGGCCAGAGACGCCGTCATCCTGACGCCCAACGCCGCTGATCCGTTGGATACGCTCAAACAGATCAGTGCAAGCGGCTGGATTACAAAATCACCTGGGCAGGATTGGCTGTGTGTCGGTGTGCGCTTCACGTCGTTTGAGATGGTGCAATCTTTTGCGCTGGCTACGGTCAAATTTGGCACGCGCTTTGAGGTAGCGATTGTCGGTTTGTCCCAGTTGACCATCCCCGCACCCGACCCTGCCTCGGGCGCTGCCGCACCCGACCGCATCGCTTACGCCGAGGTCGCTTTCTCGGCCAGACTGATTCCTGACGAGGGCATCCTGCGCGTCGACGGCAAGCTGACGCCGGCTTCGTACATCTTAGTGAAAGAGGCGCGGCTTACGGGAGGCTTTGCGTTTTACGTCTGGTTCGACGGCGATTTTGTGATTAGCTTTGGCGGCTATCATCCGCATTTTGTGCAGGGCCACTACCCCGATGTGCCCCGCCTTGGGATCGATTTCCATATCGGCTCCAGCCTGCACATCACGGCAAAGGCGTACTTTGCTCTGACGCCGTCGGCGGTGATGGCCGGGGGGCATTTAGATGCCGTGTGGGATGGCGGGCCGTTACAGGCATGGTTTAAGGCCGGTGCTGACTTCCTGCTGATGTGGAAGCCGTTTCGCTATGAAGCGGCGATCTATGTGCATATCGGTGCGTCATTTACGCTCGCTTTTGCCTTCTTCAGTGTCAGCGTGACGGTTGAGTTGGGGGCCGATTTAACCCTTTGGGGGCCACCGCTGGGCGGCACGGCGTCTATCTCCTACTCGATTGCCTCCTTCACCATCGGCTTTGGCGCTGGCAAGCCCACGCCACCTCCGTTGAGCTGGCCGGAATTCCGCAACCAGTTTTTGCCAACGGGCAAGACGGACGGCCTCGATGAGCAAACACGCAACGGGGCGCTGCTGAGCGCACGCGTGAGTGCCGGGCTAGTGAAGGATTTGACGCAAGAAAAAGATTCGGCCGAAACCCACCGATTCGCTTGGGTTGTCAACCAGGCCGGAGTGACAATTGAAGTCAACACAGCGGTCCCGGCAACCGCAGTGACACTCAAGACCAGCCTGCTGACCCAGCCAGATGCGCACTATAACGGGCAACTGCATATCGGACCGATGCAAGAAAACGGTCTTGACTACAGCGCCCCACTTGAGGTCAGCGTTGAGTATTACAATGCAATGGCTGCTGACAATGACAAGCCAGTGAAAATCTATCCTAG
>Ga0255055_10002497_pt1 | contig 12930 bp, 9 predicted proteins | sample JV7_2_27_MG_FD_188633 | JGI IMG/M metagenome (GOLD analysis project Ga0255055, IMG submission 188633) | Seawater microbial communities from Jervis Inlet, British Columbia, Canada - JV7_2_27 | ecosystem: Environmental > Aquatic > Marine > Inlet | place: Canada: British Columbia | collected...
GTGGGGACTGGGGTTTAATTGTTGCCCCCGCAGCGGACACCCCCTCGAAGCGTGGCTAGGTCTAAATTAAAATGATCGCATTAGTAACTCTCAAAATATAGCGGAAAAAGGAACTTGGAAGTTTTTTAAAGTAATAAAATCAACATGGCTGTTAAGCCACTTAACCGGAACTGGTGTTAACAATGGCAGTAAGCAAACCGTTAGTTGTCGTAGAATCACCGACAAAAGTAAGAACCATTAAAAAATATCTCGGAAAAGACTATAATGTTGCGGCAACCGTCGGACACATTAAAGACCTTCCGAGCAAAGAAATGGGCATTGATGTGGAAAACGGGTTCAAGCCCAAATATAAAAATATCCCGGGCAAGCAAAAGGTCATAAAAACCTTAAAGCAGGCCGCCGGTGACACTGATGACGTCTATCTGGCACCGGACCCTGACCGCGAAGGCGAGGCGATTGCCTGGCATACCTCTGAAGTGTTGAAAAAAAAGGGCCGAAAATTTCATCGGGTACTCTTTCATGAATTAACCAAAAATTACATTCGCAAAGCCATGGCAACACCCGAAGCGCTTGATCAAAGCAAATATGAAGCCCAGCAGACACGCAGAATTCTTGATCGGCTGGTCGGTTACCAGGTGTCACCCCTTTTATGGCGAAAAGTAAAAGGCGGCCTGAGCGCCGGCAGGGTTCAGTCGGTGGCCGTAAGAATTATCTGTGAGCGCGAGCGGGCGATACAGGCCTTTGTGCCCCGGGAGTATTGGTCGGTCACCGCCCATCTGGAAGGTGACGTTCCACCGCCATTTGCTGCCAAACTGGTAAAAAAAGACCGGAAAAAAATAGAAATCTCCAATGAAAACGAAGTCAACCAAATATTGGAGGCCCTGGACGGGGAATCATTTATTGTCGATAAAATTCAGAAAAAGACCACCAAAAAAAATCCCCTTCCTCCCTTTATAACGAGCAAACTACAGCAGGAAGCCATTCGCAAACTCAGATTCAGTGCCCGTAAAACCATGATGATCGCCCAGCAGCTCTATGAGGGTATCGATCTGGGCCCAGGCGAGCCGGTCGGGCTCATCACTTATATGCGCACTGACTCCACCAGAATTGCGGCTGAGGCGGCCGCAGATGCCCAACAGCTCATCCTGGATCGTTTCGGCAAAGAATATGCCCTGGATAAACCACGGTTTTTTAAAAATAAGAAAAAAGTTCAGGATGCCCATGAGGCCATACGCCCCACATCGGTTTTTAATACCCCGGATCAGGTAAAAGCCCATCTTTCACCGGATCAACTGGCCCTGTACCGGCTCATCTGGCAGCGCTTTGTCTCTTCCCAAATGACCCAGGCCCTGATCAACCAGATTTCAGTGTCAATTAAGGCAAGTGACTATCTGTTTACCGCCAGCGGATCTTCGGTGAAATTTCCCGGCTTCATGGCATTATACATGTCCGTGGATGAGGAAATCGCCAGTGAGTCCGAGCAAAAGAAGCCCAAGCTGCCTGAGCTTTCGCAGGGAATGATTCTCAAACTCAACAAGCTGGAGCCCAAACAGCATTTTACCATGCCGCCGCCGCGATTTTCCGAGGCATCCCTCGTAAAAGAACTTGAGGAAAACGGCATTGGCCGTCCCAGTACCTATACTTCCATTTTATCGACCATCCGGGGCAAGGGTTACGTGGACCTTGTCAGTGGCTACTTTAGACCGAACGAACTTGGTTTTATCGTCAATGATCTGCTGGTCCAAAATTTTCCGGATATATTCGATGTCGAATTTACGGCCAAAATGGAAGAGAATCTGGACCAGATCGAGTCGGACAAAATCAAAGCGCTACAGGTCCTTGATCGTTTCTACAAGCCCTTTAGCAAAGATCTGAATTCGGCATCGGAAGGGATGCTTAGCGTTAAAGGCGTAGGCCTGCCCACCGATCTGAAGTGTCCCGAATGCAACAAACCGTTACGCATTAAGGTTGGCAAGAACGGGCATTTTATTGCCTGCAGCGGTTATCCTGATTGCACTTACTCCAATGACTACAACCGTGATGAAAAGGGCAATATACAGCCGGAAGAAATATCTAAAGAAGAAGCCACGGATAAAGTCTGCAATAAATGCGGCAAACCGATGGTCATTAAAAGAGGACGCTATGGCGGATTTCTGGCCTGCAGCGGTTATCCGGAATGCAAAAGCACCCAGTCCCTGAATTCCAACGGCAACGGTAAAAAGATCGGACTGCAGTGCCCCCAAAAAGACTGTAGCGGAGAGATTGTCGAACGCAGCTCCAAGCGGGGTAAAATTTTTTATGGCTGCAACCGCTTCCCCGAATGCACCTTCGCTACCTGGGACAAACCGCTCAGCCGCGAATGTCCGGTTTGCGGCGCCAGTTTTCTGGTTGAAAAAACCACCAAAAAACAGGGGACCTTTGTGACCTGTCTGACAGAGGGCTGCGGATTCAAAGAAAATGCTTGACAATCAAATAGTTCGTTGTTAAATTTTACTAAATTTAAATTAATTTGTGTTGGAACCATGTCAAAAATGATTGCCATTAAAAACCTTATTAGCCTTATTATCGTACTCGCCGGAGTCATTATTATCTGCGGCGAGCACAAAGGGTTGATAATGGCCTAACTTTCTCCAACATACCAAAAACAAAATCCGTTATCAGCCCCGAAGCTGGTAACGGATTTTTTTTTGAAAGGAAATGCAACATGAAACTAACCGGCGCACAAATTTTAATGGAAGTACTGAAAGAAGAAGAGGTCGACTCCATTTTCGGGTATCCCGGAGGAGCTATTATCGATATCTACGATGAACTGGAAAAAACCGATATCCACCATGTACTGGTTCGACACGAACAGGCCGCCGTGCATGCCGCCGACGGATATGCCAGGGCCGGAGGTCGGGTGGGGGTCTGCCTGGTGACGTCGGGGCCGGGGGTAACCAACACCGTAACCGGTATTGCATCAGCCTATATGGATTCTGTCCCCATGGTTATTCTCAGCGGGCAGGTGCCGACAGCGCTCATCGGCAATGATGCCTTTCAGGAAGTGGATATCGTCGGAATTACCCGCCCCTGCACCAAACACAATTATCTGGTGATGTCCATTGAAGACCTGGCCCCAACGGTCAAGGAAGCCTTCTATCTGGCCCGATCCGGCCGGCCGGGCCCCATCCTGGTGGATATCCCCAAAGATATAACCAAAGAAACGAGTGAATATTCGCCGGGCAAAGCTGTCAAACTTAAATCCTATAATCCCACCTACAATCCAAATATGAAGCAGTTAAAAAAAATCGGGAAACTCATCGAAAGCAGCGAAAGACCGATGATCTTTGCCGGCGGCGGGGTTATTCTTTCCGAGGCATCCCGGGAGTTAACCGAATTGGCGCGCAAAACCCGGATTCCGGTGACGACCTCGCTGATGGGTCTCGGGGCGTTTCCGGAAACAGATTCCTTATCCCTGGGGATGATCGGTATGCACGGAACATACAGGGCCAATATGTGCACCTCGGCCTGTGATTTGATGATTGCAATCGGAGTTCGATTTGATGACCGCGTTACGGGCAAAACCGATGCGTTTGCCTCCCAGTCCCAGATTGTGCACATTGACATCGATCCCACATCCATCCGTAAAAACATTCCGGTAACTATCCCTGTCGTCGGAGATTGCAAAATCAGCCTGGAGCATTTGAATCAGTTGATCTATCAGGTTGAACTGGGAAACCTGGACGAAAAAAGACAACCCTGGTTTGATCAGATCGAGGAATGGAAAAGCACCAATTCGTTGGCCTATGAGCAAAAAGAAGTGATCAAACCACAATTTGTAGTCGAAAAACTTTACGAACTGACCAAGGGACAGGCCATTATCACCACCGAGGTCGGCCAGAACCAGATGTGGGCGGCCCAGTACTATCAATTTGACCGGCCCAACCATTTTATCACCTCAGGAGGCCTGGGAGCAATGGGTTTCGGGCTTCCGGCTGCCATCGGCGCCCAGGTAGCCTTTCCGGATAAAACAGTGGTGGATATCGCCGGAGACTCAAGCATCCAGATGAATATCCAGGAAATGGCCACAGCAGTGCAAAGCGGCCTGCCGGTGAAAGTTGTGATCCTTAACAACGGCTATATGGGCATGGTCAGACAATGGCAGGAATTATTCTACGACAAACGTTACGTCTCCACCTGCATGGATTGTGCCCCTGATTTTGTAAAACTGGCTGAAGCTTACGGAGCAGTGGGTTTACGAGCAACAAAGCCCGAGGAGGTTGAGTCGGTGCTGGCGGAAGGTCTTAAAATTCCAAAACCGGTGATGATGGATTTTGTTGTTGAAAAGGAAGAAGGGGTTTATCCCATGGTGCCGGCCGGGGCCGCCATCACCGATATGCTGCTGGTATAAAAGGATTGAAGAATTACGAATGACGAATGTCGAATTAAGGAAACCTTGGAATGTCGAATGATGATTGAATAATGAATAAAGAAGGAATTCTGACGTTTTATATGGAAATTATTTCTTTAAAAAAAGTGGAGCGCAGCGACTTCTACAATTCTTCATTCGTCAATAGTCATTCGTCAATTGTTACGGGTTGCTAGAAATCTTAACGAAAGGAATCTGAATGAAAGAACAAAAACACATAATGACGATGCTGGTCGACAATCAACCGGGTGTGCTTTCCAGGGTGGTCGGGCTGTTCAGCGGCAAAGGCTTTAATATTGAAAGTCTGTGCGTCGCGCCGACCATGGATCCGCAGGTGTCAAGGATTACCATTGTTACCATGGCAAATCCCCCGGTTATCGAACAGATCGAAAAACAGCTGAGAAAATTGATCAACGTCATTAAGTTGCGTGATATGACAGGGCCCCGGGCCGTTAAACGAGAAATGGTGCTCATTTGCGTCAGGGCCAAACCGGAATTTCGGGCCGAAATTTTACGAATCGTTGATATTTTCAGGTGCAAAGTGGTTGATGTCGGCCGGGAGCATTACATTATTGAAGTCACCGGAGATGAAGGCAAATTGACGGCCCTGATCAACCTGTTAAGCCCCATGGGCATCGAAAAAATTGCCCGGAGCGGGAGCTTGGCATTGTACCGTGAGCCCAAATGAAGAAAATGCCTAAATTGGCTAAAATGCCTAAAATTAAGGTATTCTGTCTATTTAAAATGATAGCATTCCACAATTTTAGTTCATTTATTACGTTACAACACAACAACTCGATCAACATCGACAGAACATTGTCGATAAGGCACCACTAAGCGCCTAACCAATAACGAATAACAAAAAAGAGGTAAACATGACAGAATTTAATTTCGGCGGTACGGTTGAGGATGTGATTACATCCGATGAATTCTCTTTGCAAAAAGCAAGAGAGGTCCTGCAAAACGAGACGGTTGCCGTTCTCGGTTATGGTGTTCAGGGACCCAGTCAGGCCCTGAATCTGCGCGATAACGGCATTCGCGTTATCGTGGGGCAGCGTGAAGGGGGACGGACATGGGAGCGTGCGGTTGCAGACGGTTTCGTTGCGGGTGAAACCCTTTTCCCCCTGGAGGAAGCGGCCCAAAAAGGGACCATCATTCAGAATTTGCTTTCCGATGCCGGTCAGGTTGCCATCTGGCCAACAATAAAAGCTTGTCTGGATGAAGGCAACGCGCTCTACTTTAGCCACGGCTTTAGCATTGTCTTCAAGGATCAAACCAAAATCATCCCGCCCGATAATGTGGATGTGATTATGGTCGCGCCCAAGGGATCCGGTCGCAATGTCCGCAGCAATTTTCTGGACGGAAGCGGCATTAATTCAAGTTTTGCCGTATTTCAGGATTTTACGGGCAATGCCAGACAAAGGACCCTGGCTCTCGGTATTGCCGTTGGATCCGGCTATCTGTTTCCCACAACCTTTGAAAAGGAAGTTCACAGTGATCTTACCGGTGAACGAGGTGTCTTGATGGGATGCCTGGCAGGGGTTATGGAGGCGCAGTATAATCTTCTGCGAAAACACGGGCACAGTCCGAGCGAAGCGTTTAACGAAACCGTTGAAGAGTTGACCCAGAGCCTTATCCGGCTGGTGGCCGAAAACGGCATGGATTGGATGTTTTCCAATTGCTCGACAACGGCCCAGAGGGGTGCCCTGGACTGGAGTCCCCGGTTCCGGGATGCGGTGGCCCCTGTGTTTGACGAACTCTACCAAAAAGTGACCTCCGGCGAAGAAACCCGCAGAGTTCTTGAGGCCAACAGCGCTTCGGATTACCGGGAGAAATTGGACAAAGAACTGGATGAAATCAAAAATTCAGAGATGTGGCAAACCGGTGCCACTGTTCGATCGCTGCGGCCAGAAAATAGACGGCGCTAAGGGTATAGGCGTCCTACAACCCCAGGCTTGTAAACATGGCGCCGTTGGCGCAGCACATGAGCTACACTGCCATGCGCCTGGGTGTCAGGTGTCAGCCCAGCCGCCGGCCAAAAAAACGGCCGGTCTAATCGAAAAAGAAACTAATAGTTCACCGCGGAGCTCGCAGAGAACGCTGAGAAAGAAAATTTAAAATAATCTCTGCGTGCTCAGCGGTCTCTGCGGTGAGATACTTCTTGGAATGGCATCAGATCTTATGAAGTTTCATACGAGGAGCATGGGACAAAGCTCAACCTAAGGTCCCAAGGCCGAAGCTGTTAAAATATAAGGATGTTAATCATTTTAAAAAGATTGAAATCCGATCTAAGGATGCCGCAAGCTGATTTTGCTGGTGTACTGTTGAACAACGGCCTTTCCTGACACCTGAAACCTTCATCTTCTGACAACATGTTATCAAATAAAAGGTACTAAACGCCTAATGCAAAGGGCAAATGTAGGGAGAATCATGGAACCTATTTATCTATATGACACCACTTTGAGAGATGGAACCCAGGGAGAGAACATTTCCTTTTCCGCCGATGAAAAAGTTAAAATCGCTCTTCGGCTGGATGATATCGGGATACATTACATCGAAGGTGGATGGCCCGGCTCGAATCCCAAAGACATGCAGTTTTTCGACCTGGCCAAACGGGTGACTTTTAATACGGCCCGCCTAGTCGCATTTGGTTCCACCCGCAAACCCGGCATTCAGCCGGATGAAGACCGCAACCTTAAGGCCCTTCTGGCCAGCGAAACCCCTGCCGTTACAATATTCGGTAAAAGCTGGGACCTGCATGTCGAAGAAATCATGGCCAACAGTCTGAAAGAAAATCTAGCCATGATTTACGACAGCGTAAGTTTTTTAAAAAGCAACGGACGCGAAACCATCTATGATGCCGAGCACTTCTTTGATGGCTATAAAAACAATCGCGATTATGCTGTAGAAACTTTGCTTGCCGCTCTGGAAGGTGGAGCTGATTTTATTGTGCTGTGTGATACCAACGGCGGCACCCTGCCCTTTGACATCGAATCCGCCGTCAAGGACATTCAAAAAGTGTTGGAGGCCAATGACCACACCAAATCAACCAATGGCACTGTGAAGCTGGGTATCCATACGCATAATGACTGTGGACTGGCGGTGGCCAACTCAATCACCGCCGTGCATGCAGGTGCCGTCATGGTTCATGGCACGATCAACGGCTACGGCGAAAGATGCGGTAATGCAGATTTGACTTCGGTTATTCCGATCCTGGGTCTGAAAATGAAAAGGCCCTGTGCATCCGAGGAAAATCTTAAAAAGCTCAAAACCCTTTCCCGCTATATCAGTGAAACAGCGAATCAGGTCCCCGTAAATAATCGACCCTTTGTCGGCAAGAGTGCCTTTGCCCACAAAGGCGGCATCCATGTAAGTGCCATAACAAAATTACCCAAGGCTTACGAGCATATGGATCCGGCCCAGGTTGGCAATAAAAGACGGGTTTTGGTTTCTGATATGTCCGGCAAAAGCAATGTCGAATATAAGGCCCGGGAACTCGGTATCGAGCTCGGCGCCAACGGCTATGACAGCAGTAAGATTGTCTCGGAAATAAAACAACTGGAACAGCAGGGTTACCAGTTCGACGTGGCTGAGGGATCGTTCAAGATTTTGATGGAAAAATTTACCGATCAATTTGAGCCCTTATTTACCCTTGAATCATTTCGTATAACCATCGAAAAAGATAAAGACCGTCCATGCACTTCCCAGGCAACCATGAAGATATCGGTCGGAGATAAACAGGAGATCACCGCCGCGGAAGGTTACGGGCCCGTCAGTGCTCTGGACAACGCCTTGCGAAAAGCCCTGGCTCGATTTTTTCCGGATCTTGATACCATGCGCCTGGTGGATTTCAAAGTGCGGGTAATCGACGGTAACCGGGGCACCGCCGCCAAGGTACGTGTATTTATTGAGTCCCGGGATCAGGACCAAATCTGGAGCACTATCGGGGTTTCAGAAGACATTATCGAAGCCAGCTGGCAGGCACTGGCAGACAGTTTTCAATTCAAACTGGCAAGTGAAAATCGAATTCGCAGCGGTAAATTTCCCGCGCAGGAAGAACTGCCGATTTTTAACAAGTTACTTTAGGCCAGTTTAAAAGATAGATCTATACATACTATGCCAGGTTGCCGTAATTAGTAGACTTCTGGAGTAATGGAGCGATTCGATTGCGGATTTGGGATTTTGAATTGTGGAATTTTATAAGGAGTAACGCATTGATTAAACAAAAAGGAAAAATCGCCGCAGGAACCAAAATTGAATGTTTCCTGCGGCTTATGCTCCCTGCTATTAGTTGATTAGTCAAACAGTTAATTCGTCAAATAGTAAAAAGGATAGTATTCCTTCACCAATTTAACTAATCTACCATTCAACTATTTAACTGACCTTACAGGAGCAAAAAAAATGACTGATCGCGTAATCATATTTGATACCACCTTAAGAGACGGTGAGCAGTCTCCCGGCGCCAGCATGAATACTGCTGAAAAGTTGCGACTGGCCGTCCAGCTGGAAAAACTGGGCATCGATATTCTGGAGGCGGGATTTCCGGCGGCCTCCGATGGTGATCTGGAGGCAGTTTCCCGGATTGCCGGCAAACTGGAAAGGACCGAAATCGCCGCCTTGGCCCGCACAGCCAAAGACGATATCGATCGGGCCTGGCAGGCCATCAGCCACGCGGCCAAACCAAGAATCCACACCTTTATCGCCACATCCGATATCCATTTGGAATACAAACTGAAAATGTCCCGGGATGAGGTCGTAAACACAGCTGTGGAGGCCATTAAATATGCCAAAACCCTGACCGACAATATTGAGTTTTCCTCCGAAGACGGATCGCGCAGCGACCGCGATTTCCTGTGCCGGGTATTCGAGGCTGCCATTGAAGCCGGCGCCACCACCGTTAATCTTCCGGACACGGTGGGTTATGCCGTACCGGAAGAATTTGCGGATCTGGTAAGCTATGTCATCAGCCATACACCCAACATTCATAAGGCTGTCTTTAGCGTGCATTGCCACAATGATCTGGGACTGGCAACCGCCAACACCATTGCCGCCATCAAGGCCGGGGCCCGTCAGGCTGAAGTAACCATCAACGGCATCGGTGAGAGAGCCGGCAACACTTCCCTGGAGGAAGTCGTTATGGCTCTGCACACCCGGCAAAATATTCTTCCCGCCACTACAAACGTTAACACGGAGTATATCTATCCGACCAGTCGCCTGGTAAGCATGATTACCGGTATCATGGTTCAGCCCAACAAAGCCATCGTGGGGGCCAATGCTTTTGCCCATGAAGCCGGCATCCATCAGGACGGCGTCCTAAAAAACCGCATGACCTATGAAATAATGAAGCCGGAAACCATCGGTCTGAGCACAAACAAACTGGTCCTCGGCAAGCATTCCGGCAGACACGCCCTGCACGAGCATTTGAAGGATATGGGTTATGATCTTTCAAGCGAGGAGCTCAATCTTGTTTTTGAAAAGTTCAAGGAATTGGCCGACAAGAAAAAACATATTGTGGACGAAGATCTGGAAGTAATTGTAACCGAAGGCATCCTGCGCACCTCCGATGTCTTCCAGCTTGAATATCTGCATGTGATCGCCGGGACAACCGTATTGCCGATGGCCAGTGTCAAACTGCAAATACAGGGAAGATCTGTCCAAAACGCGGGCTACGGAAACGGACCCATCGACGCCGCATTTAACACCATCGCCAATCTCACCGGCACCGAATCCGAGCTGCTGCGATTTTCCATCAGCGCTCTGACCGGCGGTACCGACGCCCAAGGTGAGGTCACCGTGCGCTTGAGGGAAAACGGCCTGACGGCACTGGGCAAGGGTGCCGATCCGGATATTATTACGGCCAGTGCCAGAGCCTATGTCAACGGTCTAAACAGACTGGAATATCTAAAGTCACATCCGGCCAAAGAAACAGCAGGACTATAAAATATTATCGGGTTGCGGGTTACGCGTTGCGGGTTGCGGGATGCGGGTTTTTCGATTTTGGATTTGGGATTTGAGATTTCGGATTTAAAGGCAGAGCGCAAAGCGCATAGGGCAGAGCGTTAGAAATCTCTGATATATCTGATTTGTCGGTTTGTACGCTATGCGCCATGCGCTATGCTCTATGCACAATACCGTAACGCGAACCACGCCCGGCTCAACTCGCAACGCGCAACCCGTAATGCGCTATGTCTCCAGCGTTCCGACGATATCCTTTACGCTGGTAATGTCTCTTTCCACCAGAAACGCCTCGATGCCGTCGATGATATCGGTGGTAGCCCGGGGATTGACAAAATTGGCCGTCCCTACCTGAATAGCCGACGCACCGGCGATAAGAAATTCCAGGGCATCTTCGGCTGTCATGATTCCACCGATACCGATGATGGGAATTTTAGAAATCTGGGCCACCTGCCAGACCATACGCAATGCCACGGGTTTTATGGCCGGACCGGATAATCCACCGATAATATTGGCGATCTTGGGGCGTCGAGTGTCAATGTCGATGGCCATGGCGGTAATCGTATTTATCAGCGAAATGCAGTCCGCACCGGCTTCTTCCACGGCCGTTGCGATCTCGGTGATATCCGTGACATTCGGGGACAGCTTTACGATCAAAGGTTTTGATGTTTGCTCCCGCACTGCGCTGATAACACTGAAGGCGGCTTGGGGATCGACGCCAAAGGCCATGCCGCCGGCTTTTACATTGGGACAGGATATATTAACTTCTATTCCGGAGATAGCCTCGACATCATGAATGCGGGCCGCCAGCTGCATGTACTCCTCTTTGAGCTTGCCATAAATATTGACAATGATGGGCGGCACAAGGTTCTGCAAAAAGGGAAGTTTTTCCGCTACAAAGGCTTCAATACCAACATTTTCAAGGCCGATGGCATTTATCATGCCGCAGGCCGTCTCGACAATCCGCGGGGGCGGATTGCCCTTGGCCGGCATGAGGGATAATCCCTTGACAATAATCCCACCGAGCCGATTCAAATCAACCAGATGGTCGAATTCCCTGGCATAGCCGAAGGTGCCGGAAGCCGTCATCACGGGATTTTGAAGTTTTAATGCACCGATATCTACTTTTAAATCAGGTTTTTTCGACATAATTTTGCTTCTCTTAATTACTCAGCTCGATGAACCACATCAGCTATTTTGTATACGTTTCTCAATTGCCTTTACCTTGGCTTCCAGGTTCAACAGATAGGCGAGCTCAATTTGTTTGGGTCCCTGAATAGGATCGTATTCAATAGTCTTAATCCGCGCTATAACTTTTGGCACGTCACCGCCTTCTTCAATCAGGGATGTCTCAACCAGGTTTAAAAAATCCCGGCAATCAGTCATTGATTTTTGGAAGTAATTATTCGCGTCTTGACCATTAAGGGCCTGGCGGTGCCCCAGACATAGGACTTCATATTCCACTTCGCTTAACCGGCTCATGGATTCGTAATACTGATCATAGTCCACCAGCGCTTCAGAGACAATATAACCGGTCGCGTCCGGTATCCCTGCGGCTTCGGAGCATAACAACACTTTTTTCTGGGGAATGAAATAGCTCAGGCAATCCCGGGTATGCCCTGGTGTTTCAAGTACCTGAACTGTTAAGTCGCGGGACAATTCGATAAATTCCCCGTCTTTTAACGTTACATCAACCTCAAAAGGCTCAAACCGCTCGAACTCGGCCAATTCAATTCCAATGCTTGTGGCCAACTGTTCAGCAGCCTGGGTTAATTTCCGAATCAATGTGAGGGCGTTGGGGCGGCCGAGCACATTTTTGGTTTTTTCGGAAGCCACCACTTTAAGTGCCGGAAAATATTTTTTAAGCACAGCAACCGATCCGCAGTGATCAAAATGAGAATGGGTCAAAAAACAGTAATGAAGATCCCGGCGTCCTAAAATCTGCCGGATCCCAGTCGCATAGATTTTACCGAGAAAGGCCAGACCGGCATCAAAAATGGCGGGTTTTTCTCCGTCAAGAAGATAGACCGGCATCGCGGGGGGTCCCACCATGTATAAGCCATCGATAATTTTACCTGCATTTTTTATAATCATGAAGCATTGGTCTCATCTAAAATTCATTGCCAAAACAGAATCTTTGGGGGTATGTATAGGATATCTGTGACGGTATAGCAAGGTGATAGGTGGTTGGATGGTTATGATCGTTTCGATGGTTTAGATAGTTGTGATTGAATATTTAAGCAATTCTATCGATTTTAATAGAAAAGACAGAGCGAAGCGATACCACAAATCTTCAATCGTCAATATTCAATTCTCCGCCGGCGGATCCGGGTTAGGTACTAATTTTTTAGAGAGAATGCAACCCAAATCCAAACATACTGCAAACAGAATCGCACTGATCTCCACCCCCTGGCCGCTTTACAGCCGACCTTCCATTCAGTTGGGTGCCATCAAGGCTTATCTGCAGTCGAAGCACCCGGATGTGGAGGTTCATTCCGATCATGCTTATTTAAAGATAGCTGCCGGCATTGGCTACCAGCTGTATCACGAGATTTCAGAACGTACCT
>Ga0255055_10002499_pt1 | contig 12927 bp, 10 predicted proteins | sample JV7_2_27_MG_FD_188633 | JGI IMG/M metagenome (GOLD analysis project Ga0255055, IMG submission 188633) | Seawater microbial communities from Jervis Inlet, British Columbia, Canada - JV7_2_27 | ecosystem: Environmental > Aquatic > Marine > Inlet | place: Canada: British Columbia | collected...
CATGCTTCCCAGGAGGCTAGGCTGTCCCAATTATACAAGAGGGCTACGATAGAAGGGTTCGTCACGCTTCTGATATGCTCGGCGCTGATGAAGCCGGGAAACGTTAGCGCAGATGACCTGAGCCTCAGCAATACCGGCTGAATATCCGCGCCTTCCTTCAGTTCATAGCCTACTATGACCTTGATCATCCTTCTTCTCCTTCGCTATCCGGTCATTGGTCCATATGCCGGCATTCCCTCAGGCCGCTAGAAACCGGCCACGCACCCGGGAGCTTTGATCATCAGCACAGGAACGCAACTGGCCCTGAAAACCCTCTCGGCAACGCTTCCGTGGGTCCACCGGCTTACGCCAGAACGACCGTGGCTGGACATGATGATGAGATCGACATCGTTCTTGGCGGCATATGACGCAATGGAATCGGCAGGAGGCCAGCAAAGCACCTCTATCCGCACCTTCACTCCTGATTCACCAAACCTCTTGGCTATCCTGTGAAGGTACTTCTCAGCCTGTTTTTTCTTCTTGCCGAAGGTTACAGTGGTCTCGATGCCCTCTCGCTGAACCCCGGGGTCTTCCCTGCTGTGAGAAAGCTGACGGGCTTCCGGAGCACCGCGCACCTGGGCCTTCACCTGTTCTGTAACGCTAACCAGCGTGATCTCCTCTACACCACACCCTTTTGCCAGTTCCTCTGCATAGGGAAGTGCGCACTCAGCCAGCTTGGAGCCATCAAGCGGCACCAGGATCTTCCTGAACATCTCCATCCTCCTTATAGCGATATTCTACCACCAAGGTCCGCCTGTTATCATATCATCATTCGGGCGGTATCAGCGTCAGCAGCTTCCTGGCGATGCCGGGATACTTGGCAATAAACAGCAACTCGTCCTCCACAAGAGGCCTCTGCGATGCCACGTTTGCATACCTTACTAGTTCCAGTATCTTCTCAGCCTGTCCAGGGTCTTTGAACCGCACTGCGATCCGCCCCATAAGATGCCTGAATCCGGATATGCCGCTGTATTCTCCCGAGCATATCAGGCTTCCGGCATCCACTATCTCCGGCCCTCCCCTGCCCACCTCATCGAAGCTGTACAACTCGTAGTTGGCGGGATCCTTCAGCACCCCGTCGGCATGAATGCCGGATCCATGGGCAAAGACATTCGCCCCCACACCGGGCTGGTTTATCGGGATGGGAACCCCAAAGGCATAGCTGGCATACTTGCTTATCTTCCAGGCCTTTGTCAGGTCTGCGGGCATCTCCAACTCGTATCGTTCCGCAAACTCTTTGGATTTGGTTATCGCCAGTGCTGTCGCCACCAGGTCGGCATTACCAGCCCGTTCGCCGATCCCATTGACCGTGGTGTTGATGTAGGCATCCTGCCCACCATCTACGGTTCCCTTTGCCCCGGCGAGTGAATTCGCCACAGCCATACCCAGGTCGCCGTGGCAGTGAACCTCAATGGGTGTTCCGGTGTTCTCCGCCAGTGCCCTGGCACTCTCGTAGATCGTGAACGGATTGTCATACCCCAGAGTGTCGCAGTATCTCAGCCGTTGTGCCCCGTGTTCACGGGCGGCAAGGCCGAATCTGACCAGGAAATCGGTCTCGGTTCTGGACGCATCCTCGGCATTCACCCCTATGCTGTCAACTCCACAAGCACGAGCCTTATCCACAGCATCTGTCATCATGGAGATGATGTCCTCTCTGTTCTTAGCGCCCTGAAACTTGCCCTGTATCATCTGGTCCGAGGTTGGAGCAGATAGATTGAGGTGTCTGATGCCGGGAACGAGCCGGAAGGCCCTCTCCACATCATCGACGGTTGCCCTGCTCCACCCTCCCAGTCGGATAGGTTGCAGTACACCCATCTCTGCCAGCTCAAGGTTCGCCTCCAGGTAGAACGACTCATGCCTGGTGGTTGGAAAGCCGAACTCAGACTGGAAGATGCCCGCCTCGTTCAGGTACAGGTTAATCATGGTCTTCTGCAGCTTGGACAGACCGAGACGCGCGGTCTGAACGCCGTCGCGGTTGGTCACATCAATGAAGTAGATCTTGGCCATCTTCGTCTCCCGAAGTGAGAAAACCCAGTAAGGGTAGCATCATTCCATGCTGTTATCAAATGCCGCGGCGCTCATCAACCTTCCTTTGCTGCCTCTCCATGGACTATACTAGAAAGGATGGGAGCCAGAGCACTGGAATGGGCTGATGGAAAGCTGCGACTATTGGACCAGAGCAGGCTGCCCCGGGAGCAGGTCATCCTCGATCTGGACGACTACAGAGATGTAGTCCATGCCATCGATGAGTTGAAGGTTCGCGGTGCCCCGGCCATCGGCGTGGCCGCTGCCTACGGTGTGGCCCTCGGGGCCTCGAATATACGCGCGAGCGGCAAGGACGAATTTCTGGCCCGTCTGGATGAGATTATCAGCACATTTGCTGCCTCAAGGCCTACGGCGGTGAACCTCTTTCGATCTATCGACAGGATGAGGAGGGCTGCCGGCGGAGAAGGAATCGCCGACATCCGGAGGGCACTGCTTGAGGAGGCACGCCGCATCCACGGGGAGGAGATAACAGCGACCAGGAGGCTGAGCGAGCTAGGGGCCGCGCTGATCGAGGACCGTTTCACCGTGCTCACCCACTGCAACGCCGGCCCGCTGGCCACAGCAGGCTACGGCACAGCCCTCGGTGTGATCAGGGCTGCCAGGGATCAGGGAAAGACGGTGAGTGTGCTGGCCACGGAAACCCGTCCCCTTCTCCAGGGAGCCAGGCTTACGGTCTGGGAGTTGCAGCAGGAGAACATTCCCGTGACTCTGATTACCGACTCGATGGCCGGCCACTTCATGCAGCGTGGGACAGTGAATTGCGTCGTCGTCGGCGCCGACAGGATAGCCGCCAACGGCGATGTCGCCAACAAGATCGGTACCTATTCTCTGGCAGTGCTGGCCAGGGAGAACGACATCCCGTTCTATGTTGCCGCTCCGGCAAGCACCATCGACGCCTCACTCGCTTCGGGGGATGAGATCCCCATCGAGGAACGCAGTCCCGACGAGGTGACAGGCATCAGGGGGATTGCCACTGCACCTGAAGGGACCGTAGCGGTCAATCCTGCCTTCGATGTGACCCCCCATCGGTACGTGACTGCCGTCGTCACCGAGAAGGGGATAATCAGGAAACCTTACACAGAGGGACTGAAGGCTGCCGTTGCCTGATGCTACCCTCTAGCGATCCGGAACTACCCGCCCAGGGGCCATCCAGTACATCGCCTGGCAACCATTATGTCAATCAAGACGGCTCCTGACCACATGTCCTCCTCAGGCACCATTCGGCTCCATGCCCGTGCCCAGTAGCGAACCGTACATGTTGTAGTATATGCCCTTTCTGGCCATGAGCTCACGGTGAGGGCCTACCTCGACGATTCTTCCCTGCTCGAGCACCACGATTCGGTCGGCCTTAGTCACCGTGGAAAGCCGGTGGGCGATGATGAGGCAGGTGCGCCCCTTCATCAGGCGGCGGAAGGACTTCTGCATGATCCGCTCGGCATGGGTATCCACGTTGGAGGTGGCTTCGTCCAGCACAATGATGGGCGGATTGGCCAGAATAGCCCGGGCCAGACAGACGAGCTGACGCTGTCCGGCGCTGAGGTTCTGACCTCTCTCACCCACGTGGGTCCCGTAGACATGGTCAAGGTGCGTGATGAAGTCATGGGCACCCGCCTTCTTGGCCGCTTCAACCACTTCCTCACGGGTCGCTTCTGATCGTCCGTACCGAATGTTATCCTCGATGGTGCCATAGAAGAGAAACGGATCCTGCGTTACCACACCTATTTGACGCCTCAGAGACTGCTGGCTGACCGAGTTCACGTCGTAGCCGTCCACAGTCACACGCCCCTCATCCACCTCATAAAAGCGAGTTATGAGGTTCACCAGGCTGCTCTTGCCCGCCCCGGTCCGCCCCACAATGGCAACTGTCTCTCCGGGTCTAACGGTCAATTCTATGTCATGCAGAACCCTGGTACCAGGCGAATACCCAAAGCTAACCCCATCGAACCTGATTTCCTTGGCCTCGGGCAACTCAGCAGCCCCGGGCTCATCTATTATCTCAGGCTCAACATCAATCAGTTCAAAGATACGCGCTCCCGATGCCATAGCCCGCTGGATCTGCACATACTCCATGGTGAGCTCCAGTACCGGTTCAAAGAAACGCCTGACCCAGAGCATGAAGGCTACCAGAACACCGACGCTCATTTCCCCGGCCAGCACCTGAGCCCCGCCGAAATAGATAACCAGTGCTGTGCCGACGGCGGTAAGTGTTTCAACCATCGGCCACATGGCCGCCTGCAACCTAGCCGCGCGTACGTTGGCAGTGAAGTGCTCCCTGTTCACGTGTTCAAAGTGGTCGGCATTGACGTCCTCCCGGGTCAGGCTCTGTGTCACCCGAACCCCGGCTATGCCTTCCTGGAGCTGAGCGTTGACGGTGGCAATGGCACGGCGGACCCTGATGAAGGCCCGGCGTGCGTACTTCTGCCATATGACCGTCACTATTGCCAGAGCAGGCACCACACTGAGGGTGAGCAGCGCCAGGGAAGTGTCTAGTACCAGCATCCAGATGGCTATGGCGATCAGCGTCAGGGCACTGAACACGACGTTGAGTATACCGCTGGCAAGAAGTTCCTGTATCTGCTGTACGTCGTTTTGAACGCGCGACATGATCCTGCCCACCAGGTTCCGGTCGAAAAAGCTCAGCGATAGCTTCTGCAGGTGGTCGAACATCTCGGTGCGCATTCTGTAGAGTATCTTCTGTCCCACGAAACCGAGGAACAGCTCTTCCATATAGCGACCGCCCCAACCGACCATGATCACCGCGGCAGCGACAATCACGATGGCATCCAGACCGGCCAGGTCGCCCCATTCCACGCGGTCCACCGCCAGGCCCGCCAGATAGGGCACTGCTATGGTAGTGAGGGTACGCAAGACCATTCCGATAGCTCCCACACCCAGGTCGGGCTTGACCGGCCCCAGGTATCTGAGCAGCCGTCCGGCAATCCGGGAATCATATGCCTTGCCCATCACCTGGTCGGAGTCGAACGTACCGGATAGCTGACCGCCCCTGTGTTGACCGCCCCCATGATGCGCACTCATTCTCTATTATGCACTCCTGGCAAATCCGTGTTAGCCCCCCTCACGCAAAGTCCCCTCCCAAGTCATCGCCCGCACTCAACTGTGATTCGTAGATCTCCCGATAAAGGTCATCCTTGCTCATGAGCTCGTTATGTGTGCCCCTCTCCACAACCTCACCATCCCGGAGCACGAGGATAAGGTCAGCGTTTCTAATAACGGAGAGGCGGTGCGTGATGATGAAGGTAGTACGTCCCTCGATCAGCTCCTGCAAGGCGCGGCGCATCAGTAGCTCAGTTTCCACATCAACGCTGGACGTAGAGTCATCCATAATGAGAACACGGGGATTGATGAGCAGAGTACGGGCTACAGCCAGTCGTTGCTTCTGACCGCCGGAGAGGGTAACGCCCCGCTCCCCTACCCACGTATCATATCCCTCGGGAAGGCTCTCGATGAAATCATGCAGCTGCGCCGCCCGGGTCGCAGCCACCACCTGCTCCGTGTCGGCATCCACGGTACCATAGGCTATGTTATCCCGTATCGTAGCCGAGAACAGGAACGTATGTTGCTGGACTATCCCCACGGCCCTGCGCAGCGATTCCAGCGTGACGTCGCGGATGTCGGTGCCGTCAATCGAGATACGTCCGCCGGTCACGTCGTAGAACCTGGGAATGAGATGGGCGATGGTACTCTTCCCGCTACCCAGGCCACCCACAAGGGCTACCAACTGCCCCGGCTCTGCGCTGATGTCAACGTCCTTAAGAACGGGATCCGACGGATCGTAACCGAAGCTGACGGCTTCAAACCGGACGGCGCCCCTTACATCGGTCAGATCGACAGCACCCCGTTTCTCCTGCACCACCGACTCGGTGTCCAGTATCTCCAGGATACGCTGTCCTCCCGACACGGTGCGGCTGAGAATGTTGGTGACAAAGGCCAATCGCCGCACCGGCATCGCCATAATAGTCAGATAGAATATGAACTCCGACAGCTGACCCAGACTCATGGTGCCCTCCACCACCTGGCCCCCGCCATACCACAGGATGAGAGCTATCGGTATGGTCACCAGGAAGACCATGAGGGACACGTTGAAGGCCCTCTTGCGGGTAGCGCCGATGTGTTCGTCGTACAGGATTGTGGCCTGAGTGGAAAACTTCTTGCTCTCCTCCCGCTCATGCGCGAAAGACCTCACCACCCTCACCCCGGTCAGGTTCTCTTCCAGGATGGTGCCCAAGATCGCCGTCAGCTGCTGAATCCTGAGCCAGATAGGACGGAGGAGCCTGGCGACGATGACTGCCCGCCAGCCGACCGCAGCCAGGAACGCCATAGTCAGCATTCCGAGCGGCCAGTTCGCCTGGATGAGCAGGACGCTGATGGCAAGGAACAGGATGGCTATCTGGATCATGCCTAGCAATCCCCTTCCAAAGAACATGCGTATCGCTTCCACATCGGCAGTGCCGCGCGACATGAGTTCTCCCGTCTGAGCCCGGTCGTGAAAGGCAAAGCTCAGCCGTTGCAGCTTGCCGTAGAGAGCGTTTCTTATGTCGTAAGCCGTCCTCTGCGATACGACTTCAGTGATATAGGCATAACCAAAGGCAGAGAGGCCCCTCATGGCGCCAGCGCCGACCACGGCCAATGCCAGCCACATGAGAGTACTCGCTTCACCCTCGGCCACTACAGTGTCGATTGCACTACTGATCAACTGAGGTATCGCCAGGACGAAAGCTGTGCTTGCCAGCATGCAGACAAAGGCTGCAAGCAACCGCAACCGGTGCCTCTTGACGAAGCCCATCAACCTCAGCAGTATCTTCATGTTATCTACGTTTCACCGTATCCACCGCACAATACGCCACGACCCCCCAGATTCTAGCGCGATTGAATGCCGTTGTCCAAGGTATATTCTTACATGAGGCATACATCCCATACCCAACCGGTTGCCGGACAGAAACCGGCTGATCACCGTTCGGTTGATCGCCTGGAGATGGTCAGCTCAACCATGTTGCTGCGCAGCGACTGCAGCGTTCGCGCAGACACCACACCCAGTACTTTCGATTCTTGACACACTGCTCTGATCGTGCTAGTATTTGCGTGTCGGGCAGAAAAGGTCAGTGCCCGGCAAGGAGGTGGGGCATGACACGTAGAGAAGCTTGGTTGTGCCGATGGATGTTTCCTGATCGGGGCTCTCTGGCCCTGTAGCTAGGAGTCGGTTTCGACGGTGGGATGCATTGCCGGAGAGCACATGGAAGCCCCGAGCTCTTCGTCTGATAGGCAAGGCCCCGGTGAATGGGGCAACGGTGGTTCAGCCGGAAGCTAAAGTGGAGGAGTAGGGGTGATAGACAACTGAATAGTGATATTCAGGGGCGGGCTTCAGGATCGAGGCCCGCTCTTATTATCTGCTTGTTCATGGCACTTCAGCGCTCACCTGAACAGACGGAGGACCAGGTTCAGGATCACCGTCAGCACGATGCTGATTACTATGCAGGTCACTATGGGAAAGATGAACTGAAAGCTGCCCTTCTGCCACAATATGTCGCCGGATAGCCTGCCCGGAAGTGGAATCCGCTGCCAGAAGACCAGCAGCAATCCGAGTGTGACGAGACAGACCCCGCCCAGAATCATAATCTTGCCTGCGCCCTGAAGATCCATCGCACGCTATCCAACTCTGCTCCCGATATACAGGACGTTCGTCGGCCCTGCCTGCTGCTGTATTACGAGTTGAACGTGCCGGCCGCGGTGCATGCACATCAAATCGCTGCCGGGTGTAACAGTGCCTGCTCGCCGCAGTCGATCGTGCTCCGCTCTGTCAACTGCCCAGTACACACCCCGTTAGCCTGCTATACACTTCCCGATACTTATTCGATGTGTCGTCGATCACCTCCTGCGGCAGCATGGGTGCCGGAGGCTTCCTGTCCCATCCTGAACGCGCAAGCCAGTCGCGAACGGGCTGTTTGTCGAAGCTGGGCTGAGAACGTCCGACCTCATACTGACTCGCCTCCCAGAAGCGGCTGGAGTCCGGCGTCAGTAGCTCATCGATGAGAGCCATCTGACCATCGATGAAGCCGAACTCGAATTTGGTGTCGGCGATTATTACGCCCCTCTCTCTGGCGTATTCTCGAGCATAGCGATAGAGCAGCAGGCTCTTCTCCTCGAGTTCGCCGAAGATGCTCTCAACGCCTAGTTCCAGAATATCCTGTTCTGTCAGAAGGCGATCATGCTCCGTATCGCTCTTGGTGGTCGGGGTGAAGATAGGCCGGGGAAACTCCTGGCTCTCCTGCATCCCCGAAGGAAGTCTGAGTTCGCCCACTCCGCCGGTCGACTTGTACTCCTCCCAGGCCGAACCGGACAGATAGCCCCTGACCACGGACTCGAGGGGGACACGCTCAGCCCTGGCCACCAGCATAGAGCGGCCGATCAGATAACCGGGCAACTCCCACTCGCGCCCAGACATGCTCTTTGAGGCGCTCTGAATCGCTCCCTCCAGATCGGAGCCTTCGACGACCTTAACCATGTGATTGGGCACGATATGGCTCGTCTTCTCAAACCAGAATGCGGCAAGTCTGGTCAGAACTTCACCTTTGCCGGGTATGCCGCAGGGAAGAACCACGTCGAAAGCAGAGATGCGATCGGTGGAGACGATCAGAAGCTTGTCGCCCAGGTCGTAGACATCTCTCACTTTGCCACGCCGGAATACGGGCAGAGGCAGATCCGCCTTCATCAAGGCTGTCGGGTCACTGCTCATCGTTACCTCCTATACCGCGGTCATTATGTCGGCACGAGTCGAGCGGATCTCGGCCTCGCGGCAAACAGAACACAACAACCGTATCCAGACAGGCCGGTCACTACGGTTTGATACCACACAGGCGCCTCGCGCTGTCCTTCATCCTGTCGACATCGGTCTGCCTGGCTATCATTATCCTCTGCGCCATAGGCGACCCGGCACCGTGCATAGATTCTGCAAGATAGCATGCCGCCCCGGCGCCCATGGTCAGATTCTCTATCAGCCTCAGTACGCGAATACGGTTCTCGACGGGAATGCCATCAACCCCCTTCATATATCTGGCGATATGCTTGCCGATACGGGGATGACGGAGGTCTGCCTCCGAGGGCATAGTAGCTATGACACCCCCGGCAATGTCCTGAGCCAGCCGGGCTATGTCGTAGGGGAACCTCGTCACGTTAAGCTTGGATACGTTGGCTCTCAAAGCATCCACGAAGAAGGTCCCCGAGGCCTGCCTCTGTCCTTCGTAGGCACAGGCAAGGCTGCACGACATCATGGTTTCATTGAGGTGAATCATGTCGATTATCTTCTCCCTGATATGGGAGGCCCTGGCAGTCCCCTGGTACTCGGCAACCAGCTGGCTGGCTCCGATCAGGACATCGCCCATGCCTGATTTACAGGCATAGCTCTGGCGGTGATATGCGGCAAACTTCTCCACCAGGTCGCCGGCGAACTCATATTCCCTGTACATGAACACCCGTTCCCAGGGAACGAACACGTCGTCGAAGACAACCATGCACTCCTGTCCACCGTAGAGGACGTTACCGACATCCAGGTTGGGGCTCTCTATCTTCCTTGTATCGCAAGGTTGCCTCCCGTAGATGTAGATGATGCCCCCGGTATCGCCGGGCAAGGCGAAGGAGATGGCGTAGTCCCTGTCCTCTTCGCGCATCGCCCTGGTCGGCATGCATATGATCTCGTGAGAGTTCACCGATCCCGTCTGGTGCATCTTGCACCCGCGGACGACGATGCCGTCCGGCTTCTCACTTACAACGTGCAGGTACTGATCGGGGTCGGCCTGGTCCGACGGATGGCGACCCCTATCGCCCTTGGAATCCGTCATCGCACCACTGCAGACCAGGTCCTCATCCTGCACGTATCTCAGATATGCCAGGAATCGCTTGTTGTATTCGGTCCCGTGCTTTTCGTCTATGTCGTGGGTCACCATCGACAGCGCATTCAAAGCATCCATGCCCACGCAACGCTGAAAGCACGATCCTGTATAGGCACCCAGCACCCTGCCCATCTTCGACTTATTGACCAGGTCTTCCCTGCTCTGATGAATGTGGGTGAAACGATTGATCTTCTTCCCCGTCAGGTGGGAGGTTGCCGTCATCAGTTCCCGGTACCGCGGGAACTCCGACTCTTCGGCAAGCTCATACGTAGCAGCCACGCAGTTCATGGCGGGTCTGATCATAGGATTATCGACATGGTCGGTGACTTTCTCCCCGAACATGTACAGCTCAAAGCGCATTCGCCTCATGCTGTCGATGTATTCTTGTGCGGTCTTCATAGTTCTTGTTTCTGCGATCGTGGTCAGGCAATGCCCAGGCGTTCGAAGACGGAGTCCACGTGTTTCAGGTAGTGGTCGTAGTTGAAAAGTGACTTCAGTTCGTCTCCCGTCAACCTGTCTGTGACCCGCTTATCGCCCTGTAGCAGAGCCAGGAAGCTCTTCTCCCCCTGCCATGCTTCCATTGCGCTATCCTGCACCAGTTTGTAGGCCTCCTCGCGTGTCAGCCCCTTGCTTATGAGGCCCAGGAGCACTCTCTGGGAGAAGACCAGTCCCCGGGTGATCTCGATGTTCCTGCGCATGTTCTCCGGATGGACCTTCAGTCCCTTGATCACCGGTGTGAATATCGACAGCATATAGTCGAGGGCCAGGCAGGAGTCGGGTATGATGATCCGCTCTGCAGACGAGTGGCTTATGTCCCGCTCATGCCAGAGGGCGATGTTCTCCATGGATACCAGGGCATTGCCTCTCACCAGCCGGGCCAGTCCGCAGACGCGCTCGGAGAGCTCCGGATTTCTCTTATGGGGCATCGCCGACGAGCCGGTCTGGCCTTCTCCAAAAGGCTCTTCAACCTCGCGGACCTCCGTGCGCTGAAGGCCCCTGATCTCAGTGGCGAACTTCTCCAGTGAACTGGCGATTATGGCCAGAGTGGTCATGAACTGGGCGTGGCGGTCACGCTGGACTATCTGATTAGATATGGGGGCCGGGGCAAGTCCCAGCCGGGCACAGGCTAACTCCTCGATCCGGGGAGGCACAGTGGCATAAGTGCCGACCGCTCCCGATATCTTACCCACTGAGACGGCCTTCTTCGCCTCGGCCAGCCTCCCGGCATTACGTTTCATCTCTTCGGTCCACAGCGCCATCTTCAGACCAAGAGTGGTGGGCTCGGCATGAACGCCGTGGGTACGCCCCATCATCATGGTGTGCTTGTGCTCGACAGCCCTGTCCTTCAGGACAGATATCAACTCAGCCACTCCTTCAGCGAGGATATCCGCCGCCTCTCCCATCTGGAGACCCAGGGCGGTGTCCCAGACATCTGAAGAAGTAAGCCCGAGGTGTATGAAGCGCGACTCTTCGCCCAGGCTCTCAGCCACCGAGTTCAGGAAGGCGGTCATGTCATGGCGGGTCACCTCGAGGAAGGCGCCGATGCGTTCCAGGTTGTAGTTCGCCTTCCTTATCCTGGGGATGGCTTCTTGAGGGATCTCACCCAGTTCGGCCCAGGCTTCGCAAACGGCTATCTCCACCTTGAGCCACTGGTCGAACTTGCTCTCCTCGGACCAGACTCGCTTCATTCGGGGCCTGGAGTACCTGTCGATCATACTACCCCCTTGCCAGCTCCTGCTTGTACTTGCGGCAGGCCTCTCGTATCTCCCTGTGCTCCAGACCGAGAATCTGGGCAGCGAGCAGAGCTGCATTCTTGGCCCCGCTGGCCCCGATCCCCGTACAGGCGACCGGAACCCCACCGGGCATCTGGGCTATGGAGAACAGGGCATCGACGCCCTTGAGATCGCTGGTCGGCAGCGGGACACCGATCACCGGCAGGTTGGTCCAACTGGCCAGCACACCGGGAAGGTGGGCGGCGTAGCCTGCTCCGGCGATGAGCACCTTGAGCCCCCTCTTCTCTGCCTCCATTCCGTACTCCCTGGCCCTGTCCGGATTTCTGTGGGCTGAGATAACCGAGAACTCATACTCGATGCCCAACTCCTTCAGCATGTCCAGAGCCGGCTGTACCAGTTCGGTGTCCCTCTTGCTTCCTATTACTACTCCTACTAATGCCATCTGGTTAACTCCTTAATCATATTCCGGAGCCCGACCGTATCACGAACCGCTCAGGCCCACGATGCCTCGCTCAGCGGCTAGAGTCTATACTACCTATCTCTCTCAAGGCAATGTCCCTGCGATAGTAGCATGCCTCAAAGGATATGCGACGGATGTTGTCGTAGGCCCTCTCCCTGGCTTCAGTCATGTCATTGCCGACGGCTACCACCGTAAGGACCCGCCCCCCATCGGTGAGGACCGTGCCACCACTGCCCTCCCTGGTACCGGCATGGAAGACCAGGACATCCTTATCTACGCTGTCCAGCCCGTGTATGGGGAATCCGGTCTTGTAGCTGCCGGGATAGCCGCCAGAGGCCATGACCACTCCGACGCAGGCCTGTGAACTCCATTCTATGTTCACCCGGTCCAGCCTTCCCTCGACGACCGCCGTAAGCACCTCGACCAGGTCGGTCCTCAAGAGAGGCAGAACCACCTGGGTCTCCGGATCGCCGAAGCGGGCATTGAATTCCAGGACCTGGGGCTCACCCTTGTTCATCATCAGGCCGGCATAGAGCGCCCCTCTGTAGGTGGTGCCTTCGGCGGCCATGGCTTTCACAGTGGCCAGCAGTATATCCCCGGTCACCTTCCGGGTCATTGACTCAGGGAAGAAGCCCGGAGGACTGTAGCATCCCATGCCGCCCGTGTTGGGACCGACGTCGCTGTCCCCGATCTTCTTGTAGTCGCAGGCTGGCACCATTGCCGAAACCGTCCTGCCGTCGGAAAA
>Ga0255055_10002500_pt1 | contig 12926 bp, 11 predicted proteins | sample JV7_2_27_MG_FD_188633 | JGI IMG/M metagenome (GOLD analysis project Ga0255055, IMG submission 188633) | Seawater microbial communities from Jervis Inlet, British Columbia, Canada - JV7_2_27 | ecosystem: Environmental > Aquatic > Marine > Inlet | place: Canada: British Columbia | collected...
GTTCAGAGGTTTAGAGGTCTGGATAAAGCAGGTGTCAGGTGTCAGTTCCCCGGGCGGAACCTCTGTACCGACCGGTTTCCGGGGTGCGCGATGATCCGAATCCGGTGCCGGCAGGCACGGAGGCCCGCTCTACTTCGGAGGGATTTCGGATCTAAATGAACGGTATAAGAAAGAGTGTTGAAGGTAGACGGAAAGCAAACTGCGGATTGTATCGAGTTACTCCAATTAAAGCATTTAAAGAGATCTTATGCCTTCATTCAACATTCGTCATTCGTCATTCGTCATTCCCTACAGTCGATAGACGATCGGCCTTTCATCCGAATCGATCTCTATCCCCACAATGTCTCCGGTTTTAAATCCTAATTTTTTAAATTGCTTTACCATCTTTTCGTGCTTGTCCATCTGCCAGAACACGGACCACATCGGGTTGCGAACCGTATCAATACCATAGGCATCATGACCGCAAAGATTGAGCCTGAATTTGTCCTTGGCAATCAGGGTGTCGCTTTCTGACAGGAAATAATCAATTTTATATAAATTGTCATGCAGGGCCCGGGATAGTTCGGCCTGCATTTGGGGAAAGTCGTCCAGATAGTGATTGGCAATCTGATAAAGTTCTTCCGGCTCTTGAATCGACAGACCCAGCACACAAAACCGATGATGTTTCAAGGCAAATTTTTCCAGTTCCGATTGATAGGCGGTGATAATGTCAAGAATCTCTTCTATGGTTGGTTTTGAATCTCCATTGCCGAGAACAAATTCTTCACATTTATTGATAATGTTTAAATAGAAGGTTTTGTTGTCCATCACGTATACCGGCCGCTCACGGAAGTTATGGTTCCTTCGAACCCTGCGAATTCCATCAAGATGGATGGATCTTTCACCTAATTGGAGTTCAACGGTTTCGATGTGGGAAATATCTTTGGCCTGAACGACATAGATCTCACCTTCTTCGGAAATCACATATTCGATTTCACACGGGTAGCCGAGATACTTTTGAATGTCTTCTGATAACTGCAGGAGTCGCAGATCATGCGGTGTTCTGGTGATATAGGGTTCACGCTGGATTTTATGCTTCCGGTCGCGACAATAACCAAATTCCCAATGACTTCCGAGCATTTTCGCCATAACGCTGGCGCCGTCGATAAACGGCATGATGATCATCCCCATATTCTCCAGATCAATGTCAGGGGCCGTGCTGAATTTTTGCTGTCTCCTGATTGAGAGCTGTTTGGCCGTTTTGGCCAGGTTAATGATCTTTTTTCTGGCATACTTAATCCCGCCCAGGTCGGCGTATGTCTCCAGTGAATCAAATGTCCCGCCTTTGAAATATTCCTCTTTAAGGTGGGCACTGCGGGCAATGACCTTAAAGCTTTCACGATGGCGGTCCAGGAAAGTCTGCAAGGCCTTAAAATTCTCATTTTTAAAATCGACAGCCGAGACGTAAATGAACTCGGGGACATTGAATCCGCCTTTTTCGAGGCGTTTCAATAAGGCGGCTTTTTCAGGTATCATGGCTTCCATGGAAAATTTCATCAATTCGTCATAAATTGCTATATTTTGGATCACTGGGTGAATATAAATATCTTTTGGGGAGTGTCAAACAACGGCTGCCCAAGAGTTGCGATCGGAGATTTTCCGGAGGTGGACCAGGTTGCTGGCTACTGGTCTCTGGTTACTGGCCGCTGGTCACTTGTCGCTGGTTACTGGTTGCCGGCAACGCTTGATACTCGATGCTCGATACTGGATACTCGATATTCGATGAGCTGCATTTTCGGACCAGTCAGAATGTCATCGAGTATCGAGAATCGAGTATCAAGTGGCAACAGTAACCAGAACACCCGAGACGAGAGCTCAGTGACCAGAAACCAGAGACCAGCTACCAGCTACAAATTTAATCTTGACCGTGATGGTTGATAGTCGTAAAAATGATTGATTACTTAGAACCTATCTCAAAAGATGAAAACCGCATGATGAAAAGCATCTTTTCATATATCGACTGGCCTGAAGGATATGGCCGCAAGAGCCTGAAAGTAGATCTCCTCTCCGGTCTGACCGTAGCGCTGGTGCTCATCCCCCAGTCCATGGCCTACGCCGAACTCGCCGGACTGCCGCCCTATTATGGATTGTATGCGTCTTTTCTGCCACCGATGGTCGCAGCCCTGTTCGGCTCCAGCCGCCAACTGGCCACCGGTCCGGTGGCGGTGGTATCACTTCTAACCGCGACAACGCTGGAACCGCTGGCCACCGCCGGAAGTTCGCAATACATTGCGTATGCCATTTTGCTGGCGCTGCTGGTCGGTGTGTTTCAATTCAGCCTCGGTATGCTCAAATTAGGACTGGTCGTCAATTTCATCTCCCATCCGGTGGTAAACGGTTTTACCAATGCGGCCGCCCTTATTATCGCGACATCTCAGCTGCCCAAACTATTCGGTTTCCATATCGACAAGGGCCCGCATCACTATGAAATGATCTACGGGGTTATAAAAGCCGCCGGACATTACATGCACTGGCCCACGCTGTTCATGGGAGTGCTGGCCTTCATTATTATGTACGGGTTAAAGCAGGTGGCGCCGAGGCTTCCGAATGTTCTCGTGGCCGTGGTTGTTACCACCGGTCTTTCCTGGGGTCTCGGGTTTGAAAACAACGTCACTGTCAATATTGCGGCCATCCGCTCAGAACAAGTCAAACAGGCGGTTATAAAATTCAACCACACCATCGGATCCATCACGGGTATGACCGAAAAAAGAGCGGAACTGATTCAAAAGCTCAATGTGAACAGGACCGCGCTGGATTCACACGCCAAACTCGACACCAGGCATGCGGCAGAGCGTATGGCCCTGAGAATTGAGCAACATAAAGAGGATGCTTCCGACTACCGCAAGCAGATACGCAGCTTCCTTTTTGAGGCGGTCAGGGGAAAGGACGGCGCGCTTGTGTTTTATCCGATCAACGAAATTGCCGGCCACACTGAAGGTGATGGCCGCGTCTGGCGGCTAAAAGTCAGTAACACCGCCCTGCTAACGGACCGTCTCCAAATGATCGGGGGCGGCGAGGTGGTCGGCAACATTCCCCGGGGTCTGCCGTCTTTGTCCTGGCCCCGGATTGACTATCACGTCGTTGTGCATCTGTTACCCTTTGTGGCCATTATCGCACTGCTGGGGTTTATGGAGGCCATCTCCGTTGCCAAAGCGATGGCTGCCAAGACCGGCCAGAGGCTGGATCCCAACCGCGAGCTCATCGGCCAGGGCCTGGCCAACATCTGTGGCGCTGTGGCCAAAAGCTATCCGACTTCCGGATCCTTTTCCAGATCGGCCGTCAATCTTCAATCCGGAGCCGTCTCCGGCCTGTCCGGCGTCATCACCAGTCTGAGCGTGGTGGTTGTATTGCTGTTTTTTACACCGCTCTTCTATCATCTACCCCAGTCGGTGCTGGCCGCCATCATCATGATGGCGGTCGTGGGGTTAATAAACGTCAGGGGATTTATACATGCCTGGCAGGCCCAGTGGTATGACGGAACCATCTTAATAATTACCTTTATCTGTACCCTGGCGTTCGCACCCCACCTGGACCGGGGTATCCTGATCGGCGCCGGCCTTTCCATTTCCGTCTTTCTTTACAAAAGCATGCGCCCCAAAGTTGTTGATCTTTCGTTGGATGTCGACAGAACGCTGCACGATGCCGTAGCCAGTGGTCTGCAGGAATGCAGGTATATTGACGTGGTCCGCTTCGATGGCCCATTATTTTTCGCCAACGCCAGTTACCTGGAAGACCAGATCAGAAACCGCCGGCGGTTGAAAAAAGATCTAAAACACATTATCATTTCGGCCGGCAGCATCAGTGACATTGACTCATCCGGAGAAGAAGCCTTATCTTTGACTATCGACCGGGTCAGAAGCGCCGGAATCGATATATCATTTAGCGGGATAAATCGATCCGTCTTGAAGGTACTGAAGCAAACGCATCTGATTGTAAAAATCGGAGAGGATCATATCTACCCGACGATCGAAAACGCCATCAACGCCGTGCACGAAATAACCCACAGGGGCGGGGAAGAAAAAGATTGTCCCTTGACGACCGTCTGTCGCATAACCCGGCCACCTCAGCAAATGGAGAAATAAATGCCGATCATTACCCTATTCAGCGGCAGTTTCTGTCAGGAAGGCCCTGTTGTCCAGGAAGTAATTGCCCGTACCGGATACCGGCAAATTACCGATGATGAAATTGTGGCCCAGGCAAGCCGGCGCTCAGCAATGGCGGAAAGCAAAATAAGACGGACATTTTCAGCCAAAACCTCGGTTTTTAATAAATTTACTCTCGAAAAGGAGCGCTCCCTGGCCTTTATCAAACTGGCGGTGGCCGATTTGATCACCACCGACAACATTCTGATAACCTGCTTTTCCGGTCAGCTTATCCCCAGATCCGTCAGCCATATCCTGCGGGTGTGTTTGATTGCACCCAAAAAGTACAGAACTGAGGTCGCAGCCAGGCAGCAGGGTGTATCGGAAAAAGATGCCGCCAGGCTTGTTCAAAGGCGCGAAGAAGACTGCGCATTCTGGGTAGATACCCTTTTTAGCAACAGCGACCCCTGGAATCCCGCTCTTTATGATATCGTTATACCGGTGGATAAAATGTCGCCGCAGGATGCGGCCGCCCTCATAGCGGATAATGCCGGCAAGGACATCATCCAACCAACGGCTGATTCCAAACAGGCCCTGGAGGATTTCCGTCTGGCGGCTGAAACGGAGGCAGCGCTGGTCCGGGAAGGACATACCGTGGCGGTTAGCTCTAAAAACGGTGCCATTGCGTTGACCATCAATAAACATGTTCTCAGGCTCAACCGGCTCCGGGAAGAACTCAAATCAATCGCCGAACCGATTGACGGGGTCAAATCGGTGGAAACGAAAATCGGCAAAAACTTTCACAAAACCGATATCTATCGTAAGCATGATTTTGAAATGCCGTCTAAAGTATTGCTGGTGGACGACGAACGCGAATTCGTTCAAACGCTGTCCGAACGATTGATGCTGCGGGATATGGGTTCGGCGATCGCCTATGACGGCGAGTCTGCGCTAAACCTGATCAAAGAGGACGAACCCGAGGTAATCATTGTCGACCTTAAAATGCCCGGAGTCGATGGTTTCGATGTTTTGCGCAAGGTAAAGCAGACACGCCCGGAGATCGAGGTCATTATCCTGACCGGACATGGCAGCGAAGAGGACCGGAAGTTATGCCTGGAGCTGGGGGCATTTGCCTATCTGCAAAAACCTCTTGATATCAATGTGCTCAGCGACACGATCCAGAAGGCCAATGAAAAAATTCGACAGAAGAAGAGCAAAAAGGATTGAGGATTTTGGATTTCGGATTTCGGATTTAAAAAAATAAAATAATTTCAGTAGAATGTAGAGATTTCGAGACACGCAACCATGTCCATTTTAAAAAAACTGAAACCCGGCTTTTTGGATCACAAAGATGTCACCGCCGGACTGTACAAACACCACTTTGACTTTCTGCGGATCTGGAAGCGGGCATTTTTGGTGACGGCGACCGTAGCGCTCGTGCCCTTAATCATCTGGGCCTTTTCCGGATACCGGTTGACCATGGAAACCATCGAGTCGGAACTCGTGCTGCGCACGTCCCAGCTTGTTTCGAATTCTTGGCGATCGGTTTCCATGTTTCTGACCGAACGCAGATCGGTGCTGGATTTTATTGCCCATGATCATGGCCTGGAAACCTTGAAGAACCCTGCCCGCCTGGCCGACATTCTGGAGAACCTCAATAAACGGTTTGGCGGTTTCATCGATTTGGGTTTTATCGACAGCACCGGAAAACAATTATCCCATACCGGCTCGCATCAAATGGAAGGCCTGGATTACAACCAGCTGCCCTGGTTTCGTGAAGTCCTGAACCGTGGTGTCTATATCAGTGAATTGGTCACGGGAGCGCTCAATGAGCCCCATATTGATTTCGCGGTCAAGCGCGAATTGGCGGACGGATCCTTTTTCGTGCTGCATGCGGTTCTCAAGCCGGAGCAACTCACGGAATCCATCGCCCAAATTGATGTGGGCGCCAGGGGAGATCTTTTTATTATCAACCGCGAGGGTGTGCTGCAGACCCCTTCCCGTGATTATGGACCGGTCTTTAATAAAATTTCGATGGCGGTTCCGGAATACTCTTCCAAAGCGCGGGTTTTTGAAAGCATCAATGATAAAAAAGATCGAATCATCATCGGTTATGCCCATATACCGGACACCCCTTATATTCTAATGATGATCCAAGAACAAAGCGAACGCATTCAGCCCTGGTACAAAACGACCTGGGCCTTTACGGGAATTCTGGCAGCAAGCGTCATTGCGATCCTGCTGGTTACGCTCGGGGTCGCCACGCATCTGGTCAATCAGATCCACGAAGCCGACCAGGAACGGGTCGACACGCTGCATCAGGTGGAATATGCCAGCAAGATGGTATCCCTGGGACGTCTGGCTTCCGGGGTGGCCCATGAAATCAACAATCCGCTGGCCATCATTAACGAAAAGGCCGGACATATCAGGGATATATTCACGTTGACCGACACCTACGCCAAAGATCCCAAGCTCGTCGGGCTCGTGGATTCGGTTATTTCCACGGTGCAGCGCTGCGCGAAGGTAACCAGGGGCCTGTTGAATTTTACGCGTCATCTCAATCTGAGCATCCAGACCATCGACCTAAAAGAAATCATCGATGAGGTCAAAAGCGTGCTAACCAAAGAGACTGAACTCAGATCGATAAGCGTGGGGATAACGGTGTCGGAGGACATCCCGCCGTTTGAGAGTGATCGCGGCAAACTGGAGCAGGTTTTTTTCAATTTGTTTAACAGCGCCATCGGTGCCATGAACGACGGCGGTCATCTGGAGTTTACGGCCACGCGAAAGAATGAGGATTATATTTCGGTTGCGTTTACCGATAACGGTCGCGGCATCCCGGAGTCGGATCTGAAGCGCATTTTTGAACCGTTTTATTATTCGAAAACCGGTCACAGCGGAACCGGTCTGGGCCTGGCGGTCACCTATGCCATGGTGCAGGAACTCGGGGGCACGATCAGCGTTCAAAGTCGCCCCGGCCAGGAAACCTGTTTTGATATCAGCATCCCCCTTAAAAGGCCAGGGGCATCGTCGTCGTCAGATCAAAATAATACTGTTTGATGGGTTATGCTCTTAAGGATATGGCACTAAAAACCCAAATCACAATATCCAAATTCCAAGCTCCAATGACCGAAACATCCCGATGTCTTATTTAATGTCTCGCGGTCATTCTATCTGTTTTGAATTTTGGTCATTGGTATTTATTTGAAATTTGTATTTTGGTGCTTGGAATTTTTAATTTTTTTGAACTGTTTAAGTTGGGTGAAGGAAGGTAAGGTTATATGGTTCAAAAACCAGAAAACACCTCAGAGACGGGTCTGCAGTTCTTTGGCAGGATATCGGCTTCCATTTCCCATGAAATAAAAAATGTGCTGGCGATTGTCAATGAGAATGCGGGCCTGTTGGAAGACTTTACCTTAATGGCGGACCGGGGAAAACCGATCGATCCGGCAAGGTTGAAATTAATGGCGGCAGCAGTGCAAAAGCAGGTCGGCCGAGCGGACGAAATCCTTAAAAACATGAACCGCTTCGCCCACAGTATCGACGAAACCATGGCCGAAGTTGACCTGAATCAAACCATCGAACTGTTCATGGCCCTGACAGACAGATTTACCGCCATGCGAGGTGTTAAGGTGGATCTGCAACTGCCGGAAAATCCGCTAACGATCCTGACAGCTCCATTTTTTCTGATGAACCTTCTCTGGCTGTGCCTGGATTTTTCCATGTCCGCCAGCGGAGATGAAAAACGGGTTGAGCTTGTCGTCGAAGAAACAGAAAACAGCGTTCTAATTCGGTTCCGGCGGCTGGCAGGTCTTAGTGAGGCGCTGTTGGAGACTTTTCCTTCTGATCGGGAGAAAAACCTGCTCGCTGTGCTGGCGGCGGATTTGACGGCAGAACACGGCCGCGAAGAGATTGCTCTGCGACTGTTGAAAAACCTTGAAGAGAAGGAAAGAACATGAAATCCCGTTTAATGCTTGTTGATGACGAAGAGCAGTTTGTTGAGACACTATCTGAAAGATTGTCGATGCGCGACTATGACGTAACGACTTCCCTGACCGGAGAGGATGCCATTGAGAAAATAAAAAACTATAATTTACCTATATCAACCATTTAACTTCGCTGCAAGTCCGCCTTCAGTTTGGCGGATAAACTATTCAACGAGGTCTGAATTTAATGTCCACCAAGGTTTTAATTGTTGACGACGAAAAGGATTTTTTAGATATCATGGCTGAGCGCATGGAGGCCCGGGGCATGGAGGTCTCCACCGCCACTTCGGCCGAGAAGGCCCTTAAAATGGTACTTAAAGAATCCTATGATGCCGTCATCATGGATTTGATGATGCCGGAAATGGACGGTTTTAAGGCGTTAAAACTGTTTAAAGAGACCAGACCCGATCAACAAATCATCCTGCTGACGGCCAACGTACCGGAGGAAAAGTGTATTGAGGCCATCAAGCTCGGCGCCATGGATGTCATCGAAAAACCTGCCGATTTGAACCTCCTCACCCAAAAAATAGAAGAAGCCAAAGCCCGCAACGCGTAACCCGCAACCCGTCTTACCTCGTAGCAGTTTCAAGCACTTTGGTTGCCTGCTCGAGAATTCCCTCCGGAAAACCAACGGTGGGATAGATCACCAGAAATCCAATGATCCAGAGCAGCAGCATGGACAGTATAAAAAAGCCAAAACCGTATTTTACAAAATCAATGGCTTCAAGGGCCCGCTTATTTGTATCCGGATAAACCCCCAGTGCAAATGTCAGCGCATTGGCGGGCGACCCCACAATCAGGAAATGGACATAGGAAGATGCCAAAGCCACAGCCATGCCAATGGCCCAGGGCTCACCGGCAACCTGGGTCATGATCCCCATGGGGACGACAATGGGTCCGATAAGGGCGACGGTGGCGGCATCGGACATAAAATTGGTAACCAGACCGGAGAAAGCGGACATTCCGACCCACAACCCGTAACCCTTGTCCATGCCAACCTGTGAAAGCGCGTTGAGGAAGGTTGTCGCCAGCCACAGGGCGCTGCCGAGCGGCACCAGGGGCCAGCCGTATTGCATCCAGCCGGAATAGGTGATCGGTATGCCGTATTCGGTAAAAAAACCCATCATGATCACATTGCGTCCACCGGCCGAGGGTGTTCCGGGGCCGACATAAATGAACCCACGATCGACATGCTGAAGCACAGCACGATCATGGGAACCCAGAACCCTTTGGTCCATCCCAGCAGCCAGACGGCCAGGCGTTTATGGAAACCGACCTCTACCACCGTCGCTCCCAGGGCAAAAACGCCCAGCATGAACAGCGGTGCATCCCCCGCAAAGGTTTTGCCAATCATGTTGAATGGCAGAAGCCCGAAAAAATAAGCCATAAGAGGCATCAGGAGGCCCGTCACCCCGATCGGGAGGGCTTCGATGGCAAAAAAGACGACGGCCATGGGAACAATCCCCAGTACGATCATCGTTTTATCGGAAGCCTCCTTGGCGTTGTTGGCAATCTCCCACTCAATCATCTTTTCGACATAGCCGTATTTTTCCATCACCTCGACAAGCGACTGGGGAGTCGGTAAAATAAAGGCAATCAATATAAAAATACCGGCGCCAATTCCAATCCACAGTCCTTTTTTGGCGAATAATCCCCTTTTCTCCCCATGCGTATCCATCAAAAAAACCCCTCCTTAGTATCTAATTCAGACCTCGTTGAATAGTTTACTGGTTGAATGGTTAATTACTCCGCTCTGAAAAATAGCCATAACAGGGTTGGGTATAGTAAATTTGTTCTTTGAAAATTGAAGAAAATAATTAATCCGCCGGAGCTTCGATCTAACAACTTACTTCAGTTTTCAAAGAGAACCTGAGGCAAAACCGCAACGCCCTGCTTTGTGACACATTGTTACATCTCAACAACATTAAGCGGGTCGCAGCAGAACCAAAATTAAAAAAACTATACAATATGGCCAAGTTATGATAAATAATCTCTTTTTACTAAAAAATGGAGGTAGCCGTGAAATCATACTTAGTGAAAGATTTAATGGTGCCGCTTTCGGAGTATGCAACCGTGAACGAAGACGCCACCCTTTACGAAGCCGTCCTGTCTCTGGAAGAGGCCCAGGAAAAATTCGAGGACAAGCACACCCGTTATCGCCACAGGGCAATTCTCATACTGGATAAAGACGGCAAGGTTGTCGGCAAACTCGGCCAGCTGGATGTGCTCAGAGCCCTGGAACCAAAGTATCAGGACATGGTCGAGGGGAAGGGATCGCACCGATATGGGTTTACCAAACATTTCATGAAATCCATGTTGGAGGATTATCACCTTTTTGCCAACCCCCTGGATGATATCTGCCGCAAAGCCGGAGAGCAGAGCGTCAATAAATTTATGTCTACACCCACCGAGGGCGAATATATCTCCGAAGACGCATCCCTGGATGTCGCTATGCATCAGTTTATCATGGGACACCATCAGTCTTTATTGGTAACCGCCGGTAAAAAAATTGTGGGCATTTTGCGTCTGACCGATGTGTTTGCCGCCGTGTTCCACAAGATGAAAGAGTGTTTTGAAGTATAGGCCCTGAAGAATCTCGCAGATATTCAGCCAACTCATATAGAAGTGGTTTCAAAGGATAGAGGAGGAAGGGATTAATGAGTGATGATATTGCTGCAACCAGAAATATCGACTGGAAAAAAATGGGGTTCCTGTTTCTGGGTCTGGCCCTTTTTGCGGTGGTTTACTGGTCACCGCTCTGGCCCGAGGCCGTCGATCCCATGGGCAAACATTTCCCACTGAGCACAGAGGCCAAGGGCGCCATTGCCGTGTTTCTGCTGGCTGCCACCTGGTGGGTTTTCGAAGTGGTGCCCATCGGCGTCACCAGCCTGGCCATCGGCGTCCTGCAGGCCATGTTCCTGATTCGCCCGGCCCGGGACGCCTTTACGGATTTCATGGTGCCCTCCGTCATGTTTATCTTTGCCTCGATTATGATCGGGCTGGTATTCACCAAAACCGGGCTGACCAAACGCCTGGCATACAAGATGCTGGTTATCGTCGGTGAGAAAACCAGCATGATTTATCTTGGCTGCTTCGTTGTCACATCAGCCCTGACCCACATTATGGCGCACACGGCAGTGGCGGCCACCATTTACCCGCTGCTGGTGTCGATTTATGCCCTTTACGGCGAAGGCGATAAAAAGACTAAATTCGGCAAGGGATTGTTTATCGGAATGGCCTATGTCGCCGGCGCCGGAAGTATTGTCACCCTGCTGGGGGCCGCCCGCGGTGCCGTGGCCCTTGGCTTTTACAAGGATATCGTCGGTGCTGACATCTCGTTTTTTCAACTGACCTGGTACATGTTCCCCATCGGCTGGCTGATGACCTTCATCCTCTGGGGCTTTTTTATGGTTTTCTTTAAACCTGAGAAAAAAACCATTCCGGGACTCAGAGAAAAGGCCCGCCAGTTAAGCGCCGAGCTGGGGCCACTAACCCGCAACGAAATCAAGGCAGCGGTTATCGTGGGCGCCTGTATTCTCGTCATGGCGGCCAAGCAGTTCCTTCCCGCGCTTGCGCCCATCGACAAAACCGCCATTATCCTGGTGTCGACCATCCTGTTTTTCGTCACCGGCATCATGGACATCGACGACCTGGAAGCCATCCCATGGAATATTATTCTGCTGTTCGCCGGTGCCATGAGCATCGGAAATTGCCTGTGGCAAACCGGCGCTGCCAGTTGGATGGCGGTCAACTGGCTGGCCATGTTCCAGGAAGCTCACTGGTTCATCTTCGTCATGAGCATCGCCTTTTTCGTCATGATCATGACCAACGTCATCATGAACGTGGCCGCCATCGCCATATCCCTGCCGGTGGCCCTGGTTATCGCTCCTTATCTGGGTGTAGCGGGTGAAGTGATTTTATTCTCGGCCCTGGTGACTGCCGGAATGCCGTTCCTGTTATTGGTGGGCGCGGCCCCCAATGCAATTGCCTATGATTCCGGGCAGTTTACAACCGCAGAATTCTTTTTATACGGCATACCGGCCAGCATTATACTGATGATCGTCACCGGTTTTGCCGTTTTCGTTCTCTGGCCCATGATGGGCATGCCGGTATTAATCGGCGGTTAACGGATAAGCTAAAGAGTTTAGCCCTAATCCGTTCGAGCCGGATTTGATAGCTGAAGATAGCTAATTGAATTGGTTTCAGGTGTCAGGTGTCAGGGATTCAATGATTTAGGAATTAAGGGATTCAGGAATTGAGGAATTCACGTATCGGTGAATTTAATCGACAGAATACAAATAATACCTAAATTCCTAAATTCGCAATTCCTCAATTAATGATTGCTGACACCTGAAACCTTCAATATTGAGTGTAAGTCTGCAGACCACAAGGGAGATTATGAATCTTTTTTTTCTATCACTGGCATTTATTTTCTGCGGAGGTCTCTTCTCCCTGATTTTTTGGCGGCAATTCGTCCTGATGAAGACCATCGGCGTTATCGGCATCGCAGGCGGATGTCTCCTGGGACTGATCGACGCCGGCACCAAACTGTTCCGTCCGGGACCCCATACCGCCACCTTTGATTACCTGAAAACGTTCTCCCTTTCCTTTCAAATCGATGCCCTGTCCGCATTTTTCCTGGTCGCCATCTACACGGTCTGCCTGCTTGCCGCCCTTTACAGCTACCACTACATGGACAGAGCCCAAAAGGCGCTTCGTACGGCCGGCAACTACTTTTTTTTCAGCCTGTTGGCGGTCTCCATGGCTCTGGTGGTGTCCGCCAACAACCTGATTACGTTCATGCTTTCCTGGGAAATCA
>Ga0255055_10002501_pt1 | contig 12924 bp, 9 predicted proteins | sample JV7_2_27_MG_FD_188633 | JGI IMG/M metagenome (GOLD analysis project Ga0255055, IMG submission 188633) | Seawater microbial communities from Jervis Inlet, British Columbia, Canada - JV7_2_27 | ecosystem: Environmental > Aquatic > Marine > Inlet | place: Canada: British Columbia | collected...
AAGCCAAGGTGGTCAGCTACGAATGGGGCACCTATCTGAAGCGCCAGCGCGAACAACCGGAGGATATGGATCTCTTTCAGCTGGGCTGGACCGGCGACAACGGCGATCCGGACAACTTTCTGGCGGTCCTCTTCGATGGTCTGGCATCGTCATCCATCAGAACCCAGTGGCACAACAAAGAATACCATGATCTGATGACACAGGGAAAACAAACCATCGATCAGAACAAGCGGGCCGAGATCTATAAAAAGGCCTTGAAGCTTATCTATGATGAAGTCCCGGTGATCAGTGTGGCGCACTCCACAGTCATCACACCGGTTAGAAATGAAGTTATGGACTTCAAGCAACATCCAACGGGATCACAACGGTTGAAAAACGTCTGGTTGAAGTAAAAAGCTTGCATTATTCAGCTAACTAAGAAAAGGGAAAGAGGAAATTCCTCTTTCCCTTTTTTGTTTACACTATATGCTTTTTAGTATAGAGAATTATACCGCTTTTCATAATAATGTTCCGAAATACGGAGGCGCGGCATAAGCGGGTGTACGGTTGTAGAAAAAAACGTTTGAATACCGGAACGTTTTTTTGACAACCACTATAAACCTCACCGAGGCAGACGCCATTTTGTCCGAATAAAAACCAGGGCTAAACGATTATTGCGCCAAACCTAATTAAAACAGGTTCTTACAAAAACTCTCAATGATCGCTTATATCATCCGAAGAATATTCGTACTGATTCCCACCCTGCTGGGCGTATCCATCCTTGTGTTTCTCATGCTGCACTTTACACCGGGGGATCCGGCTGAACTGCTGATGGGGGAGCGCGCTTCGGAAGAGGCGTTGCAGCAAATACGAGAGCATCTGGGACTCAACAAGCCGCTGTATGTTCAATACGGGCTGTTTCTAAAACAATTGATGAAGGGCGATCTGGGAGAAACCATCTGGACGCGCCAGCAAGTCTGGATCGAGATCAAACAGCGTTTTCCGGCCACCATCGAGCTCTCCATTGCGGCCTTATTCATCAGTTGTATTGTCGGCATGATCCTCGGCATTATCTCAGCCACCAAACAATACTCCATATTTGATTACGTCAGTATGCTCGGGGCCCTGGCAGGGGTCAGTATGCCCATTTTCTGGCTGGGGCTGGTATTTATGCTCATATTTGCCTTGAATCTGGGCTGGCTGCCCATGTCCGCCAGATTGAGTGTGGGTATAGATCTTGAGGTCATCACCAACTTCTATATCCTGGATGCGTTGCTGACCCGAAACTGGGCGGCGTTCAGGGATGCGCTCTGGCATATCATCATGCCGGCGGTTACCCTGAGCACGATTCCGACGGCGATCATCGCCCGCATGACCCGCTCTTCGATGCTGGAGGTGCTGCGCCAGGATTACATCAAGACCGCTAAAGCCAAGGGGCTTTCACAATTTATCGTGATTTACAAGCATGCCCTGCGCAATGCGCTGATTCCAGTGGTCACTACTATCGGCCTTTCATTCGGCGTACTCCTGGGTGGGGCGATTCTCACGGAGACCATCTTTGCCTGGCCCGGGGTGGGCAAATGGATGTATGACGCCGTGATGCAACGGGACTATATGGTTATCCGCAGCGGCACGCTGTTTATTGCCGCGATCTTTATTGTCATTAACCTTTGCGTGGACGTACTGTATGCCGTTATCAATCCCAGAATCAGTGTGAAATAGGTTGGTATTGGGTATTAGGTATTGGGTATTTGGAATTAGGTATTTGTTTGATTTTCTGCCAATTCCGAAACATTAATAAATTATGAAGAACGAAAAACCCAAAAAGAATCCGGAGGACCGGCATCCGTTTTTTGACCAGGTCAGCCAGCTGTGGCGCAACAAAACCGCCGTGCTGGGTCTGGTGATCATTACGATTTTTATCCTGAGTGCCATTTTGGCACCCTATTTGAGCCCTCACGACCCGATTGAAATATCCCTTTACGATCAGCTCAAAGCCCCGGTGTGGCATGCGACCGGTACCTGGGAAAACATCCTGGGCACCGATGACCTGGGCCGGGATATCCTCTCGCGACTGATTTACGGCGCGCGTGTCTCATTGGTCGTGGCGGTCTTCAGCGTCGGCCTCGCATTTTGCTGCGGCATCCTGCTGGGCTGCATCTCCGGCTATTACAAAGGGTTCAGAGATAGCATTATAATGCGTATTATGGATATTATCCTGGCCTTTCCCTACATTCTTTTAGCCATCGTGGTAGTGGCCTACCTGGGGCCCAGTCTGCAAAACGCCATGATTGCCATCGCCATCACCTATGTGCCGCGTTTTGCACGCATTGTGCGCGGCAGTGTGCTGGAGGAATGTGAGAAGGACTATGTCAGTGCCGCTCGCGCCATTGGTGCACGTGATTTTCGCATTATTTTTATTGCCATTTTACCCAACTGCCTGGGCCCATTGATCGTCCAGACCACCCTGGGATTTGCATCGGCCATTCTGGATATGGCCGCCTTGAGTTTTTTGGGATTGGGCGCCCAACCGCCCACACCGGAATGGGGCGCCATGATTGCCAAAAGCCGCGGGTTGATCCTGCGGGCGTCGTGGGTAATGACATTTCCGGGATTGGCAATTCTTTTCGCAGTCCTGGGCTTCAACCTCCTGGGTGACGGCTTAAGAGACGCTTTGGACCCCCGGCTGCGGGATTAAGATTAGGTTTTATGCAAAACAATAATCTGCTGGAAATAAAAAACTTGCGAACTTATTTCTATGTTCGCGGGTTTGTGGCCAAAGCCGTTGACAATGTCAGCTTGACGATCAGGTCAGGTGAAACATTGGGATTGGTAGGAGAATCCGGTTGCGGTAAAAGTGTCACCGCCCATTCCATTATTCGCCTGATACCGGATCCTCCCGGGAAAATTGAGAGCGGCGAGATCTTATTCGACGGCAAAAAGCTGCTGGAGCTCTCCGAATTTCAGATGCGCAAAATTCGGGGCAACCGCATTTCAATGATTTTCCAGGAACCCATGACATCGCTTAACCCGGTTTTTCCGGTGGGCGACCAGGTCGGCGAAGTGATCCGGCTGCATCAGAAGTTATCCCGCAGCGCCACCCGCGAACGCGTGATCGAAATGTTTCAACTTGTGGGCATCCCGGCAGCGCAAACGCGGCTATCCGAATATCCGCATCAGATGAGTGGTGGTATGCGACAACGCGTGATGATCGCTATGGCCCTGGCCTGCAATCCGAAGTTGATGATCGCCGATGAGCCCACCACCGCCCTGGATGTAACCATCCAGGCCCAAATTCTGGATTTGATGAACAAACTTAAAACGGAAACAGGGGCATCCATCCTGTTTATCACACATGACATGGGCGTAATTGCCGAAATGGCCCAAAATGTGGCGGTTATGTATGCCGGCAAGGTAATGGAATACACGGACGTGCAAACGCTTTACGCCAACCCGAAAAATCCATATACAATCGGTTTACTGCAATCCATCCCCGTGCTGGGCAGAGAAAATAAAGAAGACCGGCTAAAGACAATTTCCGGCGTCGTGCCTTCCCTGCTCAATTTGCCTTCCGGTTGCCTTTACAGCGACCGCTGCCCGGATGTTTTTAACGACTGTCATCAAGTGGAACCTGAGATGTATCAAGCCGGGAATAATCACTTTGTAAGGTGTTTAAAATATGCCTGATTTTCAAAAAAGGGGGAAAGCTCTGCTGGAGGCCCACAATATTGTTAAGCATTTCCCCATCAAGGGCGGTGTTTTTATGAAGGAAATCGCCGCGGTTAAAGCCGTTGATGGCGTCAGTCTGACCATTGAAGAGGGCGAAACCGTGGGGCTGGTGGGCGAATCCGGCTGTGGCAAGACAACATTCGGCAGAGCCATCCTGCGTCTGGAAGAGCCCACTTCAGGCGAAATCTATTTCGAAGGTGAAAGCATTCTCGGCTATGATAAGAATAAGATGCAGGCCTTACGCGAAAATATGCAGATCATCTTCCAGGACCCTTTCTCTTCCCTCAACCCCCGGAAGACGGTAGCGCACATCATTGGCGAGCCTCTGCTTGTCCACGGGATGAGAAACAGAAAGAAAAGAGAAGAAAAGGTACTCGAGTTATTGCGGGTAGTCGGGCTGCGTAAAGAGCACATGCGTCGCTATCCCCACCAATTCTCCGGCGGTCAGCGGCAAAGAATCGGGGTCGCCAGAGCCCTGGCACTTCATCCCAAACTGATCGTCTGCGATGAGGCCGTGTCCGCGCTGGATGTTTCGATACAGGCCCAGGTGATTAATCTACTCAAGGATCTGCAGGATGAATTCGGACTGACCTATCTCTTCATATCCCATGATTTAAGTGTGGTGGAACATGTAAGTGATCGCGTGGCCGTCATGTACCTGGGCAAAATCGTAGAGTTTGCACCGAGCAAAGCCCTCTATCAGACACCGCTGCACCCCTATACTCAGGCGCTGCTTTCGGCGGTACCTGTTCCCGATCCTGCTCTCAAAAGTAATGAAAGGATAATTCTAAAGGGAGATGTCCCCAGCCCGATCGACCCGCCGCCGGGCTGCAGCTTTCACCCCCGCTGCCTTTTTGCCAAAGATATTTGTAGTCAAAGAGAACCGCAATTCAGGGAAGTTCAAAACAAACATTTTGTTGCCTGTTTCTTTGCCGGTCAATTAGGAATAAAAAGCTAGCCCTTAGATGTCTTTCAGCAGTTTGTTGGCCGGCGAACTCTCCATGGCGTCGCCGAAATTTTTCAATGCTTCTGAAAGCGCCGCGTGACTCTCGGTTTTGAGTACCGGAAGGGTATCGGTGCCGCTTTGCTCGAGGGCTTCGAGAACGTACTGAATGGTCAGCTTATTGATGTCGCAGGCTGGCTGGTAGGCGAGTTCCTTGTCGTTTTTGGTTGTGGTTTCTGAAACCAGACCGCTCTCTACCAGATCGAAGAGAATATTATGCACCAGGCGAATCGGCATCTCCAGCCGGGCTGAAATCTTTGAATCGGTGAGCGGTTTGTCGCCATTCTCAAATCTCTTGGTCAACAGATGGGCAATTTGTAAAGTCAGTAATTTTTTAAATCCCGGGCTGACCTGAAGACTATCCGGCTCAAATTCATAAGTATCCACATTTTGATTGGCAAAAGACAATTCGGCGCCGAAAAGGACGATCCACCAGCTAACCTGAAGCCATATTAGAAATAGTGGCAACGCGGCAAAACTTCCGTAGATGGCGTTAAATTTTGCGGTACTGATTTGAAAGCTGATATACGCCCACTGGGCAATCTGATAGAGTGTTCCGGCAACCACCCCGCCGAGGAAACCCGCTTTCAAACTGACTCTGGTGTTCGGCATTACGATATAAAGAATCGTAAACAGAATCCAGATCAATACATACGGCATTGATTCAAACAAAAAATAAATCAGTGGATAAAAAATATCCAGAAACGCAACTCGCTTGGTGATCTGGGTCACCTGGGTTTTGATAAAAACCGTCACACTGCCGCTTATCAGCACCAAAATCGGGGAAATTAGCATGATCGACAGATAATCACTGAATTTTCTTCCCAAGCTGCGGCTCTCTTTTATTTCCCAGATATCGTTAAAGGCCCTTTCAATAAGCCCGAGGACCTTAAGAACGGACCAAAAAAGAACCAACAGGCCAACGCCGGCGATAAGCTCGCCCTGGGTCCGTTCAAGCAGTGAATTCGAAAAACTGATGACCTGCCCTAAAATTTCTTCCTGTCCGGGAAACCGCTCGAAAAGTTCTTTTTGCAGCCGCCTCTCAAAACCAAACCCCTTGGCGATGCCGAAAAACACTGCCGCTATGGGGACGATCGAAAGAAGAGTGAAAAACGTCAAAGAAGATGCCCGCAACACACAGCGGTCTTTATCATAACCGCTAATCGCCAGAATGATGGTTCGCAGTTGCCTGATCAGAAAGGATTTTCCGAAAGGAAGATCGGCCAGCCGAATCCGCCAGATATCAATTCGGATAAAGGTGATAAATTTTGTTATATATTCTTGAATAACCTGTATGAGAGAGGGTTTCACCTGTTTCACCTATAAACAAAGTGCCCTTTAGACGATGGGTCCGTGGTCGGTATGCCCGTTCATTTTATAGTTTTAAATATAGCATAGGCCTTCATAAAAGCCGGAAAACCGGCAGTCGGGATCAGCAATAGTAAGGCGTGTTTGATTTCAGCCTCGTCGAGACCCGCCGCCTTTGCTTTGCGGATATGGGTCTCAAGGGCGCGTTTATGGTTGCAGGCACCGGAGATGGCAATTTTAATCAACGAGCGACTGTGTTCAGATAACGGCCCGCCTTTTTCATGAACTTCTTTTCCCAAGGCTTCATGTTTTTCATGGATCTCAGGAAATTCTTCTTTAAACTGGCTAAAGATTTTATGAACATCTTCCATAATGTTTATCCTTTAAGTTAAAGTTGTCCCGCATAACGCGCTTGAGGGTTTTACCGGCCACATTGCGGGGAAAATCTTCCATGATAATCACATCCTGTACCCGTTGAAATTTGGCGGCCACACGGGCATTGATCCAATCCCGCAAGTCTGCGGCGCTAACGCTGCCGGATTGGTTTAGGACCACTGCCGCCAGTGGGGTTTCACCCCATTTAGCATGGGGAATGCCAAAGACCGCAACCTCCTGAACTGCCGGATGCTGCGCGACGATTTCTTCAATGTCCCGTGGATAAACGTTGACACCGCCGGATATAATCATATCTTTCATGCGGTCCACCAGATACAGGAAGCCGTCGTCATCGACATAACCCAAATCGCCTGAATGCAGCCAGCCGTCCTTGATGGCCTCTGCCGTAAGGTCGGGACGTTTATAGTACTCGGGCATCAGGATCGGCCCACGCCCGCAAATTTCACCCACCTCTCCTGCCGGGCATTCATTTCCGCTTTCATCCAAGATCCGCATTTCGAAAAAAGGCGGCGCCACGCCCACCGACTCCGGCTTGGCCGCGTAATCCATCTTGTCAAGCACGGTCACCATGCCTTCTGTCAGCCCATAAAGCTCATAGAATCTTCCCGGTAAGCGCTTGTTGAGTTCTTCTTTATGTTCTTGGAGCAACGGCGCACCCAGGGATAAAATCATCTCCAGGGATTCCAGCGCTTCAACGGAAAAATTGGGGGCACTCAGTAGCGCAATAATCTGCGCGGGCACCATCATCACATGGGTGACCTTTTCGCGTGCGATGGTTTCGATATAAGTCTCCGGATCAAAATGACTCAACAGGATATAGGTTGCCCCGACAAACATAGCGGGCATCAAGTCAACAAAGGCGCCGTTGAAAACAATGGCGCCGGCATGCATGGTAATGCTTTCGGGTGTCATACGAAAGGCTGCGGCAAATGAGGCGCCGTACCACGCCCGTACATAATGAGTATGTACAATTCCTTTCGGTAACCCGGTGGTACCGCTGCTGTACATGATATTAAACGGGTCATCGTCATTGACCACAATGCCTTCGGGTTCCCGGTCAGTGGCAGCGGCTTTTAAGGCATGATAATCCTGATAGTCGGCTTGTCCGGAATAATCGGTGAGAAGGTATCGATCGCCGCCAACTGCCGTAAGCTCTGATTTAATCGAATCGATTTTATCAGCAAAATCGGCATCGGTGATCACCATGGCCGCATCCGAATCCTGCAGCAAGGTAACCATGGCTTTTTCAAGAAGCAGTGTGCTGAAGGGTACCATAACGGCCCCAATTTTGGCCGCCGCCCAATACGCTTCGAGAAGCTCCAGACAGTTGGGCAGGATGGTGGCCACCTTGTCTCCTTTGCGGATGCCTAATTTCAGCATTACGTGGGCCAGGCGGTTGATACTTTTGTTGAATTCAAGCCACGTTAAACGCTGATCTTCAAACACCACCGCAAGATGATCGGGACGATATCTGGCATGTCGCGAAAAAAGCGTGCCGATATTCATAACCGCCTCCCCTGTGCATTAATCTGGAATATCATTACTCCAATCTTTGGATAAAAGTAAAGCAATGTTTTAGATAGAATTTATCCGCATCCAAGACTTTTCAGCATTTTGAATTGACAACAAACCGGCTCACCTATAAGAATTGCAGTCATCGACTGATAATAAGATCCAAACGTTCTGCCAGGCGGATAAGTAGAACCTATCTCAAAAAATGCCGACCCATTTTCAGATTGAACGACTGACAGCTAAACGCCATATCAAAAGCAAACTCATGTTGCCTGAAAATTACAAACAATTTTACAGAGATCTGCTCGCTTTTATCCCCAACACAAGACTCATCACCGACCCGCTGCGTACGCTGGTTTACGGTACGGATGCCAGCTTTTATCGCCTGATTCCCAAAATCGTCATCAAGGCGGATTCAGAAGAGGAGGTTTCCCGGATTCTGCAAAGCGCCGATCTTCACAACATCGCGATTACGTTTCGAGCCGCGGGAACCAGTCTCTCGGGCCAGGCCATCACCGATTCTGTTTTAGTCATCTGCGGCGGCAACTGGAATAAGTACAAGATACTTGACAGCGGCGACAGAATCCGGCTCCAGCCAGGTATCATCGGCGGTCAGGCCAACCGATACCTGGCGCCTTTCGGGAAGAAATTAGGCCCGGATCCGGCATCCATTAATGCTGCTATGATCGGCGGAATTGCGGCCAACAATGCCAGCGGAATGTGCTGCGGTGTTGCCCAAAACAGCTATCAGACCATCCATAGTATGCGTATTTTATTCCACGATGGAACGCTGCTGGACACCGCCGACCGGAAAAGCTGCGAGCGTTTTAAAGAATCGCATCGAGCGCAGGTGGAAGACATTCAGCAGCTGAGTGAAACGGTGCGCTCCAACACTGTATTGGCTGAGCGCATCCGTCAAAAATTCAAGATTAAAAACACGACTGGATACAGCCTAAACGCTTTAGTGGATTTTAAAGATCCGATCGACATTATCCTGCACATAATGATCGGCTCCGAGGGGAGCTTGGGCTTTGCTTCCGAAATCACGTACAACACCGTGGTCGAACATCCCAACAAAGCCAGCGCTCTGATGATCTTTCCGGATATCGCAAGTGCCTGTAATGCCGCCGCCATTCTAAAGCAAGGCCCGGTGGATGCTGCCGAAATTATGGACCGGGCGTCTTTGCGGTCGGTGCAGGACAAAGAGGGCATGCCCGGCTATCTCAAGGCGTTTTCGCATAAAACGACCGCATTGTTGGTTGAAACCCGGGCGCACGCAGATGACGAGCTGCAGCGCAATATAGACACGGTTAAGCGCTCGCTTGCGGATGTTCCCATGGAGCTTCCGATTGAGTTTACCGATAAAGTTGATGAATACACCAAGCTGTGGAATATCCGCAAGGGGCTGTTCCCGGCAGTTGGTGCTGTGCGGGAAATCGGGACCACCGTCATCATCGAAGATGTTGCTTTTCCGATTGCGCGACTTGCCGACGCGACCCTGGAACTACGCGATCTGATGACCGCATACCGCTACCAGGAAGCCATCATTTTCGGCCACGCCCGGGAGGGGAACCTGCATTTCGTATTCACCCAGGATTTCGCAACTCAAAAAGAGGTGGAACGCTACCGCCGATTTATGGATGAGGTCTGCGAGATGGTGGTCGCAAAATACGACGGTTCCCTGAAAGCGGAACATGGAACCGGCCGGAATATGGCCCCCTATGTAGAAATGGAATGGGGCGCCGATGCTTATGCAATGATGCAGCAAATTAAAAGCATCTTTGATCCGAAAAATCTCTTGAACCCCGGTGTTGTCATAAACCCCAATCCCAACGTGCATGTCGAAAACCTGAAACCATTGCCCCAGACCCACCCAATTGTTGATCGCTGCACGGAGTGCGGTTTTTGTGAGCCCTTCTGTCCGTCCAGGGATCTGACCCTTACACCCCGGCAACGAATCGTCGCCCAGCGTGAAATATCCCGCCTGAAAGCAACCCGGGAAAATCCTCAAAGACTGGCTGAATTTGAAAAAAACTACGATTATCTGGGTGAGCAGACCTGCGCGGTGGACGGGTTGTGCGCGGTTGGTTGCCCGATCGACATTAACACGGGCGAACACACCAAAAAGGTTCGCGGCCTCAATGTACAAAGACCCGTTGTCCAACGGGTGGCCGCTCTCATCGCCAACAATTTCGAGCGCGTTGCAGCCGTTGTCCGCCTGGGACTCAACCTCGTTGATCTGACGCATAATTTGTTGGGCGCAAACATAATCGAAAAGATTTCATCAGGTGCCGGAAGTATCAGCAGGGGTCGACTGCCATACTGGAATCGGTATATGCCAAAAGGCGCCGGGCCGATTAAAGCGCCAAACCCGCCTAGAGAGGACGGATTGCCAAAGGTTGTCTATTTCCCGAGCTGTATCAACCGGACCATGGGTCCGGCCAGGGGGGATCCGGACGATGAGTCCCTGCCGGCGGTTAGCGTGCGATTGCTCAAAAAAGCCGGTTACGAGTTGATTTTCCCTGAGAACATGGACCGGCTCTGCTGCGGCACGGCTTTTGAAAGCAAGGGATTTTTTGAACAGGCCGACATGAAATCAAACGAGCTCGAGGCCGCCTTGATGCAAGCGTCCAATGCCGGCCGGATACCGGTATTGTGTGACACCAGCCCCTGCCTGTACCGCATGCGTACAAAAATGAACCCCAAGTTAAAGCTCTATGAACCATCTGAGTTTATCTATGATTTCATGATGGACCGTCTGGCGTTTGAACCTCTGGACACCAGCGTTGCGATCCACCATTCCTGCAGCAATATGAAAATGACGCTGGAGCACAAACTGCAGGCGGTTGCTCAGGCCTGTGCCAGAAACGTTGTCGTGCCGGATCGGGTCGGTTGTTGCGGTTTTGCGGGCGATCGCGGATTTACCCACCCTGAACTAAATCAAGCCGCCCTGCGGGAATTAAAACCGGCGGTTAGCGAAAATTGTACCGCCGGGTATTCCACCAGCCGCACATGTGAAATCGGGTTATCCCAGCACAGCGGCCTGTATTATAAATCCATTGTTTATCTGGTTGATAAATGCACCCGGGCGATCTGATTTAGCGTGTGTCGGCAATATTAAGGTACGAAAGCCAAAAATTTGCTGAAGTCGGTCTCTTGCCTACCTCATTAGCATATCGTCTTTATTCAATTTTTTGAGTACTGCAAATCGATTTGCAATTAAAATTACATGATTTTAATGACTTATAGTAAAAATGGAAAAAGATTGACAAGTCATATGATGTATTACATATAGGGTATGAAGCAGGTTCCGCAACAGAGTCCATTTCCGTTATCCTCAAAACACAAGGCGTCTCTAATCATTCTTTTGAGCAAACGTCCGTGTTTTAATTAAGACCTTAGAACCCGATAAACCACGCTTAGCGGAAATCGATCCAACAAATCAAACCCGGGGGCGGCATCTCGGGGGCGGGGCGGGCGAAACCTTTTGAATACGCAAGGCGCCTGACAAATAGAAGTGAAACGTTAATTAAAGGAGCGAACAATGGATCTAAAACCTGATTTTGAGCGCATACGCAAAACTGCGCGGTTTGAGGAGCCGGATAGAGTCCCTTTAGCCGAGATTCTCATAGATCACTCCATCCAAAGCCAATTTTTGGGGCGACCCGTTACACCGGACGACCTGGAATCCCAGGTGGAGTTTTGGTCGCAAGCCGGTTATGATTATATTCCATTGACCGTCGGCATGATGCAACCGGGCAAAGTGACCAAGGAATCAAAAATTTCAAAGGTCATCCGGGAAGTGATGCTTGCGGACTCTGCAGATGCCGATAAAGAGGAAGCCTGGAATCTGGAACTGACCAGTTTCATTAAGACCCGCGAAGATTTTGAAAAATTTCCCTGGGAAGTCGCGGCCGAGCTGGACTTTGAAAACTTCTACAGAGTCAAAGATCTTCTGCCTGAAAACATGCAAGTCATTGCCATATCCGGAAAAATTTTTACGCTGACCTGGATGCTGATGGGATTTAACCACTTTGCCATGTCATTGATTATGGACGAGCAGCTGGTGGCCGATGTGTTTAAAAAAGTGGCCGAGATCCAGTTTCAGGGCCTGGAAGAGATTTTTGAAATGCCCCACATCGCCGCCGTATGGGTAGTTGACGATCTGGCCTTTGGCAATGGGCCCATGATCTCCCCCCAGGCGTTTCGGGACCATGTTTTCCCCTGGTATCAGGAGATGTCGCGCCGCTGTCATGAAAAAGATCGACTGTTTTTGATGCATTCCGACGGAGATCTAAAGGAGCTGATGGAAGATATTATCAATAGCGGAGTGGATGTGATCCAGCCCATTGACCCCACCTGCCTGGACATCGTAGAATTCAAGCAAATGTACGGTGATAGAATATGTATAGTGGGAAACGTGGCCAATGAACTGTTGCGCAGCGGCACACCGGCGGAAGTGGAGTCGCGCGTAAAAGAGCTGCTCGACAAAGTTGCACCCGGCGGAGGTTATTGTCTGGGTTCCGGAAATTCGGTGCCCGATTGGGCGAAATTTGAAAATTATATGGCCATGCGAAATGCCACATTAAAATACGGTACATACCCGATTCAGATCGACTAGGAGGAATTCAAAGATGACAGATATTCTCAAAACGATCAAGGAAATGGTGATTGGCGGAAAGTTCAAGGATATCGAGGAACAGGTTCAGCGGGCTGTTGATAGCGGTGCCGATTTGAATCGCCTGATCAACGACGCACTGATCAGCGCCATGGATATCGTCGGCAAAAAATTTGCAGATGGAGATATTTATGTACCGGAAATGATGGTATCTGCAACGACCATGAAGCGGGGTCTGGATATCATCAAACCACTGTTGCGATCCGCAGAAGTCGAAAACCGCGGCACCATTCTTATGGGCACCGTTAAAGGGGATCTTCATGATATCGGAAAAAATCTGGTAACGATGATGCTGGAAGGCGCCGGCTTCAGGATCATC
>Ga0255055_10002502_pt1 | contig 12921 bp, 15 predicted proteins | sample JV7_2_27_MG_FD_188633 | JGI IMG/M metagenome (GOLD analysis project Ga0255055, IMG submission 188633) | Seawater microbial communities from Jervis Inlet, British Columbia, Canada - JV7_2_27 | ecosystem: Environmental > Aquatic > Marine > Inlet | place: Canada: British Columbia | collected...
CAATGAGCTATGAGCTTTTTTTAGACGCTTTGCGCAATGCTAAGATGTGATGCTTCCCATCCGAGTATCGCCTTTTTCCTGGCCGTTCCCCCGCCGTAGTTGCCAAAATCGGCCGTTTTGCGAATTACCCGGTGGCAGGGAATGATAAAAGAAATGGGATTTTTGCCCACCGCACTGCCCACCGCCCGGGTGGCTCCGGAAATGCCCACCTGAATCGCCACATCTTCATAAGAAACTACCGCACCAAACGGAATTTTGATCAAGGCTTCCCAGACTTTTATCTGGAAATTGGTGCCGTTTAAAATTAAATGCAATGGTGTGGAAGTGTCGGCGAATGACGGATCAAAAATCCGATCAACCAGTTCCCGGGATGCATGCGGATCTTCAACTATATCCGCCTTTTTCCAGAAAAACCGTAATTCCGCGAGCGGATTCTTTCTATCTCTGTTTTTTACGAAAAAGAAGCCGCAAATACCTCTTTCGGTCGTCGCCAGCAGACATTGGCCAAAGGGGCTGGGGTGAAAACCATACTTAATGGTAAGCCCTTCTCCTTTGCTTTTATATTCTCCCGGTGTGACTGCCTCGCAGGTGACAAATAAGTCGTGAAGCCGTCCGGGACTGGACAGGCCGGCTTCATAGGTTACATCCAGAAGATTGACGGAATCCTCCAGCAGCTGTTTGGCATATTCTTTGGTCAAAAATTGTAAAAAGCGCTTGGGGCTGATGCCTACCCACCGGCTGAACAGACGTTGAAAATGGTATTCGCTCAAACCGATATGAGCGGCGATTTCCTTCAGGTCCGGCTGAGACGAAAAATTAGTTTCTATAAATTTAATGGCCTTTTCAATACGATCATAATCGTCGTTAGCCTGGGATAGGGAGAATGTTTTCATTTCCTGAATCACCTTTCTGGAAGCTGATTATATGATTTAGCCTGAATATAGATCATCTTAAACACCCGCGCCACCCGAATCTTGCTGTTTCGTGCATTTATTTTTCTTTATGCAAGACTGCTAACCGGTATCTCTTGTTTTTAATTATTATCTTGACATGAAATATCTTTTTGCTATATATCAATTAGATATATTAAACAGGAACCGTTATGAAAAAAAGCAAAACCAGATTCGCCGTTCTGGGAATTTTATCCTACGGGCCCATGTCCGGCTATGATATTAAAAAATTCTACGAGAAAAGTGTGGCCGGCTTCTGGAGCGAAAGCTACGGACAGATCTATCCCATTTTAAAACGGCTGGCCGAAGAGGGGTTGGCCACAAAATCAATCCAGAAGCAGGAAGGAAAACCCGACCGTCACATCTATGCCATCACGGAAAAAGGACGCCGGGATTTGCAACAGTGGCTGGTGGTGCCCACCGGGCGCCACATCGGTCGTCATGAGGCTCTTTTAAAGCTGATGTTCGGCAAACAGATTTCGGTTGCCGATAATATCGTTCAAATCAAACGCCTCCGGGACCGCCAACGAAATGAGCTAAAGAAGGTCGAAGAATTAAAAGAGCGGTTTAAAAATGAGGAAGTCGACGACCCCAATATGCCGTTCTGGCAACTGGCATTCTCCTACGGGGAACACGTAAACCGCGCATACATAGAATGGGCGGAAGAAGCTCTCGCTGCACTGCGCAAGATGGATAACAAGGATTCAGCTCGAAAAAAGCCGGGCTAATGAGGATTATATTTATTGTGCAGCAGTTTGCAGCGCAAATACGAAATTCGATATTCGGATTTTGTGTTAGCTTATTAAACTTAAAACACCGAAATGATTAGATAAAATCTAAGAATTGGAAAAGCCACGAGCTATCAGCCGTATCGACCTCACCGAGGGTCCAATACTTAAGACCCTGGTTCGACTTGCCGTTCCCGTCACCGTCAGCATGGTACTTTTTACCGTTTATCTGCTGGTCGATTTATATTTCGTGGGGCGATTGGGGCCGGATGCCGTGGCCGCATTATCCATTTCGAGCAATGCCTTTTTCATTCATCTGGGATTTTCCACGGTTCTGGGAACCGGCGGCATGGCACTGATTGCCCAGGCATTTGGCCGTAAGGATTACACCCATGCGGCCAATGTGTTCAAGCAAAGCCTTTTGATGGCCCTGGTGATCGGCAGTCTTGAGGCGGTCACTGGATTTTTATTAGCGCCTGCTTACATCGAATTTTTCGGAGGCAGCGGAAAATCACTAGAATGGGGAATCCAGTACTTTCAAGTCTTTTCAATTTCATTTTTGTTTATGATTTTGCTTTATGTTATCGGGAATTGCCTCCGAGGAATGGGAAATACCAAAACCCCGATGATCATCATGCTCCAGGCCAATATTCTTAATATCGTGCTGGATCCCATCCTCATTTTCGGCTGGTTGGGCCTGCCGGCGATGGGGGTGCGCGGTGCAGCAATTGCATCTTTGATTTCTCAAATTTATGCGCTCGGTATTTATTTTTATCTTATTTTTATCAGGGGATCTCATATCAATATAAGGGGGGCTTGGCGGCTGAATCCGGAAATAATTAAGCACAGCCTATATATTGGAATCCCGTCGGGAATGAATCATTTTTTGCTGGCGGCCAATTTAATGATCACCTATCGCGTCATCAGCGCCTATGGAACAGCCTCATTGGCGTCGATCGGCATCGGATTTAGAATACTTCAGGGGATTTACATACCGGTCATTGCTATGGCAGCGGCCATGGCGGCCATTGTAGGCCAGAATTTCGGGGCCAAAAAATACGCGCGAATTATCGGCACTATCTGGCGGGCCTGGCTGATTTCCATGGTATTTATGATTTTCTGTACGGCTATTTGTCTGCTGTATCCGGCAAACTTGATCAGCGTATTCAGTAATGATCCAGACGTCATTCATTTCGGTGTAATATATTTAAAAATATTTTCAATAGGCTTTGTCATGGTAGGAACCATCATGGTGGCGTCGTCGGTTTTTCAGGGCCTGGGAAAGACCTATCCCAGCCTAATCGGAGCGCTGGTGGATAATGCGCTGTTTGCCGGATTGGTATTTACATTACCCGTTTTCTTTAGCTGGGGAATTCAATCGGTCTGGTGGATCAAACTGGCAACCGCCGCGGCAGAGACGGCTGTGGTTGCGCTTTGGCTAAAACGAGAACTGTCGCAAGTACATTCAAGTATCGCCATCAACCTTCAGCCGGCAGAATCGCTATACAGTTAACTTTATAATGAAATTATGCTAATACTATTTTCACCACTTAAAAAAATTTACTAACTCTGTGCCTCCAACGAGCAGGGCGAGTGGGCGGTGAATAAACAATTTGCTTTGAATTATAGCAACCGGAGTAATCATTATGCACTTAAAGAAAGTAATGTTAAACCCCGAAAAATACCCGACCCGGGAACATTATCCATTTAATCTGGACCTGTTTCAAAAAACCCGCCGTATCGCGTTGGATACACCGGTGACTTTCTTTGTGGGTGAAAACGGCTCCGGCAAGTCAACTTTGCTGGAGGCCATCACCCGCAAGTGCGGTATCTATATATGGCAGGGGATACAACGCCCGCGTTATAACGCCAGCCCCTATGAAAACGATCTTTACCAAACCATCAGCATCGAATGGGCCAACGGCCACCGGGTGAACGGTTCCTTTTTCGGCTCGGACATTTTTAACAATTTTGCCCGTATCCTGGATGAGTGGCTCACCATGGACCCTGGACTGCTCGAATATTTTGGGGGCAAATCATTAATGTCCCAGTCCCACGGTCAATCCCTGATGGCCTTTTTTAAATCACGGTTAAAAATAAAGGGGCTGTACATACTGGATGAACCCGAAACAGCGCTTTCACCCAAAAGCCAGCTGGAATTGCTGGAATTTCTCAAGAAGGCAAGTCTCACAGGGCTGGCCCAGTTTATCATCGCCACCCATTCACCGATATTGCTGGCATGTCCCGGGGCCCGAATCCTGACCTTTGACGACGCACCGGTCAGGAAAATTGATTACGAAGATACGAATCATTACCGGATTTACAAGGAGTTTATGGCCAATCCAATGAAATATTTATCATCAATTTGAACCGGTCATTTTGATGATATTTTATTTTAAATAAACAAATCTTTACACTTAGATCATCTTTTTTTATACTCCCAGCCGCAGCATTGGGATTGCCCGATTTTTCCGCCCCCTGCCGACGCAAATACACCACCGAAAACTGTTTACAGGAGTAACACATGCAAATATTAAGAAGGCTTTTTCTTCTTTTAACCCCTTATTGGAAAACTTTGATACTGAGCGCGTTTTTGCTCATCGGGCGGGCGGGACTGGAGCTGGTGCCGCCGCTTTTTCATAAAGAAATTATCGATGGGGTCATCACCGCGTTTAATCTGAAATACCTGGGGGTCCTGATAGCTGCCCTGGTGGGTACCTATGCCTTGAGCCAGCTGGTGCAGATCGGTGATAATTACATTCGCCATGCCCTGGGGGAAAAATTTATATTTGATCTGCGGGTCCGGCTGTATGCCTATTTGCAGAAAATGTCCCTGTCATTTTTCGAACGCACTTCGACCGGTGAGTTGATGTCGCGGGTGACCAATGATCTTAGCGCCCTGGAGCATTTTGTTACCCATGGTTCCGCATTGACGGCCGTCGATCTGATCCGTTTGATCGGCGGATCGATTATTCTCTTTGTACTCGATTGGCGCCTGGCCGCACTGGTCCTGATACCGGTCCCGATCCTGGCTGTTGCCCTGCGGCATTACAACACCAAAATCCGTCCCGTCTATCGCAGTGTCCGCGCCCGTCTGGGTGACATCAATGCCAAACTCCAGGACAATCTTTCCGGCATCAGGGTCATTCAGGCCTTCGCCCGGGAAAAGATGGAACACCAGCGCTTTAAAACCGAAAGCGAACGCTATTACCGGGCGCGGGTGAAAGGCATCCGCTACTGGTCCGTCTTTTTCCCGGCCATACGATTTTTGGGGGCCATGGGATCGGTGATCGTCCTCGGTGTCGGCGCCGTAATGGTGGTAAAAGGAGAAATGTCACTGGGAACTCTGGTGGCCTTCCTCTCCTATACCACCTCTTTTTATGAACCCATCAATCGTCTGACCGAAGTAGATAATATTTTCCAGGAGGCGATTGCGGCCGGTGAAAGATTTTTCGAAATTCTGGACGAAACCACCGAAGTCGGGGATACCCCCGATGCCATTGACCTGCCCATGATTCAGGGTAAGATGGTTTTTGACGAGGTGGCCTTTCGATATGGCACCGGTGATAAAGTCCTGCACGATATCGCATTTGAGATGTCCCCCGGAGAAATGGTGGCCCTGGTTGGCCCCAGCGGCGCTGGTAAAACCAGTATTGCCAATCTCATCTGCCGCTTTTACGACCCCAATCAAGGGCGAATCACTGTCGACGGTCATGATCTACGCCGGATCAAACTGTCTTCATTACGGCAGCAGGTTGCCGTTGTGCTGCAGGACTCTTTTCTGTTTAACAACAGTGTGGTTGAAAATCTTCTTTATGGTAAACCGGATGCCACCCGCGACGAGCTTATCCAGGCCGCCAATGCCGCCAATGCCCACAAATTCATCATGCAGTTGCCGGAGGGCTATGACACTGAGATCGGTGAACGAGGGGTCAAACTCAGCGGAGGTCAGAAACAGCGCCTGGCCCTGGCGCGGGCCATCCTGGCCGACCCGCGTATCCTGATATTGGATGAAGCCACCTCCTCTGTAGATGCCGAAGCCGAATTTCTGATTCAGCAGGCTCTGGAAAGAGTCCTTGAAGGCCGTACCTCCCTGGTCATCGCCCACCGCCTGAGCACGGTGCGCAACGCAGATAAAATCATTGTCCTCGATCAAGGCCGTATCGTTGAAACCGGCAAACACGAAGAGTTGCTGCAGCACGACGGCCTTTACAGTCAGTTGTATCAAAGGCAGGTGGAAATGGCTGTGTAAAAATGGTTTAAAAATCTTATCTAAAGGGTCTTTATTGACAGATGAATTTATATCAGATAATTTAAACTTAAAGCTTGCGACTTAGACAGTTCGATCTTACTTTTCTTTTAGGTTCCACCGCGATAACCTCTGCACTGTATCTTACATACATATTAGCTGATAGTCCAAAGGATTGAAATCCTTTTTGCTATGAGCTCTAGGCTATGAGCTTTTGACTGCCTTGATGCATACATTAATCTGTTTAGATTAGACATGTAATCCCGCTTTGCGGGGCCCTTGAACGTAATCTACTATTTTTAAGATAGCTTCTATCAAAATTGATCGCATATTTTCCCGGCTTGTAAGTGCTGTAATCTTTTAACGCTAATAAAAACCGCGTGGAAGGAGGGTAAATATGGCTGTTAAAGTTTTAATTAAACGGAAATGCCCGAAAGACAAAGAAAGGGAACTTTTTGGCAGCATCAAGGAGATTAGACGCCGGGTCCCCCAACAGCCAGGCTATATTTCTGGCGAATACTTAAAATCCATAGACGATACCAATGACATAGTCGCAATAAGTTCCTGGTACACTTTAGAAAGCTGGCAAGCCTGGTTTGAAAGTGAGGAAAGAAAGGAGATTCAGTCCAAAATAGATTCTATTCCGGGAGTAACGACTGAATATTCAATTTACAGGTATATAAAAACCCGCTAAAGATCAATGCTCACTATCAGTAAAAGGAGCGATGTGATGATAAGGATTCATATAAGAAGAAAAGTACCGGAAGACAAGGCTGATGATTTGAAGTTGTTGATCAATCAATTAAGGGGGATGACCACGGGCACTCCGGGATATATCGCCGGTGAAACCTTGAAACGGTTGGACAAACCCGACGAAAGCCTGGTAGTCACCAAATGGCAATCAGAATTTTATTGGGAGCAGTGGCTTCAGAGCAAAGAACGATCAGAGATCCAGGACAAAATTGATCAGTTGTTGGGGGAGGAGACGCAGTACGAGATCTATGAATATGATTAGAAGCTATCTTAATTATAAAAACTTCTGTGAAAATCCAAAGAGCAACATTCCGACGATCACGGTTCCGCCCAGTGATTTGGTCAGGATGGCAATCAAAAAGGTAGGGATAGCTACTATAAACTCAGGCCGCCAGAGGTCAACAGACCGGGTGGCGCTGTCGGAGACCAGTGCCGGCAGTAATATTGCACTTAATATAGCCGCCGGAATAAAATCCAGCCACTCAGCCAGCCATGAAGGCAGACTTCGTTTGGTCAGATATACCAGTGGCAGCCAGCGCGGCAAAAAGGTCACAAGACCCATACCTAAAATGACAGCCAGATATTCTCTTGACACCATCTTAAGGTCCCTCTCCAGTGTTGCATCCCGGATGTAATTTACACAACCCAGATCTATTAGGCGCTTAGCGCCTTGTGCCATTGCTGCCCCGCAGGGGCCACTTTTTCCGAGCGTAGTCTCGGAAAAAGCTTATTACCTTCTTTTCCATAATGAAATTAGTTAAATCCCAAGTTTCTTCTTTAAAACCACACCGATTGCAGCAGCGGTCATCGAGGCGATAACTATGTAAGAATTGCCCGGTATTAACATCGACAGGAAAACCGCAAATATTCCGGCTATTACGGCGGTGATAACATAGAGAAAACCTCTTATTTGAAATACAAGCAAACAAATAAACATAGCAATAAGCGCATAATCAATACCAAAGGCGTGGGCCGGAATAAATTGACCGCCGACGCCCCCCAGCACCGTCGTAATAATCCAGGTAAAATTAGCCGTATAATTGGTCACCAGGGCCGAATTTAAATCCCACCGGGAATCCCTGAATTTGGAGAGATTAACGGCAAAGCTTTCATCAGTCACCCCATAGGCAAAAAAAGAAAGCTTTTTTCTATCGGCATTTTTTAAAAAAACGGCAAGGGCCGAACTCATCAAAAAATGCCTTAAATTAACCATGAAAGTCGTTGCTACAATTGAAAACAGCGAAGCCCCGGCCGCCAACATCGACACGGCGATAAACTGCGCGCTGCCCGCAAAGACAATCACTGACATCAGCCCGATTTCCAGCGGTGACAGCCCCGCCTTTTGCGCCAGCACCCCGAAAGCCAGACCGATCGGCATGTAACCCAAACAGATGGGCCAGGCGGCTGCCATGCCCCGGGGAAAGGGTGTCTTTCTATGATCGGAGCCATTATCTTTTTTTGATTTCATCGGACTCATCGAATAACCCAGCTTAAGACTTAACATGCAGTAATACCGTATAGACCGCCGCAGTCGGGCCGGATGCAAAGTATGTTAGGATTAATTCGCCTTCATTTTGGTTCCTTTTCCGATTTAGGGGAACGTTGTTTCCTAGGTTGACTTTCCGGCATCCATCACCGCCACAGGGTTTTTGAAGCTGCACGGCATCAGGGCCACACATTTTCCGCAGACATCGGTGGTTTCCGGAAGATCTGAAAAGTAATCCAACATCCGGTGGTTCTCATTCAGGCGGTCCCAGCAGCTCTTGCGGTTAAAGTCATTTTCGCTGAGGGCCTCCACCGGACAGGCCTCTATACATTTGCCACATTCTTTACCGGCTTTCAGCAGACAAGCCTCTGCGGTGTTGATCAGGGGATGATCGCCCAACTCCGCCTCGCTCACAAGGCTTCCCAGACGGCCGGTGCATCCCACCGGCGTAATAAGCATGTGGTGGACGCCGAACCGTCCGAGGTTTACCAGATGCGCCAGGTGTTTGTGCGACCAGCGCGCCATCAGTTTGGTTTCGTCAAAATTGTGAGTAGCCGGCGTCAGACCTGATTTAAATCCATGCTCGGTCAACAGATTACCTAACGCCTGAGTCAGCCGCCCAATCAGATCATTGGTTTGAACATAGGCCACGCCCCAGCGGCGGCAGGGTCGATCGCCTTTACGGTTTTCTTTTACCAGCTCTTTTTTAAACGGTATGTAAAATACAATGACGGATTTGGCATTCGGCAGAAGATCTTTCGGAAGAAGATGGTCATCCGCTGCAATTTGCGGTAATTGATCAAACCGCGAATCAACGGGGGCTGTCGCCAGCAACGGGGTCTGCCACCAGCCATCTGTTCCCAGCCGTCCGGGTTCGTCGGCGACAAATTTTTCAGCGAATTTCCTCAATTCATCAACAGTGATGGCATTTGTCATCATCCAATCTGTCTCCTTTCAAACAATGCTTGTGAAAAACCACTATCTCATCATTCCATGATTAAGGCTAAAACCCTGATCTTAATAAATCTTTTATGTTTTCGTTAGAGCGTACAATTTCCGACATGTTAAATCAAGGCGCTACCTCAGAAATATTTGAGCCCTTTTTAACTTTGACTAAAAATTCCAAATTTTATATACACAAAAATATCCTATCTCCAGTTCATTTCCAGTTAGAAGCAATTATTCATCATGGGAGCACACCAATGAAATGCCCGAATTGCGGTGTACAGAATCGTGAAGGGGCTAATTTTTGTATTGAATGCGGCAACAAACTGGAATTTACCTGCGCCCAATGCAGCCATCTCAATTTACCCGGAAGCAAATTTTGTGAAAAATGCGGATTTAAGCTGATCGAACCTTCCGGGCAAATCTCCAGGGAGCTCTCTTATGATGAAAAGTTAAAAAACATCCAAAAATATCTGCCTGAAGGCCTGAGGGAGAAAATCCTTTCACAAAAAGACCGGATTGAAGGGGAGCGCAAACAGGTCACGGTGGTGTTCGCTGATATGGCGGGATTCACGGGACTGTTAGATAAACTTGGTATCGAAGAGACCTATACTATCATGGATAAAGTCTATGAAATTTTAATTCACAAGGTCCATGATTACGAAGGCGTGGTCAATGAAATGACCGGTGATGGAATTATGGCCCTTTTTGGCGCGCCGATTGCCATAGAGGATGCACCTCAAAAAGCCATTCGCACCGCATATGCCATCCATAAGGAAATGGCCATGTTCAGTGAGCGGATGAAACAAAAGCAAGGGGAGGCTCTGCCGATAAAAATGCGAATCGGTATTCATACCGGTCCGGTGGTTGTTGGAACCCTCGGCAATGATCTTCGGATGGAGTTCAAGGCCGTCGGCGATACCGTGAATCTGGCCTCCCGGATGGAAGGGCTGACAGAACCGGGAACCACCTGTGTGTCGGAAGAGACCTTCAAGCTTACAGAGGGCTTGTTTCGGTTTGAGGCGCTGGGGGGAGAAAAAAATCAAAGGAAAGGCAGAACCGGTCAAGATTTATCAGTTTATTGCACCCAGTACACGCAGAACCAGGTTTGATGTCAGCGCGGAGAGGGGGCTCACCCAGTTTGTGGGCCGGGAGCGGGACCTCGATCTGCTGATGAATGGGTTTGAGCGGTCAAAGGAAGGACGCGGTCACGCTATTTCCATTGTAGCAGAAGCCGGGGGTGGAAAATCCAGGCTTTTATACGAATTTAGAAAAGCCGTCAGTAACGAGAATATTACTTTTCTGGAGGGCAAATGCCTTTCGTACAGCCGGGGCATTGCCTATCATCCGATCATAGACATTTTACAATCAATCGTTAACATATCAGAAGATGACGACGATCACGAAATAAAAGAAAAGACCTCAAAAGCACTGCAAACACTTGGGGTGGATGAAGCTTCGGCCCTGCCCTATCTTCTTGAGATTTTATCAATCAAGGACAGCGGCCTTGACACCATCCCCATGAGCCCGGAGGCAAAGAGAGACCGCACCATGGATGCACTGAAACAAGTTGTCCTAAAGTGCGCCGAAATACGTCCAAGCCTGGAATAATGAAGCCTGCCATAGCAAAATCATTTTAAACCGGCTTTCCAATCGGGAAAGCCTGAAGATGGTTTATCATATACTGGGCACCCGGTCACTTGAAGGTGCCCTTGAAAACCTGAGCCTGGAAAAAACCGAAGGGATTCCCTTCTTTGTAGAGGAATTTGTCAGGTCCCTGATGGACCTTAAACTGGCAGTTAGAAAAGCCGGAAGATATTTTCTCAAAAGCGATGGCCTCAGTCTGCCATGGTATTTCCTGCTATGGTCGCGGCTTTTTTGAGAAGGCCATCTTGCATCTGACTGAAGGATGCAAATTTTGCGATAAAATTAAACTGATTATCTTTCACGGACTGGCCCATTTTTTTCTTGGTGAGGCTTATTTTGAAATTGAGCAATTTAAAAACTCGGAAGTTAATTATAATAAAGCCATTGAAATTTTAGAACATAATCGCATCATTCCATCTTGGAAAAATGTTTCCAAATCAGCCATTGCGAAGATGAAGGTTATCAATAACGAACCGGACTTTGATTTAAATACTGTGGTCGGCTATGTGGATGTAAACAAGGCCAAAATTTGGGATGGTTGGATTCGCAGAAATATCGGTGAAATTCTTTTAAATATGGATGATCAGCATCTGGACGAGGCGGAAGGCTGGATCAACAAAGCCATTGAAGCGGACCGCAACAACGGCACGCTGCTGAATCTGGGGAGAACTTACGCCCTTTACGCTGAGCTGTACGAGCGCAAAGGAGAACCGAATAAAGCTATGACCGCCTTAAACAAAGCCATTGAGGTGTTCAAAGACTGCGGTTCCGACGGTTTTTTAAAAAGGGCTGAAGAAAGCCTGGCTTCAATTGGCTGATATACGAATATGGCAATAATTATAATGAGCTCATTAGTAATTTCCCCCAGGGGCTGTTTGTACAACGTTTTTCGTTTTGAAAGATTAATCGACAGGGTAAACCAGGTCGCCGCTTTTGATTTCCATTGGAAAAGGATGGGACCATGGCGTTGATTTCTGAGGTGGCGGAAAAAATTTATGAGATAACGCCTGAAGGCCAGGGTCATGAGATTTTTCCCCTGTGCACGGTTTATCTTGTCGTGGATGACAAAACGGCCCTGGTCGAGGTCGGCAGTTCCGTTCAAATCTCTGACATTTTAGATGCGGTTGGGCGTCTGGGCTATGATATAAAAGAGCTTTCCTATATCATTCCCACCCACGTTCATTCGGACCATGCCGGCGGGGCAGGCCATTTAGCGCAGCAACTGCCCCATGCCCGGGTGGTGGCCCACCCCAAGGCGGCAAAGTTCCTTGCAGACCAATCAATAATTGATCGGTTACTGCAAAGCAGAAAAATCGTTTTTGGCGACGATGCGGATGCGCGCTTTGGCGGGATGCTTGCCATCGCTGAAGAAAGATTTGTGCTGGTGGAAGATGGGGTCAGCATCGACCTGGGGGAGAGAAAACTGGAGGTCATTCATACGCCCGGCCATGATCCCAATCATCTGTGCTTTATGGACTCAAAAACCCGGGGATTGTTTTGCGGAGATGCTCTGGGAGGATATTTTTCTGAAACAAAAAGCAGAATGCCTTCATGTGTACCGGGCTCAGACCCGGAATTGATTGTACAAAGCATTGACAAGGTGCGGCAATTCAACCCTGCCCTGTTGTTCTTTTCTCACGGCAGTGCCACTTCACAGGCGGCCGGAATTATTGAACTGGCTTTAAATGATGAAGGTCAATGTACCGACATCGCTTTAAAAGCTATGAAGGCGGGAGAGGATCAAGACAAGATCGCTCGCAGGCTGGCCGGAATTTTAGCCAAAGGATCTGTCTTCACCGCAGAAGAAATATTAACCTTGCCCTATTTCGCAACAATGACGGTTGAAGGCTACCGGCAATTTTTCAAAAGGAAAAATCTGATTTGAAGGCGAGCAGAATAATGCTTGACATTGGATAGTTTCATATCAGATAAGATATATAATTATTTATAATTAATAAATTATTATATTTCTTAAGAAATTACCTACCGCTTATGAAGGCCATCCAAAAGAAAACCCTGCATCAAGAAATCGCCAATAATCTCAGGGAAATGATTATGTCCGGCGAGCTCAAAGAGGGTGATAAAATTAAGGAAGACGAACTGTGCACCGTTATGGAAATAAGCAAAACTCCCCTGAGAGAGGCCCTGCGGGTTTTGAGCGCC
>Ga0255055_10002503_pt1 | contig 12917 bp, 7 predicted proteins | sample JV7_2_27_MG_FD_188633 | JGI IMG/M metagenome (GOLD analysis project Ga0255055, IMG submission 188633) | Seawater microbial communities from Jervis Inlet, British Columbia, Canada - JV7_2_27 | ecosystem: Environmental > Aquatic > Marine > Inlet | place: Canada: British Columbia | collected...
TCTCGATTGTCTTCACGGACGGGAGGCGTGGGAGACGCTTCGGGCAGTCCGTCCGCACGCCTGCCCTGCTGCGGCTCTCGGTTCTCTCGAGCGCCAGCAGAGTCAGGCTCAACGTTGGCGTGGCACGTCGGGGCGAGTCGGGGACCGAGCCGAAAGCCATGGATCTGCTCAAGATCTTGCGGAAGCGCTGTTCATTCCTCCTCATTCCGCCAGTGCGCGACGCTTCACCGGATCGAATGTCCGGGCTGCTCGGAGCGCGACTAGACCAGGTGCTACTCCATAAGTTTTCCCACCACGAGCAGGGAGGGGCGCCGAGGGAGTATCGCTTCGCTAACACGACGGTCGAAAAGATCGACAAGATGCTGGCAAACGCCGGGGCCGCAATATGGACCGACTTGAGAGAACGGCTGCCTGGCCCGCTCGCAAGAAGCATGAGGATCGGGCTCGAGGCAAACGCTGCGGATCTCGCAGACTGGGTCAGGGACCGGACGGTTCTTTCCCTCTCCACCGGGCTCCACGATTCGGAGCATGTCGCGCCTCTTGAGGTAGGGACGGGATTGCAGAGCACAGTCGACTTGGCGCTAAGGCTCGCTCATCTTGAGGACCAGCCTCAGAAATCGCATGTCATTGCCGCAGTGGAAGAGCCCGAGGCTTTTCTCCACCCAGCGGCGCAGCGCGACTCGGCCCGAATGCTCCGAAAGCTCTCAAGCCAGTCCGAGACCAGCGTCATCGTCGCTACGCACTCACCATACATCTTGGACGAGGCCGAATACGGAGAAGTAACCCTCGTGAGAGGGCATCAATTCTATGAGCCACTCGACGACCAGCACCGTGGCGAGATCAACACTGCACTAATGTGCGCGCAAGCGGCGGAGGCTCTCTTCGCGGAGGGCGTTCTGCTCGTCGAAGGGCCGGGGGATGCCGAGCTGTTTCGAACTCTGCTTAGGCGCCTGCGCGCAGGCACGAGTCGTCCAGAGCTGAGTCGACTTAGCGTGCTTCCGGTAGGCGGAAAGAGTTCGTTTGCCCCGTGGTACCGGCTCTTCTCGTCCTACGGAAGAGGAACGGATCGACCGATTCGCTTCCTCTGTCTGGTTGACGGCGACGCGGCAACCAAGAAAGACGGGGAGAGAGCGATCCTCCGGCTCTTGACAGATGTCGGAGTGAGACCCTCCGAGAGCGACAAGAAGAGCGTGATCGGCTTCGGCGATGAGGACTGGGCGAAGACGTCGGCTAGGCTCACCGCTGTTCGGGCAATCAACCGTTTCCTTGAGCCTCATCACATCCGACTCTTTTCGGTCGATCTCGAATGGGCCGCGTTCGGTGGGGCTGCATCGACCGCACCTGAATCGGTCGCTGAGATATTGGAGTGCGACATCCCCAAGACAGATGTGGAACTACAGCTGGCACGGCGCGCGGGGTCCAAGGTTTCGACTGGCAAGGTCTCAAGCGGCGCCCGGAAGCAGCCGTATCGGCGTGCCAAGCTGGCACAGGAGATGAGTATGGACGGCTTGCCCCCAGAGATCCGCGACGCAATGCGTACCTGGCTAGGTCTTGCGATCCGAGACCAAGGCGATGTCAAGAGGCTGATTCCGTAGCTGATGCGGGCTGGCTGTTCGGTTCAGCAGCCCTAGAGCCAAGTTTCGTGGATACGGCCTATCATGCAGTGCTACCCGGCGCGAGATCTCCAGCGGCAGAGCAACTATGGAGTCTTTTCGACCCAGTTGCCTGCCCAAGAGTGCCTCACGCGGGACCAGGAGCGGAAATGGCTAACGATGAAGGGCTCGAGCGCGCCCAAGAGAACCGAGATCAACTAGCCGACCCAAAGCAGCCGAAGAAGCTTCGGGACCAGCTCCAACGGCTAGTGCTGGCTGATCTCCTCGGGCCGGCGAACGGTCCCGAAGAGGAGGTCGACGAGACTCGCGTGTCGGACAGGTATCTGGTCGGCATGCTTGCGCCGCTCAAACAGCGCGTCGGTGCGGAAACGGAGGACGAGCTCGCGAAGGGTGGCGCCGGATCGAGCGAGGAGGGTTCTACCGAACCCAGCACTACTCCTACGGATTCGATGTTCCCCTCCTCGCTGGGGCTCACCTTCACGGTGGCTCGAGACGTCCAATCGCTGCGTCTGACGGCCCACTGGGGACGGTACGAGAGAGCGGACAGCGAGACCCTCGAAACCGAGAAGGGCAACCCGAAGAAGATCTGGAAACGAGTTCCCATGGGAGGGAGCGTGGATCTGCCGCTCCAGCCAGGCGACTTCCGACCCGTTGCTCCCTGCGACGAGCAGCCCGAAGTCAAGCTCCAGGGCCTGGTGCGACAGCGGGACGACGACTGGACGGTAACCGTCTTCCTGGTGAACGGTCAGGAGGAGCCGGATCGCCTCAAGGATGAGAGGTGGATCTTCCAGCCCGAGCTGGTCGTCGAGGCACCTGACGGGGCTCCCGTCTTCGTCCGGCGGAAGCTCCCGCGTGACGAGGGCCGCTGGGACCCAGAGCTCCTGCGGGAGACTCGGGAGCTCGAGATGCTCTATCGCCGCAATGTGGAGTTTGCGGTAGGTCACGGCGTTTCGGTCCACGCGGAGACCGCGCCGGATGACCCTTGGCGAGCCATTCGGCTGGAGACCCGAGTCGCCCCCTCCTGGGAGGTGGCTCAGCAGACACCCCCCACACCCGAAGATCCGGGGTTCGGGGAACTCTCGAACCTCGTGCTCGACATGAAGGCCCTCGCCGAGACACCCGGAGGGGAGTTCTCCGTGAAGCTCGGCGCGCTCGCCGAGGCCTACGCCGCCTGGATCCGACGCGAGAAGGAGAGGATTTCGAGACCGGAAGAGGGGCTGGCCGAGCATCGCGAGCCGGCGGAAGGGGCGATCGGAAAGTGCGAGCGGGCGCTCGAACGCATCCGCGCGGGAGCTGCGCTTCTCGACGATCCCGAGAGGCCGGAAGTCGCCGCGGCATTTCGCTTCGCGAACCGCGCAATGGCGCTTCAGCGGGTGCGCTCCATCTACGCAGAGCGGCGCCGGCGGGGTAACGAGGCCGACCTCGAAGCGCTCGACGCCGACGTCGCCAACCATAGCTGGCGACCCTTCCAGCTGGCCTTCATCCTCCTCAACCTACCGAGCGCCACGGACCTCCATCACCCGGATCGCAGCCATGAGACGGAGGCACTGGCGGATCTGCTCTGGTTCCCGACGGGCGGTGGTAAGACGGAGGCCTACCTCGGGCTGGCCGCCTACGCGATGGCTCTGAGGCGTCTTCAGGACCCCATTGAAGGTCGCGTCGGCGAGCACGGGGTGGCCGTGATCATGCGCTATACGCTGCGCCTCTTGACGCTTCAACAGTTCCAGCGCGCAGCCGCGCTGGTTTGTGCGTGCGAGGCGATCCGCCGAGACGACGAGGAGACCTGGGGTGGGAACCCCTTCCGGATCGGGCTCTGGGTGGGCATGCGCGCCACGCCGAACACCACCGAGCAGGCAGCCGAAGCCGTCCAGCAGGCGCGAGGCCAATGGACGAAGGGTCAGACGGGCGGAGCCGTCGGCTCACCGGCCCAGCTCACCAACTGCCCCTGGTGCGGGTCGAAGATCGACCCCGGCCGGGACATCGAGGTGGAGCTCTTCGGCTCCGGTAGGAGCCGCACCCTCACCTACTGCGGGGACAAGCTCGGGCGATGCCTCTTCGGGCGTCGCCGGTCGCCCAAGGAAGGCCTGCCGGTCGTCGTCGTGGACGAAGAGATCTATCGGTTGTTGCCCGCGCTGGTGATCGCCACCGTCGACAAGTTCGCCCAGATGCCCTGGAACGGGCGCACGCAGATGCTGTTCGGCCAAGTGGACGGCTTCTGCCCGCGCCATGGCTTCCGCTCCCCCGAGGTCGAAGACTCGGATTCGCATCCGAAGCGCAAGGGGATGCCGGCCGTGAAGACCGTCCCCTTCGGACCACTTCGCCCACCAGATCTCATTATCCAGGATGAGCTGCACCTGATCAGTGGTCCCCTAGGTTCCCTAGTCGGTCTTTACGAAACGGCCGTCGACGAGCTGTGCTCCTGGATCGTGGACGGCAAGCGCGTGCGCCCCAAGGTCGTTGCCTCGACGGCTACGATTCGCAATGCCTTGGCCCAGGTGAATTCGCTCTTCTTGCGCAAGGTCGAGATCTTCCCGCCGCCTGGGACGAGCGTCGAAGACAACTTCTTCTCGATCCAGCGGCCGGTCGAGGACCGGTTCGGTCGCCTGTATCTCGGAATATGCGCACCGGGCAAACGGCTGAAGGCTGTGCTGATTCGCGTCTACGTTGCGTACCTCGGCGCCGCTCAGCTCCTCTACGACAAGTACGGAAAGGACGCCGACCCGTGGATGACCTTGGTGGGCTACTTCAATTCAATCCGAGAGCTGGGCGGCATGCGTCGGTTGGTGGACGACGATGTCCGGACTCGGCTGCGGCGGATCTCGATTCGAGGACTGGGTGACCGCAAGCCGCCCATCGTGGAGGAGCTCACCTCCCGGAAGGGCTCGGCGGACATTCCCGAGGTCCTCGATCGGCTCGAGGTGGAGTTCGATCCCCGAGATGAAGAGATTCGGAGGGAGCTCCGCAAGCAGCGCCGGCCACCTCAGAAGCCCCCGCCCTACGACGTACTGCTCGCAACCAACATGGTCTCGGTCGGGATCGACGTGCAGCGGCTCGGTCTGATGGTGGTGGGAGGGCAGCCCAAGGCCACCGCAGAGTACATCCAGGCGACGAGTCGCGTCGGACGCCGTCAGCCGGGCGTGGTCTGTACCGTGTACAACTGGGCGCGACCTCGTGATCTCTCGCACTACGAGCGCTTCGAGCACTATCACGCCACCTTTTACCAGCAGGTCGAATCGCTGTCCGTCACCCCGTTTGCCGCGAGAGCCCTCGACCGCGCGTTGTCCGGGCTCCTCGTCTCACTGGTACGGCTAGCAGGAGACGATTTCAACGAAAACTCACGCGCCGCGGCCATCCAGCGCGAGCACGCGTACGTGAAGCGGGCCATCGATGCCATTGGAAGGCGAGCGGCCTTACTGGCATACGACAGGGACTTCGGCGAGGAGGTTCGTGCAATGCTCCAGCAGCGGCTCGACGCGTGGCTGGCTCGAGCGGGAAGTACCGGGGGTACCAACCTCGCCTACAAGGCTCGGCGGGACGGCGTCACGGTCCCGCTGCTCGAAGCGCCCTCCGAATCCGGGTGGGATACCTTCACCTGCCTCAACTCCCTGCGCGACGTGGAGCCCGTGGCCGGCTTGGTGCTGGTCGACGACGGCCTCTCGGGTGACGTCGGGAAGGGCTGAGGACCCAGAGATGGCGGTTTCGGCACAACGGCGTCGCGTAGGTGAGGTTCGACCGAGCCAGGTCATCCACACCTTCGGAATTGGGTCGCTCGTCGATCTGCCCAACTTCTCGGCCATAGTAATGGGTCTCGAAGAGTGGGACCCCCCGACGCCCCAGAACGTGATCGTCGAGGACCGGCTCCTCGCGCTCGTGCGAAGCCACTTGGGGCCGAGAGTCGAGCGGCTGGTGGCTCCTTCCACGCAGACGAACGGCGGTGGTCGTTACGACCCCTTCGATCCTGAGACGAAGAAGGGCGTACCTGTCAGCCCCTTCCCGCGTTGGGTGCGGTGCCCGCTTTGCGACCTGATCGCGCCCCTCGACTTCGGTGTCTTCAGCCTGAAGGAAGACCCCTGGCGTCCGGACCGGACGCGCTACGTACACGATAATTGTCAGAAGGCACGTGGCCGCGCTCCTGCTGTGCTCCCGGTGCGTTTCGTGCGTGCCTGCGAGCACGGTCATCTCGACGACTTTCCTTGGATCGAGTTTCTCCACGGCGGTGCCACGAATTGCCCGGCCCTCCTGAGACTTCGCGAGTTCGGCGTTTCTGCAGAAGCGGCCGACATCACGGTCCAATGCGATTCCTGCGGCGTGGCGAAGCCGATGCTCACGGCTTTCACCGAAGAGGGTAAGCAGGCGCTCGGCCCCTGCACCGGCCGCCACCCCCACCTGCGAAGCACGGCGGCCTGCAAGAGCGAAAAGAACGAGGACATGCCGGCGCGGGCGATCCTGGTGGGGGCCTCGAACCTCTGGTTCTCGGTCACGGCCTCCGCCCTTTCGATTCCCTCCGATAAGGGGCGGCTGGAGCAGCTGGTCCGCGAGAGCTGGCCTTTGCTCGATCCGATCACTTCCACCGACATTCTCGCGGCGTTCCGCAAGGCCGGCCAACTCCAGCCCTTCGCGGAATGGTCCGCCGAGCAACTCTGGTCTGCGATCCAGAGCAGGCGCGAGGATGGGGATGAACAGGGGCCCCAGCGGGCCTCGGAGCTCAAGAGCGCCGAATGGGAGATCTTCTCGAAACCGGACCCGGAGCTCAACGGACCGGACTTCCGTCTCGTCGAGGAGGCAGCTCCAGCAGCCTACGAACGGCTGATCGACAAAGTGGTACGCGTCGAGCGGCTGCGGGTGGTAAAGGCGCAAATCGGGTTCACCCGGATCCTGTCGCCCGGCGATTACGCGGACGTGAGCGAGATTCCGCAGGTTCGCCGGGTACCGATCGCGCGCCGGCCACCCGACTGGGTGCCCGCCTCCGAAGTGCGGGGAGAGGGCATCTTCATCCAATTCGAAGAGGATGCAATCGGGCAATGGCTCGATAGCGGCGAAGTTCGAAAGCGAGAGGAGCTCTTCTTCCGCGCTCATCAGGGCTTCCGGCGCGTTCGCAAGATCGACGACCCGGAGGCGAACTTTCCGGGCATCCGGTACGTGCTGCTTCACTCCTTGTCTCATTCGTTGATTCGCCAGTTCGCGATCGAGTGCGGCTATGGGGCAGCGAGCCTCCAGGAACGGATCTACGCGCGCGAGGCGTCTTCGCCCGACGGGCCGATGGCCGGGATTCTCCTCTTTACGGCTGCTGCCGACTCCGAGGGAACGTTGGGGGGGCTCGTGAGCCTGGGCCGCCCGAAGGAACTCAGCCGGCACCTGGACCAAGCTTTGGAGCAGATGCGCCTGTGCGCGTCGGACCCGCTCTGCTCGGAGCACGAACCTGGCGAAGAGGGCACGACCCTCCACGGAGCGGCGTGCCACGCCTGTCTCTTTGCCTCCGAAACTTCCTGTGAACGTGGGAACAAATACCTCGACCGCACGCTCCTGGTCGAGACAGTTGGCGGCGCTCCCATTCCCTCCTTCTCGAGCAGAGAGCGATAGCAGGCCGTGGACGAGGAGAAGAGCGCCAGGATCCTCCAGCGTATCGTTCGGGTGGGCGCGAGGATTCCCCGGGGAACCCTGGAGGGGATCTGTCGCGCCATCGAGCAATCGACGGCAGGGGACGGAATCGAGGGACTCTCCGCCAGCCTCGCGGCCGTTTCGGACCCCTCCGTCCGGAACGAGCTGATCGGATTGTTCAGTGAATGGTCTTCAGTGCCCTCCGATCCTGGTCCCCGGGCGCTCGCCTGGTCACTGCGCGGAGCGTCGGCCACCGACCAGTCGTGGAGGGATACGCACGACCTCGATCTCGTCTGGACGGGGCCGGCGCCTCCCTCGGGCGTGTTGCGCCGCACCGAACAGGCGCTCCTCGAAGTGATCGAGGGCGCTCGAAGCGAGCTCTGGCTCGTATCGTTTGCGGGCTACAAGGTCCCGCGGATACGGGATTCCCTCCGCTTGGCTGCCGAACGAGGCGCAACGATCCGATTCGTCATCGAGTCACCCGAAGCCAGCGCGGGGAAGGTGACCTTCTCTGCTCTACAGGGGATCGGTCCTCGCCTCTCGGAGGTGGCCACCATCTACGTCTGGCCGATCGACCGCCGTGAGAGAAACGACGAGGGCAAGTATGGCTCGCTTCACGTCAAGTGTGCTCTGGCCGACGACCGCCTGCTCTTCGTCTCGAGCGCCAACCTCACCGAGTTCGCAATGAGCCTGAACATGGAGCTGGGTCTGCTCGTTCGCGACGAAGAGATACCGCGTCGTGTGGGTGAGCACCTCCGCTGGCTCGTCGAGCGTCGGATCCTCGTCCCGATCTCTCCAGACTAGCCGGTCAGTTGCGAGAGTACTCCGCGACGACCAGGATATGACGCGCGCGAGAGCTACCCACGTAGAGGTGTTTCGGGGAACACATCGGCTTTTCCGCCTCGACGTCACACAGGATGATGGCGTCCGACTCTAGCCCCTTGAAGCGTTGCAAAGACGTGAAGCTCGCCTGGTTCGGCCCCGGTCGCTTGGGCCACTCTTCGAGCGTAATGTTTCCCAGTTTGCGCTCCCGCCAGACGGGGCTCCCCTTGGTTCCCCGTGGAGATAGGACCACGATCCGGTCGCCGGAGAGCCTCTCCTCGATGACCAGCCGGTGCAGGCTCTTTCGAACAGCATCGATCATCTCTCGATCGTCCGCGCACCGGATAACCTCCACCTCGGCCCCTTCGGGGGTCCCAGGCTTGAGCTTGGTCTCGGCGCCCACGAGATCGGATGCGTAAGACGCGATGTGCGCGGTATTTCGACAGTTCCAGCGCAGGGGTGCGGCCCGGAGGCCCAGCGCCTCGGTCGGCCCACCCCCGTAGATGTCCTGGTTCGGGTCGTAGAAGACCCAGAGCACATCGGCCTCTGGCCTGCGCAGGAGCTTTTCGACGGCCAACCACCAGTACTCCCTGAAATCCTGGCCCTCGTCGATGACGACTGCGTCCCACCTCTCGTCGGGATAGAGATCGAGAGCCGCGTTTAGCTTTTCCGGTGCAATCGAATCCCAGAACTCGGACTCGTCCGCCGGATCCTTGGGTACTTCGAAGGGGATGCCCGCCGACCGAGTCAGCTCCCGACAAAACGAATGGAAGTTCTTGACCGTGAAGCCCTCGGCCCGAGCGCCGAGGAAGTCCGCGAGAGGGCGGTTGTAGCAGAGGAAGAGCACCCTCTTCCCTTCTCGTGCGAGGCTAGCCGAACGCTCCATGGCAACGAGCGTCTTCCCCGTACCGGCACCACCTCGGACGGCGATACGTGGAAACTCCCGGAGCGTCTCCAGGATCTCCATCTGCTCATTTGTCAATCGGACCAGCGCTGCGCTCTCGTCATCGATCCGCGCACCGAGCGAACTCACGAGGTGGACGGTCGGTGCCAGGGCGGAAAGGAAAGCCTTCTGCGACGACGCGGAAAGGGGCGGTCCGAGGACACCCTGCGCACGTAAGATCCTCTCGATGGCCGAGCGTATGTCCCGGAGATCGCCCTTGTCGATGATGAGCTCTCGAGGAAGCTCGGGCCCCATCGACCCCGTGACATCGAGGAACGGGAGTACTACACCCCAACCCGACGCCATCTTTCGGTTCGAGGCGTCGAAACCCGCTCGGGATGCGAGGTAACGCCTGATGGCGTGAACGGCGTCCTGCGCCTGCTTTCCCGGATCCTTGGTGCGATTCACTCGACCGCTGGGATCCGTGCGGAACCAACCGTCGGAGTCGCGACCGACGCCCCCACCCTTCACTTCTAGACCGAGAAAACCCCGATCCGGGTCGAGCACGAGGAAGTCGACCTCGCCCTCGACGGGCTTTCGTTTGCCATCACCGGGGAGGAGAAAACGGCGGGCATGCAGGACCGTCCAGTCGCCCGGAAGTCCATCACGCAACCGCTGGAACACCACCTTCTCGGAAGCTGTTGAATCCGAATCGGGCTCGCCGGGATGGATCCTTGCCATGGTTCAGCTTACCACTCGATCCCGCAGACGAAGTGCGTCATAGGTTGCGCCCTTCACCCACTGCTGCCAAGCGGCGGGGGCAGTCTCTCTCATCGATACGCCAGCGAGAAGGTCCCGAATCCACGCACGAGGAATGACCTCGACGTCGAGGATCGTGAACGTCGCGTGGTAGTTCTGGAATCGTTCGGAGCCCTTGGTTCGCCAGAACGCTACCAAGTCAGTCGTTTCACCCAGATCAGCAGCTCCCGGAGCAGCGAGCCCGTGGAAGATAACGTCACGCCCGGAACCAGCCTTCGAGAAGATGAAGAAGGGAGGCACCCGTTCTCTATGAGCCGGCTCCACATGGATCGCATCGAAGCAGATACGGAGGAGCTCGTTACCGCCCTTCGGCGTATCGTGGAGCAGTCGTCCAGGCTTCTTGTTGTCGCCGTAGTACACGAACAGGCCCTTCTCGGGATCGAGTCGGTCCGGCCAGTCTGGGTCCCGAAACGTCGTGTAGAGCACGACGAGGCTGTAGGATGGTCCCCGAGAGCTCCCGACGATGCGAAACCCTCCCATGTTTCCGCAGTGCAACAGTCGATCGATCGGGTCGTCGCCGGAGTTTCCAGCGGTGCCGCCGCGGTAGAGGCCTCCAACAGTGAGGTCGCTATCAAGGAGCTTCTCGAAACCGACATCAACCTCCGCCATTGCAGCCCTCCACCTCGACCTGACAACTAGCCCGCAACCGGCTCGCCAAGCGCTCCCGCCAATGCCACAGTCGGATTAACGATGTAGCCAGATTGCATGTCTCCAAACATTCCGCTCCTACTCCAACCCCACCGCCAGAGGTGAAAGGCTAGGTAAGCGCAGATCATCGCATCGAGCGTATCCTCGTATTGCTTTAAAGAGGTACCGCGTAGCTGCTCCAGATCAGATTCGAGAAGCTCGCACACCCGTTGATCCAGCTGTAGTGATGGGTGCGCTCCGAACACGAAGCACCGCAGACTGCAGCGCAACTCCTTCAATCCTCTCTTTCGATCGGCGACTCGCCCCTTCTTGTATTTGATGATACGCGCACGGTTGAAGAGAACCACATGCGCAGGATGTGGATATACCTCGAAGAACCACCGCCCATCAGATGACCATTCTTCGTCAGGAGGGGAACAATGACGGTAGCCCAGACTGGTCAAGGTCCGTGCAAGTTCAACGCCTCCAGGTCTGGGATAGAGAGTCAGGTTCGAGGTGTGAGCACCAGCATGGGCTTTCGAGAAGCGTCGGCTGACCTGGGTTTCACACGGTCGTTGGCCTGACGGGTTCTTGACGATGAGCGGCGCGTCGATCGCAATGACTGTCGAGCGCTCCTCGTTGGACTGCACGAATTCGAGGACTCCCTCGAGATCGCACACCCCTGAAGCGGCGTCTCGAAAGGAGGCCCCGTCGCGACCACCACGGAACGCAGCCAAGCCGGAGTGGTTCCTCTCGCTTTGCCAGGCAAGATCGACTCCTATGAAGGCAGTGTCCGCGCTCTCTGAGATCTGCCCAGCCCGTTGCATTCACGGAGCCTCGATATAAGAAGAACTCTGAGAACTTGAAATGCGGCTTGCTTCGATTCCTTCCTTCATTAGTCATCCTTCCCGGTGAGAATGTACCGAAAGCGATCGCAATGCTGGGCCAGAGTGCTGATGTAGAAGACGAGCTCTTCGTCATCGAGGGTGGCAACGGGTTGCTCGATCACGCCGATCAGCCGATCTCGCTTGTCGAAGGAGAAAGCCACCAGCTCTTTCAGCGCATTCTTGCGCCAGGCCCGGTAGGCAAGATCCCGCCATCGCTTGGCGCTCTTGGTCACGTAGCTGGCCCCAACGACTGTAGACCACAGCACGTAACGATCGCCCACTCGATCGAGGTGAACAGTCTGCCGGTGGCCGCTTCTCCAGAGCTCGACCTCGATGGTTCGATCATGCCGCTCCCAGCGTAGGTCCTCGCACTCGATGGCCTGGTCGACTCGCTCCAGGAGATCCTTCATCGCACGCTGCGCCTCCTTCGCCTTCGACCCTCTTCCGGATGCTGTGGCACGAGAGCTTCCCGAATGGCTGCGGCGGCCTTCACGGTCCGTTGGACCAGGGCAACGAGCTCCTGGATCTGGGTCGTACGCGGATGAAAGAGAATGTCTCCCTCCACGCTGACGACATCCTCTCGGGCCCGGACATCGGGTGTGAGGCAGACCTTCGCATGGCCCAGCTCGGTTTGGAGCTCGTAGAGCCGGTCCAAGAGCGCATCGTCGCGAAGATCGAGGTGGCCCACGAAGCTCCCGCAGTGGAGCAAGGTGGCGTCGCCTGCGGCCTGGGATCGGAGCTCCAAGACAAACTGCTGGCCAGGCGCGGCCAAATGAGAATCACTGCTGCCAATCAGGCTTCGTCCATCGACGCTGGCGGCCCCCCTCTTCACGCGGCGGTTTCCCGTGCTTGAGGGCTCGATCGCCCACCGCTCGAGGAGCTGCGTCCAGAGCAGATCCAGATGGGCCTCCTGCGAAGCCACGTCGGGCCGGAGGACATCCTCGGCACCGAGGGGACCCTCGAGCCACTCTTCTCGCACTGGGAACGCCGACTCGAGAGGGCCCTCGAAAAAATCGATTTCCCCCAGCTTCTCGAGGATTTCGCGAGAAGCGTCGATGCGGCTCTCGCGGCGAGAGGGTTCGTCGCGGCGCTTGTGGATGAGGCGGAGGAAGCGGTTGAGCCGCTTGAGAATCCTGCGGACCTGGAGCACCTCCACGGTGTCTGGAAGGTGCGGATAGAACACCTGAATCCACTGTTCCGGAGAGGGCTCCTCCGGTATCCCATCGATCTCGCGCTGCACCAGGCTGCCGATGCGGTCGACCCGGCCGGTCCGCTGCTCCATCGCGGAGGGTGTCCACGTGATTCCGTAGTGCACGACTTTTCGGCAGAAGGTGTGCAGGTCCTCCCCTTCCTGAAGCACGTCCGTGGTGGCAAGGACAAGGGGAAATCCAGGCATGCGAAACTGGCGAACGAGTCGTTTGTTCACGCCCCCCGACATCCGCCCAACGGGCATCTGCTTCTGAAGCGTCGCACCGTAGATTGCCGCGAGCTCGTAAAGCGGAGCGGTTGGCACGTCCGGGAAGTTCACGCCTAGCAGCAGGTCAAACGCCTGCGCCGCATTCGCGAGCTCGTAGAATGCGTGGAATCCGGGCTCGCTCATCTGCTTCTCCAGAAGCTCAACGTACTCGCGCGCGAGCGTGCGCACCGGATCTCCGGCCTCCGTCTCCT
>Ga0255055_10002504_pt1 | contig 12916 bp, 26 predicted proteins | sample JV7_2_27_MG_FD_188633 | JGI IMG/M metagenome (GOLD analysis project Ga0255055, IMG submission 188633) | Seawater microbial communities from Jervis Inlet, British Columbia, Canada - JV7_2_27 | ecosystem: Environmental > Aquatic > Marine > Inlet | place: Canada: British Columbia | collected...
ACTTGACATCACCAATAACAACGACAGCTTCCGCTTGAACGTCATTCATTTTGGCCCACTCCCAATCTGCCTTTTTGTCAAATAACTCAACTATTCTCATTGTGGATCCCGTATCATTCCTGCGCTAATTGTAAAGTCTTTGCTGCGCCCCTTGTTTTCCTTAAAGCCAAAGCGTTTGTAGAATTTAACAAGTCTACTACGTGACGTAGTGCCGTGTCCATCATCCTTTTGGCCTGGTGTTAGGACAATACGCTGACCGTGTTCATCTGCATATGCTGTAAGCTCTTGCATTACTGCTGAACCAACACCACTTTTACGTGCGTCTTTTGCTACTCGAATACTGTCTAGCTTAATCGTGTTCGGGTTACTATCACCCAAACTGTATATCCACAGGTCTTCGACGCCTTCGTATTTTGCTTTTAGTCGTGCTGCAAAGGACTGCAAATCAGATGTAGCTACTTCAAATAGTCGCATACACGTATTTATCGTGTTTTGTTATATATGCATTGATTACAAAAGGCAGGGTTACTAAATAATACTGTACATGGAATATTCTATTATCCTATCCACTTCACGCAAATCCACTGATCCTGTGGGACTAGCGTTCTACAGCCCTCGCACACCAACTCACAACTTTACCACGGAGGTAAAATGGCAAGAAGCAACAAAAAGAAAAAGAATAGCCGCGGCAACGGACAAGTTTTTCGTATTCGCGAAGAGCAACAACGAAAGGAGCAACACCAACGCAAGAACTATGTAAAAATAATCCCACGCAATATTACTCAGGAAGACTATATTGCTAACTTGCACGATCAATCTCAACGTATCGTGTTTGCTACAGGGCCAGCAGGAACTGGCAAAACTTATCTAGCAGTACAAAAAGCAGTCCAAGAATTTATGGACGGAAACTCATCCCGTATCGTAATAACACGCCCAGCAGTAACAGTTGACGAAAATCACGGGTTCTTACCTGGCGATATTAACAAGAAAATGGAACCTTGGACGCGACCAATTTTTGATGTATTTGAAGAGTATTATAGCCCTAAGGATATTAAGGCTATGGTTGAAGAGGGTTCAATAGAAATATGTCCACTAGCCTATATGAGAGGCAGGACGTTCAATAATTGCACAATTATTTTTGATGAGAGTCAAAACACTACAATAGCACAGATGAAAATGGCACTGACTCGCATCGGAGAAGGCTCCCGAATGTTTGTTACGGGAGATATTAACCAATCTGATTTAGGAGGGACTAATGGCTTGCATGATTTCTTTGAAAAGCTTGAGGCTCGCGTATCGGATACCATATCGCTGACGAAATTTTCAAGAGATGATATTGAACGCGACCCCATTGTAGAAGAAGTTCTATGTTTTTATGGGGAAGAAGAGTAAAAAATATGATATGAGGTAAATATTATATAGAGACGGGTGCTTCGTTTGATGGCATGCCGACAGGTAATCGCATAACTAGTTTGTGATCCGCTGACCGATAGCTACTCCCTGCGCTCGTCCACCAACCAAACGAATGGCCCCTTGCGGGGCCATTCTACTCTACTCACTAGAGTCACCCAGGAGGGGTTCTTTACTTCGCCTTGTTACTTGTATTCAAGACAACACACTTGCGGTCTCCAACAAACGTGTACTGACACAACGGATTGTCGTCGATCCACTCGTGAATTGCGACGGTCACATACTGAGAGTACGTGGTCTTTGTGCCGTATGTCGTTGTTGGGAAGGTACCGTTGACGATCTTGACAATGTCTGCACGTTTGATAATGGCAAGGCCATAGTCAGGGTTGATCGGGTTAAAGGTGTTTTTGAATGTCTGGAGCTTGATGTCCAGGATGTTTTTGATGAACGGAATTACGTCCGTTTTGATTTGCTGCGTATTCATAGGATACTCCTATTAATTAAGTCCCGAAATTGGACGCTAAAGATACTCTTTAGCTTGACTTAACATAACATATTATACAGCCTTTGAGGGAAATGTCAACCTTTTTATGTCAACAATATCAATGACTTATAATCAATGTTATTTATCTAATAAAATCAAGAACTTAGCCATCGCTGCTAGTTCCATATACGTTATTGAGTTGGTTGCGAACGCGAACAAATGTTGTACGTTTTGATAATTCTTTAAGTGTTACGCTGCCTGTGTATGTACATGCACTACGCACGCCACCAAGTATGTCTTTGACTGTATTATTAATGTCGCCTCTGTATGGAATCAAAACACGTTTGCCTTCGCTTGCTCGATAGCCTGTTAATCCGTCGCCGTGCTTACTTTGCGCAGTTTCAGAACTCATACCATAAAACTCGATCATAGGGTAATCGCCATTTTCAGAAATAATTGTGCCGCCACCTTCTTCGTGTCCAGCTAACATTCCACCAAGCATAACAAAGTCGGCGCCCGCTGCAAATGCTTTTGCAACGTCACCTGGGCATGTGCAACCACCGTCTGCAACAATAAGACCTTTCAATCCGTGCGCTGCATCAGCACATTCTATAACTGCTGATAGTTGTGGATAACCTACACCTGTTTTCTTTCGCGTGGTGCAAACACTACCTGGGCCTATACCAACCTTTACAATATCAGCGCCAGCTAATATAAGTGCTTCTGTCATGTCTGCTGTGACTACGTTGCCCGCAATAATTACTTTTGTCGGGAATTTCTTGCGAATCGTCTGTATAAAGCTAACAAAGTTTTCTGTATATCCGTTAGCAACATCAACACAAATGTAATTGATCTCTGTAAATGCAGAAATAATATTTGCTGTTCGTGTAAAATCGTTATCAGAGATGCCTGTAGAAATAGCTAAATTTCTTACACTAGGGTCAGGGCCAGTGTCAAGAACAAGTCCCTCACGCCAACCATTCATATCGTAATGTTTATGTATGCACGTAAACATATTATATTTCAATAGTGCGCGAGCTATTTCAAACGTACCAGTCGTGTCCATGTTAGCAGCCATAATAGGAATGCCTTTGTACACTTGGTTTGAATGACGAAATACAAACTCTCGTTCTAAGCTTACATCTTTACGTGACACTAAGGTGCTGCGTTTTGGACGTATAAGGACGTCACTGTAATCAAATTTTACGTCTTCTTCAATTCTCATTTCCGTACTTCAATTTGTGTTTGAAAATTTCTGCTGGTGAAGGATCATCATTTACGATGCACAGGACGCTATATGATCCACTATTAGACTCCATGTGTGTTACGCTTTTTTCAAAAGCAATAACAGTTTTTCCTGTCTTATTATCGACTGTTATAAATGGTTCACTGTCTCTTATGTATGCATCCATGTTAAATTCTCATTCTCTGTGTAACTCCCCTAAACGTAATTGAAGTGCCTCACTAAAAATTTCGGCTGCATCAACTGTGTTTGGCACAGACCAAATTTTATCACACCAAATACAGCATTGTGATTCTGGATCAAATTGTTCTACAGTTCGACCTAACCTATTAGTGAAGCAATAGCCGTAGGGTGACCATCTGCATGACCGATCTTTTGAAAGGTTATCTGAGGTTGGTGGATCAACTGCACCTGGACAAAATGTTTTGTGAATATCAAATGCGTGTATTGTGTCGCCTGCTTCTAGCAAATCTATCATTAGTTCGCCGACCTTTTTATCACCGCCGAGCTTGGCTTTAAAATACAGCTTGTTAAATGTCTCTTTGTCCATAGTCCGTAATGTCAGTTTTTTGACCACATTTACATTGTGCTTCGATAAGCAAACCTGTACTTGTAGGAGTGAATGCGTATGTTAGTACGCCTGTGCCTGCATTACGCTCGACATTTTCTGGTTGCCAATACGAGCAAGATGGAATATGTGCCTGTAGCCACGTATTCATCTTGTCGAGATTAGTTGCAGCTATCTCAAATTTCATTCATTTACTCTGTAATGTAAACGAACAACCTGTGCTGCTTCACGTAGGCAACGATAATAGTCAAGGTCTAACTTTTGGTAATGCTCCAGTTTTTCGACAGTACCCAAATCATCAATTACTTCTTGACTACTAGCAATAACCCGTGTCAGTTCTTCGTCCATGAGGAGATCAACTACTTCATCTGGAATTTCAATTTTCACTCTTCTGCTCCCTTAACAATTTGGTATATATCGGCCCACGGTGTTTCTTTACTTGTGCGGGCATAATGTAAATGATCGTGATGATCGTAATCCACATTGTATGGATGGTCAATTACAATTGAACGTAGTCCAAGCCTTGCGCCTGCTGCCGCATTCTCTACATGATCTTCAATCCAGAATAAACCTGTATCTCTCCACTGTTTTAATTTTCGTCCCTTGTGTACACCAATACGCAGGCAATGTAATCCAATAATTGCATCACCGAAACAGTCTTCTAAGTTTTGTACTCGATAATCGTATGCACTAGGCTTTTCGCTTAGACTTGTGATAACAATGAATTTATATCCTTCTTCATTAAGCAAATCTACATATTCCTTTGCGTCGGCATATGGTTCCAAAGTTGCAATACGGTCGGAGTGATTAAACTCTTTAACCATATCCATTTTGACATCTGAATTAATGCCGTATCGAGCCATTACAGAATAATTATCCACTTCTTCGGGAATAGCATTAAAGCCATTCTCATGCATAAATTTATTGAATGCCGCGTTCCAGTTGAATAAGCATCCATCTGCGTCAGTAAGTATAATTCTTTCTGTCATATTATTTTGGATGCAAGAATTTACCATACTTGCGTTCAAGTTCTCTCTTTAGTTCTTTCCATGGACGGCTGGTGCGGGTACGGCTACGGCGAGACCCGCTCGGCGTTTTTTTTCGACACCTGCCGTGAAACCAATTGGCTTCTTTTTGTCGTCATCTTCGGATGAGATTTTTTGATCGTTCATTACGTTTAGTCGGTCAATTGTTGTTTGGAAGTCTTGGCCTAGTGCTTCTACTGAAACAATAAGTTCTTTAATGTGTGCAATTGACATACCATCTGTTGCATCAACCCACATATCCATTTCTTCGTTACGATCTATAAGACGGCTGTTACGTGCTGCAAGATAAACAGCTCTTGCATCTGCACTTGGCATTCCGATCTTGCGTACAATATCAAAACGACTTGGACGATTAACTAGGCGTTTGTCTAGCTTCTCAGGGTAGTTTGTTGTTGCGATGAATACAACATTGTCGATTTGAAGATCGCCGTCAAGCATTGCTAATAGATCAGCTTCGCCGTGTGCATGTTGAATTGCATCAATGTCCTCAACCATTACAATGATTGGGCGGGTTGGCTCAATACGTCGTAGTAGCTCAAGCCCTTGTGCTGTAAGCTTTGGCTCTTTTACGTAAACTGCAATACCGCCGCGGTCAATAATTTTCTGCGCGATGATTTGTAGTGTTGATGTTTTACCACTTCCAGCAGGGCCGAAAAGTAGTACACCACGTTTCCAGAGATAACCAAGTTGACGGAATGTTTTTTCACGAGTCCAAAAATATTCGATGTTATTGACAATTTCTTCGGATGCACTATCAGGAAGGATTAGGAGTTCATCAAGATTCACAGGCTTCTTGGAAAAGTAAATTCCTCGGTTGTGTGAGTACTCGATGTGATATTGACCAGGTGGGATTTTGTTTACTGTTTCATCAGATGGGAAGTAGGCATCACCTACCTTTGCCCATAGTCTCGCATTTTCCTTAAGCGTACCTTCGTCATTCCCGTACTCATCGTAGTCGTCATAACTGTCTAGTGGATCAGGAGTGGAAAAGTCTTGTCCACTTTCCCCTTCAGTATCCGAGTTATCGTTCTCTTCCGTAAGTTTGCGTAGTTCTTCTAGGTCGTCGTGCTCTGTTGAATTATTATCAACACTCATTCTACTTCCTCTGTTGTTGTGATATACATTATAACGTACATATTGTGGATTGTCAAGCAAATAATAGTTCAAGAATCCACTACATGCCTAGCATTTCAAGCTCACATAAACATGCTGACAGGTTAATTTCTGGATCAGCAATTGCAACATGATTCACTAGTGCGTTACGGATAACCAAAATTGCTTTTGATTGTGTTTCTATGTCTGCACCCCAATATTCTAAATTCTCATACATGTGCCTGTAAATTGATTCATAATCCTCAACTACTGCTGACTTACAAATAAGGTTACGTGCTTCTTTAATCTTGCCATCACGAAATAGTGCAATCATTTGTAGCTTGTAATCTGCTGTTCCCATGTCCTCTACATGTGGTTTGTGTAGCTTGCCATCCTGTGAGTTTTGCTGGCACAGTCCGATACATTTACGCATGTCTGGATATTCTGCTGCAACATATAATTCTAGCACTTCTAAATCATCTTCAGTTTCAAGTGGAATGCCCTCTGACAACAAAATAGTTGCAATGCGAGCCGTAAATTCATTACGGTCTAACTTTTCAATATGAAAGCCTTGACACCTGCTATGCAATGCTGGAATAATTTTGTGTGGGTAGTTGCATGTAAGCAAAAATCTACAGCTATTGCTATAGCGTTCCATAACACCACGTAATGCGGCCTGTGCGTTTCCAGTCAAATAATCAGCTTCGTCCAATAGCACATATTTGAAGTCGCCAAATGGTATCGTTGTCGCAAAGTTTGTGATTCGATCACGCACTTCATCTACACCATTTTCTGTTGACCCATTCATAATCAACACATCGCCCCAATCAACTTCTAGCTCATGCAACAGTACCTTAGCAAGTGTTGTCTTGCCTGTTCCCGCAGCACCACTAAACAATAGATGTGGTATAGCTTTACTATCAAGCCAACTCTGTACTTGTTTCTTTTGTGCATTGTCACGAAACACGTAGTCCGCAATTTTTGTTGGTCTATATTTTTCAACCCAAAGTTCTTTCATTTCAGTCTCTGTCTAACACGTAAACCAACACAGGTTCTCGTGAATTATTATCAGTGCCTTCACCCGCCGTCAAGTTCTTGCCCTTCTGATTAAGTATTTCAAACTCGTCACCACACCAACGGAATTGGAAGCGTTTATATTCCCCATCATTTTCAAATACGGCTTGTATCTTACGCACAAACGGATCAACCAATTGTTCTAGTTCGTCCCTACTATGTGACATTTCAATAACAAACATCAGTTTTTCAATTGCTTTCTTTACTGACGGATGTTCAGAATTTATTGCTGCAAGAATTACTTGTTCGTTTGTTAGTGCCCTGCCTTGTTTTAAATTACGTGTTCTACCCATTATAAAGCGTCTTCTTTCGTCAGTATCACACCTGGCATTGGTGAATTGTCGTCATAAAGGTGACCAAACTCAAATGTTTCTACCATGTATTCCATAGAGAATACTTGCATCTCCGCATCATTCCAAGTTAATTGGAACGTTGTGCTATGATTTGAGCTAGGTACTGTAACTGTACAGCCTGACGAATAGTGGCCTATGCTAGCCCAATGTATGAATTCCTCATCGTGTGCAAGTGCTACAGTAAACAACAATTTGTCTAATGCAGATTTTACAGTTGGATCTTTTGATTTTTTTGCAGCTTCCAGTAATTGATCGCGTTCCTCTTTTTGTCTTTTATCCATACGCCATTATAGCATATTTGTAGATGCGAGTCAACTTAGTTGGCTGTAGTGGGTCCGAGTTCTGCGCCTGGTTCTTCAACTGATGTACAAAGGATAGATTCTTCTTCCGCTTGCCACAAAGTAAATTCGCTGTCACCTTCACGTAAAATATGTCCGTGTGACCAACGTCCGTGTTCAACTAAAATCCACTCACCAACTACAATGTCATCGCTTACGTCTGGGCCTACTGCATAGACTTGCATCCAGCGAGGACGAATGCCAGTTCCCATAGCATCATCATCCATGATAATAATTCCACTTGCTAGTGTTTGTTGTCCCTTCTGAATTTCTGAACATAAAATCTTGTCGTTTAGTGCGCGTAGTTTCATTTTTCTTCCTTAAAATACTTTAGTGGAATCTCTTTGAGTCCTGCTAGTACTTTTTTGATTGTTCCCTTAGGGAGTTTTGTGTGATCGTGTAATAGTATTACAATAGTGTTATGCCTAAGACCTGAGTCCTCCATGCGTTCAACCATTTCTTGCATTTTATATAGGTCTTCACGCATGAGTACAATAGACTCAAACTTTTCAAAGGTGCCGTCAAGTCGCTTGACAAAAGCATCTTTACTTTCTAGTTCTTCTGTTACGTCGTTCATTATACTGATGGTTTCTTTTTCGTGGCCTTAGCCTTTTTCTTTGTTGTTTTCTTTTTCTTCTTTGGTGCAGCCTTGGTTTCTTTAACTTCAATGTCACCTTCAGGCGTCATCACTTCAACATATTGACTGCCATCATCACGAGTTTTTACTGTCGATGTAGTCATCTGTGAATCATCCATTTCTGGAAGTGGTGGTTTTTCTACTGGTGTAACTTTTGTATCTTGTGAAGATAGTGGCTTTTTCAGGCTGACTTTTTTAACTTGTGTAGTCTTTTGGTATGATGGTGCAACACGTTCTTTAGCAGTCTTTACTACTTTGCCGCCCTGCACAATATCACCCTTGGCATTGACACTCATGTTGCCTGCTGCAATAGCTTTTTCGTTAGCTAGGCGCATAGCTTCCATATCAATAGTTCGACCTCTGTTTGTTTTATAAATTCTCTTCTTAGCCATTATTTCAAAAATTCCTCAATGGGCAAATCATAACGTATGCTATCTATCTTATGTACGCCCAATAAATATAGGCAGTATGAGGCTACGCTAGACCCACGCCCCACGCCCCACACAACTTCATACTTGCGCATGTAATCCACTATGTAAATCAAAAACTGTAGCAGTGGTACGAGGCCGCGCTCCTCAAACATTGTGTATTCCATCTCGACTCGATCAATTTCCGTCTGAGTAGTACACAACATCAAAATAAATTCTCTCGGATCTAACTCTTTGTAATAATCAGGAATATCCCAGTCTGCTGCATGGTTACGATGATATACAGCCATATCCAAATCCTGATTTTCAGGACAACGTATTACTGCTTTCCATCCTAATATTTGTTCGCTGTATCGGTTGTATATATCGACTTCTTGTAGGTCGTCAAATACAGCAAAGTCAATATCCATGCCATTCAATAGGGCTTCTTTGCCATCCTTAACGGACAGCAAAGCATTGCCATACTTATCTGTGTTTATTCGTCTTTCTTCCATGTGTCAAATACTATTATATCTGCTTCTGATGCCTCTGTCAAGTATTCTTTTCCAATGTCTAGTAGTGGATCAACTTCAAACCACACTACATCTTGTCCGTTCTCTTGTGCGTATTCACATATGTCTACAGTTGAACGCTCCCACCACGGCTTTTTGTTTGACGATACAACATCATCGTCTGTGAGTCTTGTATTGAAATATTCAATTCCTGGTAGACTGTAATTACCTTCTGGATTTTTATAATAACGCTCACTATTTTCTGTGTCTGAACTAGTCAACCATATAGTATGGATATCTAGCAATCCCGTTGTTATTGCTGTTGCCTTTGAATGGAGCAGTTCCGTTAATAGAGCATCGTCTGTTGGCCCAGGTGTGTACATCATAAGATTTGACACTTGCCCAAATATAATTGGAAGCATTGGTGACGCAACATCAATAATAATGATATTTCGCATAACTGCCTCAAGCCAAGTACGCAAACGTTGATATCCAATTGCGGCTTTTTCTCCTGCATCCGCGCTGTCACCTGTCGGCGTACATGAAAATTTTACAGTAATCGTTGTAGAAGTTAAATGTGTGCCTTCTTCTTTTTCATCAAATGCGCGAATTGCCGAAAATGTATGTGGCAAAACGATAAACGAATTATATTCCTCGGAAGGATATTCCACTATAAGTCCTTTTGTCTTTTTTCTGGTTCTTTTGGCTCATCTGTTTCTACTGTGGATATTGTGCCAATTTCAATAACGCCCGAAGGATTCTTCTTCTCAAACTCGGCCATTCGTTTTTTCTCCATGCGCTCCTGAAATTCAAATTCATATGTTTCCAGTTGCGCACGTATTGTATCTACCATTCTTGCATGACCACATTGTATTTCACCATACAAATAGGACTGACATTTCTGTATTTTTTCATAAAGCTCTTCGTCAGTAAGTTCAGAGCAGTCAACAAACGGATGATCCATAATGTATTATAACACCTTTACGCTACGTTTGCAAGCCTGTCCAAAGCTTCCATTATTTCGTCTTTAATGTCAGTTCCAGTTTTTGCTGGCTTTGGTGCGTAGTCGTTCATTGTAATTGTAGTCGTACCACTAGTTGTGGTAGGCAAATACGAATATCCTGTTGTATTAGAAAAGGTGATATTACCTGTGTTGCTAGCCGTTGTTGTGGTGCTGATCGCATTTGTGTTTGTGTACGGAATAGTGGTCCCCGTACTTGTTATTGATCCACCACACCATGTTCCCCCTGCTGTACCTGGGAAAGTTGGGCTACTACCACCGTACCAATCATATGGCTGCGGCGTCACTGTTGGCTGTTCAAGAGTTGCTAATCTCCTCTGCAAATCGTCCATAGTCTCCATCATCTTAGTGAAGGGGCCTGGTTCACAGTCATCGCCTAAAACCATTGCTGCAACAAACAGGAATTTCCTTAGGGCTTGCTGTATATTTTTGTCGTCGCTAGCTAGTGCGCCGTCCAAAAGTTTGATAAATTGTTCAAAATCTACTTCATTACTCATTAACGTATCCTCGGTTAAGTATACGTTTATTTATCTGTAGAATTATGTGCGTTGTTTTAAATGCGCAGGTCTTGTCGTAGTTGATGTTCGACTGATTCCGCATATAGGTGTGCGACCTGATAATCATAAAAAGTTGCACTCCACAGATGACGTTCATGCGGAATTATACCACAGTGTGATAATTCTTGTGGTGTATTTTCCTGAACACCATCTGATAGAAAGAATGATGCTTTGGTTCTTTCGTCTATTTTTGGTAGATATGTGGGATCGACTAGGCGGTGTGCGTTAACAGGCGGGATAAGACTACCCATGTTGTTAGGCCAAAATGTAACAACTTGAGGATTTGGAACACGTTTTACTTGTGCTTGAACACGATCAGACCATTTTGTTTGGTGTCCTGGATTTTCAACTAGCCTGACTGTCCACACACAACTAAATCCAACTTCATTAAGGTCATGTATTTGTTCTGCATACTTGATTCGTGTAGGCCATTGATTCGGACTTGTTGGGCCGAACACTTCAAATGATACTGCTTCTTCTGGAGAAAGATTAGGAGAACAGGCCGCAATAGGGCCAGCGTTCTCCATAAGTTGAATAAATTTTATAGGCTCGATGCTGTTTACAGCATATTCCTGTTTATTGTAGAGAGTGACTAAATCAGGCGCGGTTTGCAATAACCTTTTAAAGTTATATTTCTTTGAAAACGTCTTACCCAATTTCCTCAAAGTCTTCTTCCTTAGGATTGACCACTGGAATATTATAGCGGTCCCGTATTCTGTGTACTCTCTTTGCAAGTTCTACATCACCTTCGTAGGTTTGTGTAATGTAGAACATTTCTGCAAGACCACATGGGATTGCATCGGGGTCGTCTGTTGGTGTGAATGAAAGGAGAAACTTGATATCTTCCTTAATCTTCGCATCAGTTGTCATGTGTCTTGCCTTTTGTAAGTGTGTGTTTAAATGGTCTAGTGTTAGTCTTGTGTGGCGAGCCAGTCATCAAATTCTCGCCGTCCTGCGTTTGTTAATGACATTGAAATTAATTCGCCGCCTATTATATCCTTAAGTTCTAAATTAATATACATTGTGAAACTGTTTTTGGGTCTGAGACAAACATATTCCTTTTGTTGTCCGACGTATTCCATATACCCTTGTTCAACCAATTCTCGTATCGTATAAAAGTCACTGTAAAATGTGGTTTGAAATAACTCGCTGTCGCGTGATTCTGTCACAGGTATTGCTGCACCTGTGCGCATCAAAAATCTTAATTCCTGTATCCTGAGTTTGTCCATTTCACTCTCTTTTTGTTATTATACATATATTATTTAGCAGGTCTAAACAAAATAGCAATGCTTTCTGCTATTCCTGCCTGCGTTTTCCTTCGAGTGTCGTTATAAAGTACTCGCCCTTCTCTGTTAATACTTTCAGCTACGTAGTCAACGGGATCAGGATTCATGCTTACTGTTCCACCAAAAACTGCTGTAGTTGCTGCCGTCCCAACCGCAGTTGGAATGGTATTGACCAAATCCTGTGTGCTTGCGCATCCAGTTAATGCGATCAATATTAACAGTATAACACTATTCCTCATAGGAATCAACCAACTTATCAATCTCTTCGAGCATTCTGTCATATCGTTCTTGCACCCCGCCAGGAAACTCCATATCATCCATTCCCTGATATTTCTTAGTTATTGCAAACAGTTTCTCGTAGTATCCGTTGATAATCTGTTCGTCGTAACCATGGTACCAATGCTCCTCTGCTTTGATGCCTTCGTACGGACTGTGGCGCTCATGCCCGCGCTCCGCGGCTTCGCGTCCTTGCTCGTATGCTGTCTCGTTGCGGTTCATTTGCGCCAATCCCATTGTCCTGTTAATGCCCTAACCAATAGTGCTGTAAATAGCACCGAAGGCAGAACACAAACAAGCAAAAATATAAATATTCCAAATAATGTGTTCACTTACCAGCCGCCCAGTCGTTAATCATGCGAATCATTTTCTCGTTCAGTTCATGCGTGTCGATATCTGCGTCGATGTTGAAGAAAATGTTTGGGCCGAAGTGTCCGTTGTAATCGACACGCGACACACCTTCAAATGCTTCCAACTGCGCACAGAGCGTATCTTCCCAAATATCCTGCGCGTCGTCTCGCTCTTCAATTGCTATGAAATCTTCAACTTCTATTTCATAGCAGTATGAGCGTCGTGTTACTGTCAAGTCACCTATACTCATTCTTCAATCTC
>Ga0255055_10002505_pt1 | contig 12915 bp, 13 predicted proteins | sample JV7_2_27_MG_FD_188633 | JGI IMG/M metagenome (GOLD analysis project Ga0255055, IMG submission 188633) | Seawater microbial communities from Jervis Inlet, British Columbia, Canada - JV7_2_27 | ecosystem: Environmental > Aquatic > Marine > Inlet | place: Canada: British Columbia | collected...
TCACGGAATGCATTATCTATATCGAGTACGCCTGCCGTCAGGAGCTACCATCCGCAGCCTGCAGCATCACACTCGAAACTATCCGGTAGGCACAAAAGTTTCATTCCGTATGAATTCCGGCCACAAGGTGCCCTGCTTTGGTGAGTCTGCCAAAAGTGACGGATGAGGAGCCATCGGATATTGCAGGAAAACTAAACAAAAAAGCCGAGTTGGCAAAAACGTCCGCAGTGTCACAAGCACTCAAATTGTAGAAAGAAATATCAAACGGAATCTGCAATAAGCCCTTAAACATCACATTAGAAACATCCGAGTTGACATTGCCGAATCTTCCAATTCCGAAGATTCGCGACATCTGCGATTGCCATCGGAGTTAATTTCCGCTTCATGGCCAATTCAAAAACTTTAGCACAAGTAAGTTCATGGTTTTTCTCCAGTGTTTCAAGCACGGCAATAATAGTATTATCAGTCTTCTTGTGAGCGAGGTTATCATGCATAGTCTTCTCCACTTTAAAGCACCCAATCTGGCAATCAGTAATACGAATACCCAATCTATCAGTGATTTTCCCAACAGCGATCTTTGGGACATTGGCCTCTTTAGCTATTCTCCAAGCGGTAGGACAAGACAAGTATCCATCTTTTATTGATGCTTTAACCATATCTTCCAAATGCAAAAGCAGTTCTCTGGAAAGGTTACCCGGATTTTCTTCTATCTGGATCCTTGCCTGTTTCTTTTTCCCATCTGCTTCACTGAAATTCCGCATTATCGATCTGCCTCTCATTTGATTCCGTTATTCTTCACTATTTAAACTAAATTCTTTTCTCAATATTTTGGACATCGTTCTTAAGTAGGCGAAAGCAGTTTCAACCAACCTTTCTTCGGGTTGCAATAATAACTTGTTGCTTTTGCTCTTGTTAGCTTTCTCATCATTGGCACCAACCTGTCCAATATTTTTAAGACAACGCCTGGCTGGTGCAATTAACGCCTGCCCGGCTATCTGCTTTATTGGAATATCTGTATTAGCGGCAACAATACCCCAGTAGTTATTGAGAAGTTCGGATAGTCTTTCAGGTGTTTCATTGGCTAAAGCAGAAGAGTCGGTCGGGACAATCCCCCAGGAAATAATACCACCTTCTCTCAGGAATGCAGCTACAACTGTTGCGTATCCCTTAGGTAAAATTTGCATCTGGTAAGCGTCAAAAGAAAGCAAGGTAGTACCCATACTGAGCAGATATGGTAGATTAACGTTGGCACACAGGTGTAAGGCTCCCGGACCAGTAAGGCTTTTCAAAAAATCACTGTATTCCCGTTTTGCGGTACGGTCATCATACCCGGAAAACCCGCTAAATACCCAGCCTAATCCAGGCTCATCCAACCAGACAAAAGCATGTTCGTTTTTTCTCTTTAACTCAACATATTGAGCGTTAATCTTTCTGCTTAAGAAATCAAATAACAATGTTCTTGTCGACTCATTGTAAATAATGGGCATATTGTTTTCGTCGAATACCTTAAAACCGAAGCTTACCGGACCGATTACCTGACCCCTAATGGCAGAATATTTGTATAAGTCTTGGGACAGAAACTGGCGATATACCGCGGAGTATTTGTTGCTCAGGGTAAAGGTCATTGCGTCTGCCATTTTCTCTGAGTATTCTGCCAGTTGTTCCGCGAATCTGGTTGAATCAAATGATAGCCTCTGGTTTTCTACGTCAATTATAATCCCGGGGAAATGCTCCGACGCCTGTACATACATATTTTCATAGTAGCTGACGTGGGGTAATTGCGGCCAGAAGGGTATATCAAGACTCAGGGACAGCGCAAGAGCTTTCCCTATGTCAGTATGGGGCATTATCCCCATAGCTGTAGTCTGACAGTTTCCTTTGAAACCCATGCCAGATCGTTTTTTATCAGTGCTGCCTGAGGACATCATTAAACTCTTTCATAATCCTTGCTTCGACTTTTATTCTGATAAAGACAAGCAGGAAAACGATTCCTCTAAAGTAGCCATAATAGTGTCTAGTTTTGGATATGGTTATTCGCTGCCTTTAATCATCACTAGCATCATTTTAAACCTAACATCAGCCCTAAGAGCGTGTGGCCGGTTCGCAGGCATAATCGTCGCCTCACCATTTTTCAGGTTAAGACTCTGCCCGTCAATCGTAATGACTGCTTCACCATCGATAACGTGAACCAAAGCGTCAAACGGTGCCGTATGTTCGCTCAACCCTTGCCCCTGGTCAAAAGCGAAGAGGGTTACAGTACCGGTGTTACGTTCGATTATTGTTCGGCTCACGACGGCACCGCTCTGGTAGTCAACCAAAGCGGCTACATTGGCAGCTTTAGCAATCAAGCTTGTATCCGTACTATTCTTGGTTGCCAAAAACATCCCCCTCGAGTATTTATTTAATAAGTATGTTATATGCTGTCTAATCAACTTAGTATCGCCTTCATGTCTGCTTCTGGAGTAGATATTGGCTTGATATTGAATTTATCTACTAGGACTTTCAGCACATTAGGAGATATAAACGCCGGTAATGACGGTCCCAGATAGATATTCTTGATACCAAGTGATAGCAAAGTGAGTAGGATACACACTGCTTTCTGTTCATACCAGGAAAGTACGAGAGTCAGTGGGAGTTCATTAACTCCGCACTTAAAGGCACCAGCAAGGGCAACGGCGACTTGAATAGCAGAGTAGGCATCATTGCATTGCCCCATATCCATAAGTCGGGGCAACCCACCAATCTCACCGATATTAAGGTCGTTAAAACGATATTTACCGCACGCTAATGTTAAGACAACGGTATCCGCCGGTGTATGTTTCACAAACTCGGTATAGTAGTTGCGTCCCGGTTTTGCTCCGTCACAACCGCCCACCAGGAAGAAGTGTTTAATAGCACCTGATTTCACGGCTGATACCACTGTGTCTGCTACACCCATAACCGTATTTCGGGCAAAGCCTGTTGTCATTTCGGTACCGCCGTTGATACCGGTAAATTGTTTATCTTCGGACCAACCGCCCAGCTCAACTGCTTTTTTGATCAAAGGAGAAAAGTCCTTCTTTCCATTCTTTTCAGGAATATGCTTCACACCCGGGTAACCAACGACCGATGTTGTGAAGATGTTGTTTACATAGGAATCCCTCGGTAGCATTATGCAATTCGTAGTGAACAGAACCGGTGCCGGTAGGTTGCTAAATTCCTTCTGCTGGTTTTGCCAGGCTGTCCCATAGTTACCTTTAAGGTGGGCGTACTTCTTCAACTCAGGATATGCATGTGCTGGCAGCATCTCTCCGTGCGTGTAGATATTAATACCCTTATCTTTAGTTTGTTCGAGCAATTGTTTCAAATCCAGAAAATCGTGACCTGTGATTACGATGAATGGTCCCTTTTCTACCTTCATGCTGACCTTGGTCGGTACCGGATGTCCATAGGTGGTAGTATTAGCTTCATCTAACAGCGCCATGCATTTAAGATTAACCTGGCCGAATTCCATGATCAGCGATAACCACTCGTCGATGCTGTGTTCTTCTCCGACAGCTTTCAAACCTTTATAGAACCAGCCTGAGACCTCAGCGTCATCTTTACCAAGTAAATCAGCATGCAGTGCATAAGCCGCCATACCTTCGAGGCCAAAAATCAGGGTCGAGCGAAGAGAAACGATATCGGTCTCGCCATGAAATAGCGTGTCCGGATTGAAATCCTCAGCCCCACCGAGCCTTTGTTTTTCCGCTTCAACCTGTTCTCTGAATTCGTCGATGCGGACCGGGTCAAAGTCGACATTGGTTAGGGTAGCAAAAAGCGACTGCATCACTAATTCATCTGTCTTTTTCCCTGGTGATTTCCCCTTGGCGGCACGGGCGAGACCGATTAGGGCAGATATTAGTTGATCTTGTTTATGAGCCACCTCCGGCTTTTTACTACAGACACCGACTTTGGTACATTCTGTCCCTCCAGCTGTCTGCTCACATTGAAAACAAAACATATCAGCCATATAAATTACCTCCAAATCTCTTTTTAGCAGCATCTCAACTTGCACTACCATATTCATAATAATACAATAAGAATTAATAAGCGGTAACGTATGTTACCAACTAGAAGGATTTCATGTACCAGGAATGGATTGACACTTTAAATTCATGCGTCTTATTTGATGGTATAGGCAACGAATCCCTTAGCATTATGCTTGATTGCCTGAAACCGAGAATAAATAGATGCAAGCAGCGGGAAATTATCGTGGCCTACGGTCAGTCGTTCCAGGGTATCGGGATCATTGCCAGTGGCAAAGTCGCTCTCACTAAAGAGACATATTCGGGCAACCGCATTATCATGGGGATTCTCGATGCTGGAGATATATTCGGGGAAGCAGTAGCTTTTTCCGATAGTAAGGTCTGGCCGATGACATTAATAGCCCAGGAAGATGGCATTCTACTTTTCCTACCACCGGATAAAATAACAGGCACTTGCTCCAATATTTGCGCTTCGCACAGTACCCTGATTATGAACATGCTTAAAATAATATCTAATCGGGCTTCCATGCTGGATAAAAAAATAGAGCACATATCCGCGAAAAACATACGGGGCAAAATAAGCAGCTACCTTCTGGACATATATCATAAGAAAAAAAACAATATACTCACCATACCAATGAAGAGACATGAGCTGGCAGACTATCTTAACGTACCGCGACCATCGTTATCCAGAGAGATGGCTTTAATGCGCGATGCCGGCATTATTGAGTTTGACAGGTCACTTATAAACATCAAAAACATCTTTGCGTTAGAGAAATCAATCCGGTAGGCCTTATTAGTATGCACCCACGAATTGAACGGGAAAGCAAGACCGTCAAAAAAATGATTGAACTGTATTGCCGGAAGCATCATTCCGTTAGAGATTTGTGTCCAGAATGCGTGGATTTAGTTGAGTACGCTCAAGAGCGTCTGGCAAAGTGTCCGTTTCAAGGAGATAAGACTACATGCGCTAAATGCCCGGTTCATTGTTATAACCCTTTGATGAGGGATAGAATTAGAGCCATAATGCGTTACTCCGGACCGCGCATGTTATATTACCATCCAATTGCCGCTATACAACACTTGCTTGACGGAAGAAGGCAAGAGCCACTTTACCACCTCAATAATAAATAGGACTAATCACGATGAATAAAAACTCAACTTGTTGCGTTCAAAGAATCAAGTACAATAAGATGTTGCACTCATATATCATCGCAGCAGAGCTAGTTCTTGTTCTAAATAGATTATTATTTCCTAAATTGAGCGGTTTATTGTCTGTGCAAGTACGGATTACTCAAGGTCTGGATGTGTAAGTCTCATATAGCAGTCTTCTGGGAAACGAACCAGAGTCAGCAGCAAATATTTTATAAAATTCCTTCAGAATACTTGACAAATCATTTTCTGTATAGTATTCTCTACTAAGTATATAGAGAATAAGTAGTATATCAGGGTGAGTATGAAGCTATCAAGCAAGAGCGAATATGCGCTGAAGGCGTTAATAGAATTGGCAATAGAGTATCAGAGGGGTAACACTGTAACGCTGATTAACGATGTCGCCAAGCGGAAAGGAATTCCGCAAAAATACTTAGAACAGATTCTACTCAGCCTTAGAAACGTCGGGATACTGGTGAGCAAGCGCGGTGTTGGCGGCGGTTATTCCTTAAGCAGGCCTCCTGAAAATATCAGCCTGGGAGAAATTATCAGAGCGGTTGAAGGCTCATTAGCACCTGTAAGTTGTGTAAGCACAGGTTCTCACGTTGACTGTCCCGATGAATCTTCTTGCGGTCTATACAGCGTCATGCTCGAGGTTAGAAATGCCATATCCGGTATATTGGACAACACTTCATTAAAGGATGTAACGGTGAGGACCCTTGATTTGATTGAGAAGAAAAAAAATGTCTTTAGCTATGCAATATAGGTGAATAAATTGAAGAGAACGATAAATCCAGGATTACCTAAACTAGAAGCCCGTGATAAATCAACGGCAATGTGTTTCATGTGCATGTGTTGTCCTTCCGGTATGGGAGGGATGCCTATGTAATCATTATAAAATATGATTTATAGGCGGAACTACCAGCACCAAAAGGAAGAAAAAGCAGTTTGGTGCTTTTTTGTTATTACTGAAAAGCATCCTGGAAGAAAATTTATGAAGGAGGAGAACAATGAAGCTAAGACCGGATACTTTAGCTATCCATGCAGGCCAAGAGAGTCCAGATGTGGCGACAGGGGCACGAGCAGTCCCGATCTATCAGACGAGCTCCTATGTATTTAAAGATACGGAGCATGCGGCAAACCTCTTTGCGCTAAAAGAGTTCGGCAACATCTACACCCGTATAATGAATCCGACCAATGACGTTTTTGAAAGACGAGTTGCGGCGATTGAGGGAGGTTCTGGTGCCTTAGGTGTGTCTTCCGGACAGGCCGCCCAGACACTTGCCCTTTTAGCTATTACACAGGTTGGTGACGAGATTGTTTCGGCCAACAATTTATACGGCGGAACATACCAGCAATTCCATTACACCTTCCCCAAGTTAGGGAGAAAGGCGATTTTTGTTGATTCTACCAGGCCTGAGGAATTCAAGAAAGCAATCACCGATAAAACCAGGGCAATTTATGCCGAAACAATCGGCAATCCCAAGTTGGATATACCAGACTTCGAAGCTATTGCCAAAATAGCTCATGATGCCGATATCCCCTTAGTTGTGGACAATACCGTTGGCATCGGTCTGGTGCGACCTATTGATTATGGGGCGGATATCCTCACCCTGTCAGCTACCAAGTATATCGGTGGGCATGGAACATCTATCGGTGGTGTTATCGTGGATTCCGGAAAGTTTGACTGGAGCAACGGGAAATTTCCTGAATTCACTGAACCCGACCCAAGCTACCATGGGCTGAAGTACTGGGATGTATTTGGGAATTTCCCCGGACTGGGTAACGTGGCCTTTATCATCAAGGTCAGGGTGCAGTTACAGCGGGATTTAGGTGCTGCTTTGAGCCCCTTTAACTCCTTTTTGTTTCTCCAGGGATTGGAAACCCTGCCCCTGCGAGTTAGAAAACACTCAGAAAACGCGCTGGAGGTGGCCAGGTTCCTGAAAAAACACCCTCTCGTCAAATGGGTCAATTACACCGGTTTGCCGGAGCACCCCAGTCATGAGCTGGCGAAGAAGTACCTCGGAGACCATTTCGGCCCCATCGTAGGGTTTGGTATTAAAGGTGGCCTGGAGGCCGGGAAGAAGTTTATTAATTCCGTGGAACTCCTTTCCCACCTGGCCAATATTGGCGATGTGAAGAGTCTCGTCATCCACCCGGCGTCGACGACCCATGGGCAACTGACCCGCGAAGAGCAGGAGGCAACCGGGGTGACCGAGGACTATATCCGGATTTCTGTGGGGCTGGAGGATATAGAAGATATCAAGGAAGACATCGACCAGGCATTAGGGAAGGCAATTAAGTAATTCACCGGTCAAAGGCGTTTCGGAGAGAGGATATGGGAACAACGGTAACATTAAAAGATGATAGCGTGGGCTTTGTGGAAACTCAGCACTTTACCTTTGCCTATCCGCCTGATGAACTCAAGCTGGAAAGCGGCGAGAAGATTGGGCCGGTAACATTAGCTTTTGAGACATATGGCACGCTAAGCGAGGCAAAATCTAATGCTATTCTTATCTTTCATGCACTGTCGGGAGACGCTCATGCGGCGGGTTTCCATGAAGGTGATGATAATCCCGGCTGGTGGGACAACATGATAGGGCCGGGTAAAGCCTTTGATACCGATAAATATTTCGTAATTTGCGCCAATGTCATTGGCGGGTGCAAAGGCTCCACCGGTCCTTCGTCCCTCAATCCACGGACACATCGGCCCTACGGCCTCGACTTTCCTGTGATAACGGTACGGGATATGGTTAATGCGCAAAGGCATCTTGTCGACCATCTGGGTATAAATCAGCTTCTTTCCATCGCCGGCGGGTCCATGGGGGGAATGCAGGTATTGGAATGGATGGTCTCCTATCCGGAGAGGGTACGAAGCGCGATACCTATCGCCACGGCTATCAGCCACTCACCTCAGCAAATCGCGTTTAACGAGGTGGGCCGACAGGCAATAATGGCCGACCCACTATGGAATGGCGGCGACTATTATAGGGGGCCGTCGCCCGATAACGGCCTGTCAGTAGCCAGGATGGTGGGACACATTACTTATATGAGCGATAAATCAATGGCGGAGAAGTTCGGCCGTCGTTTCAGGGGCAGCAGGCAATTTCTCAAGTTTACTCCTGACTTTGAGATTGAGGGCTATTTGCAACATCAGGGCAACAGCTTTGTAAAAAGGTTTGACGCCAATTCCTATCTATACGTTACCAAGGCGATAGACCTTTTCGATACCTTAGCCGGGAAGAAACTGGGTGAGGTTTTCAAAGGCATTGATACCAGAGTTCTGGTTATTGCCTTCAAATCGGACTGGTTGTACCCGGCATACCAATCTCAAGAGATTGTCAAAGCCTGCAAGCTGGCCGGGCTTGATGTCACTTACTGTGATATAGACTCCAGTTACGGCCACGATGCTTTCTTACTGGAGACAGAAGAAGAGACGCATCTGATAAAGTATTTCCTTAAAAAAGTTTCGCAGGGCGAATTGTCGGTGGATTATGAAATCTGATGCTGCGAAATTAGAACATAAAATAATTCTTGGCATGGTGAAAAAACATGCTTCGGTACTGGACCTTGGCTGCGGTGACGGAGAGCTGATTTCAGCACTGGAGAGAGAGAATAAGTCTAAAGTTCAGGGCATAGAGATAGATGAGCAAGCAATATACAAATGCGTTACCAAAGGTTTGAGCGTTCTTCACGGAGATATAGATTCCGGTTTACTTGACTATGGAGATAAAACTTTCGACTACGTTATTCTCAACCAGAGCTTCCAGCAGGTAAAACAACCCGACGCGGTACTCAAAGATGCTTTGAGAGTGGGCAAAGAGGTGATAGTCAGCTTCCCCAATTTTGCTCATTATTCGGCACGTCTCCAAATAACCCTTAGGGGCAAAACTCCAATTACTCCTTCCTTGCCCTATGAATGGTATAACACTCCGAACCTTCATTTCTTGAGTATCTCCGACTTCTTGGATTACTGTCATCGGAGAGGTATTAAGATTATAGAATCGGTATATATCGGGAAAAAAAGAAGAGTAATGTTATTCCCGAACCTGTTTGCCTTGATAGGGGTATTCTTCATTACCGATAATAATAAAGGAGAATAGAAGCATGGCTGATTACAGATACCTTGAGCTAAAAGCGGAACTACTGGTGGAAGGAATTCAGGCTACTTCAGATGCGTTAAGGGAAGTGGGCAAGAAGTTCAAGGAACAAAACCACGGGCTTTTCGGCTGGGACTTTGAAGACCACATCGGCATGGCACTGCCCGACGACTTTACCCTCCCTGACGGCACGGTCGTCCAGTTCAGAAAGAACAGCCACTCGCCATATCAAGTTATTTTAAAGGAAGGAAACCTGGTGTTGACCAGAGGCGAGGCAGTCCTGTGCAATGTCGAGTGGATACCCAGGCCGGCCTACTACGGGATGAGCACGACGAGTAATCACCAGATGGTGAAGATCGGGCAGCTAGGGGGTGAAGACTGCCTGTTTTTCTGCTACCAGAATTATTGCAGCTTTTTCTCCAGGCACGAACAATGTCTTTTTTGTAACCTTGTCTCAACCTCGAAGACCTATGACGCCGTGCTGAAAAGGAAAGATACCGAAGACATCGGTGAAGTCGCTAAAGCTGCTTTTTCTGAAGGGGCGGTAAAACATGTCCTGCTTACCGGCGGCTGTTTTAATCATCAGAAGGAGATTGACCTGGTGGGGGATATTCTGAAGTCAATTCGCGACAATACCGGGCTTGACCGTGTCCCTGGGACGATTCTTCCCTCTCCGGCAAAAGGAATAGAGGAAATAAAAAGATATCACGATACCGGTATAAAAGCCATCGGGTTCAGTATGGAGATATGGGATGAAAAGCTATACGAAGCCATTTGCCCTGGGAAGTCCATCGGTACCAGTCATGATGAGTTCGTTAACTCCATCAAGTCCGCAGTTAGGATTTTTGGTGAAGGAAATGTGTACGGAGTTTTTGTGATGGGGCTGGAGCCACGAGAAACGTTTTTGGAAGGCGTCAGGGCCATTACAGATCTGGGAGCGAATGTGGTGCCGTTTGTCTGGTCTCCCAACCCTGGTTCGAAACTTGAGGGTCACCGAGCACCCACCAGCCAGTGGTTTGTTGATACGGTGCTGGAGGCCGCCGAGATTGTGTATAGCGCAAAAGTGCCTTCCGGAACCGAAAATCATTGTTACCGATGCGATGGAAACTCTTTGCTTCATGATGCATTGCGACTAAAAGGAATCGAGTGAAATAGTAGGTGTGTTATGGCAAGATTCAATGATATCTTGGAAACAATTGGCAGTACCCCGCTTATAAAGCTAAATAGTATAACCAGCGATATTAAGTCGACGATTTTCGTTAAAGTCGAGTACGTTAACCCTGGCGGTAGCGTCAAAGATAGAATAGGTCTGGCTATGATAGAAGCCGGCGAGAGAGAAGGCCTCTTGAAGCCGGGCGGCACTATCATTGAAGCCACCGCGGGAAATACCGGCGTGGGGCTGGCACTAGTGGCCGCCATTAAGAAATACCGTTGCATCTTTGTCATGCCGGATAAGATGAGCCGGGACAAGATTGACCTTCTGAAGGCGTTTGGGGCCGAGGTTGTCATTACTCCCACCTCCGTCCCCCCGGATTCGCCGGAAAGCTACAACGGTGTGGCGGACAGGCTCTCGAAAGAGATACCAGGCGCCTACAGGCCAAACCAGTTTGCCAATCCAAACAATCCCCTCAGCCATTATCTGACGACGGGCCCTGAAATTTGGGAAGACTCCGAAGGCAAGGTCGAGGTCTTAGTCGCCAGTATGGGCACGGGAGGAACGATATCCGGGACAGGGAAATACCTGAAAGAGAAAAATCAGGACATCGTTGTTGTTGGCGCCGACCCTGAAGGTTCGATTCTTTCGGGAGATAGCCCTAGGGCGTACAAGGTAGAAGGGATCGGAGAAGACTTTATTCCAAAGACCTTCAACCGACAGGCAATTGACGAGATGGTCCGAGTGAGCGACAAGGAATCCTTTAACACCGCCAGGCGTCTAGCCAGGGAGGAGGGGCTATTGGTCGGCGGGTCATCAGGGACTGCGGTAGCTGCCGCCCTGAAATATGCTCAGCGGCTGGAGCAGCCCCGGTATATCGTCGCTTTACTGCCCGATACGGGAAGAAACTACCTGACCAAGATGTTTTCTGACTCCTGGATGCAGGAGAATGGCTTCTGGGAAGAGAAAGAGATACGAAAGACCAGAGTCGGCGAGATTCTTGCCCGGAAGAAGAATTATCCACCAATGATTTCGGTTAATGCCAGGGACAGTCTCAGCAGAGCGGTAAGCCTTATGCACGAATATAACATCTCTCAGCTTCCGGTAACCGATAACAAGAAAGCCGTTGGCAGTCTGGACGAAGCCTCCTTGATGAAACTCCTGCATGATGGGGTGGACTTTACCAAACAGGAGATTTCAGCAGTTATGGGAAAACCCATGCCGGCGCTTGAAGATGAGGTAGACATATCCGAAGCCTACAGATTACTTCTATCGGGCACGATTGGCGTTATCGTCACGAGAAACAGTGTGCCCACCGGGGTGATTACCAGAGCCGACCTGATAAATTACTGGGTAATACGAAAGGAGGAAGTGTGAGATTCGAAACCGCAGCAATACATTATGAGCAGAAATCGGACCCTTCAACCGGGGCGGTTATTGTGCCGGTTTATCAAACCTCCACATATCAGCAAGATGCAATAGGCGTACATAAAGGGTATGAATACTCCCGTACCGGGAACCCGACCCGCACAGCGCTGGAAGATGTCCTGGCTTATCTCGAGGGCGGAAAATACGGGCTCGCTTTTGCATCCGGTGTAGCCGCTACTGCTGCCGTAGTCAATCTACTTAAGAAAGATGACCATATTATCGTGGGCGATGACATCTACGGTGGGACATACCGTATCCTTGAGAGAGTATTTAAGCCCTGGGGACTTGAAACGACTTATGCGGATGTTGATGATATAGGCACTTTTCGAAAGGCGATCAGGAAAAATACAAAGCTTATCTGGATCGAAACTCCCACGAACCCGCTCGTAAAAATTGTAGATATCAAAAAACTTTCGGAAATAGCTCATGCTGAGAAACTTCTACTGGCGGTTGACAATACATTTGCCAGTCCCTATTTTCAGAAACCGCTATCGCTAGGTGCTGATATCGTTGTGCATAGCACGACAAAATACATTTCGGGACACAGCGATATAATAGGTGGCGCAGTTGTTACCAGCGACGAAAGACTTTATGAAGACTTGAAATTTTATCAGAATGCCGCCGGTGCTGTTCCCGGCCCCTGGGACTGCTGGCTTGTTTTGAGAGGCATAAAAACCCTGGCTATTAGAATGCGGCAGCATGAAGAAAACGCTCTGTATCTGGCTGATTACTTGGATAAGCATCCCGGCGTCGAACGGGTTTATTATCCGGGATTGCCAAGTAGCCCACAGTATGCCCTTGCAAGAAAGCAAATGAGCGGATTCGGCGGGATAATAAGCCTGGAACTGAAAGGAGGATTCCCCGCAGTGGAGAAATTTGTCTCCAGACTAAAAGTTATCCTGCTCGCCGAGAGTTTAGGGGCAGTAGAATCTCTTATTTGCTACCCTCCAAAAATGACTCACGGTTCTCTGCCCGCTGAAGAAAGGATGAAACGCGGGATAAAGGACAACCTGCTCCGGCTTTCAGTAGGTATTGAGAATAAATTTGACCTAAAAGAAGACCTTGAAAACGCTCT
>Ga0255055_10002506_pt1 | contig 12914 bp, 10 predicted proteins | sample JV7_2_27_MG_FD_188633 | JGI IMG/M metagenome (GOLD analysis project Ga0255055, IMG submission 188633) | Seawater microbial communities from Jervis Inlet, British Columbia, Canada - JV7_2_27 | ecosystem: Environmental > Aquatic > Marine > Inlet | place: Canada: British Columbia | collected...
CTGGAGGTCTGTGTCCGCCGTTTTCATCGCAATGGCTACGGCCTCCCTGGCTGCAGCAAGTCCATCGTTCGGCGATCCGTATAAGAAATTAAGAGCTAGCACGGCCCGCGCTCTGCATCGGGCGTCTGGGCCTCCAAGGTCGGCGCATTCACGAGCTTCGACCAAGACCCGGCGAACTCCTTCTTGATTGCCGCGGTAATCCAGTCGGTGGACCTCCACATCGAGGGCTTTGGTGTAGATCCCCCATTGTTCTGCTAGCTGAGCTTCGTCCTTTATCCGGCGCAATTCTACGAGGCATTCTGTGAGGGGAAGCCTACCCGTTTGCGCCAGACAGTCTATCCGTTCCACCTCTGATCGTAGGGCTCGAGCTTGGTTGCCCTGCCTTCTAAACCGCTGAGCGGCAAGTTCCAGCAGAGGTGCGGCTTCCTCCAGGTTTTGGTGAAGGTAGTTGAGGTGGCCCATCCGTCCGATCAGGTCGGCCACGGCCTCCGGCTCGTCGGAGTGCTCTCTGGCAATGCGTAGGAACCGGAGAGCCTCCGGAAAAGCACCCGACGCTTCTGCCCGATCGGCGGCTTCGGTGGAATAGAGTCTCGCCTCTTCGCTGGCCCCGGCGTGATGGAAATGAACGGCGAGTTCATCCGGGGGAGCTGCCTTTCTCGTGCGTAGGATGTGCCGGGCGACCCTGTTGTGAAGAAATGCCCGCCTGGTTGTGGTTAGCCCCTGGTAAACTGCTTGTCTGACCAACTCATGACTGATGGACACGTCTGCTCCTTGGTTGGTCACTAACCGGAAATCATGGAGTTGGTCCAGGCCGGAAAGGCAGCTCTCCCCGGGAAGGCGAGCAATCCGAGCCAGGCCCGGGAGGTCGAGGGGCCGGCTGTAGACTGCGAGAGACCCCAGCACGCGATCGGCATCGGCGGATAGTTGAGAGAGCCGCCTCTCCAGAACTTGGAGAATGGATAGCGGAATAGGGACAATATCTTGGGGAGCGGCCATTGGCCTCACCCGGCCGGCAAGAAACTCCAAGGTGAGCTCGATGAGGAAATACGGGTTCCCTCCGGCCAAAGATTTGAGCTGGGAGATGTTATCAGCATCCAACCGTCTGTTCGTCAGGGCCCGTATCAACTCCTCACTGGCAGAGGGCGCCAGGTCTCCGAGTTGGCGTTCGAGGAAATCATCATGTATGCGAAGGTTCTCTAAGAACCGCCCGAGGATGGGGTTCCGCCGGACCTCATCCGCTCTGACCGAGAGGAGTAGTTGGAGGCCCCCGTGATCCCACCGGCGGATTAGAAACTCTAAGACCGTGAGGGTTGTTTCGTCGGCCCACTGAAGATCCTCGACGACCAGGATCAATGGCCCCTCTTGAACGAGTGAAAAGAGAAGTTGATAGAAGGCCTCGAAAAGGCGTCGCGGTACGCTCCCGGATTGAATGTGAGGTGCTTCAGGGATTGGGCCTTCGCCCAGATGGTGGCTTGGCATCACTCCGAAGAGGACCGTGCGCCAGGGTTCGTCGAGTCGCCGAAGGGCGGTTCCAGCCTCTGGTCCCTTGAAGAGTTCGATCAGGGGGTTGAGCGGGATCGGTTTTTCCAACTCCGCGGATTCAGCGGAGAGAACCCTCTGTCCATCCAGAGGCAGAACGTGGAGAACCTCACGGATGAGTCGTGTCTTCCCGATCCCCGCCTCGCCGGAGATCAGCACTCCACGAAGGTCTTTTAGCGGCACCCTCTTCAGGGTCTTACGGAAAAGGCTCCTCTCTTCATCGCGCCCCAGGAGGGGGGGTTCCGGAGGCTTTCTCCTGCCCTCCTCGAGTTTGGGCCTGATTGGTGTGGTCGACACGGACTGAATGGCCTCGAGGAGGGCTTTGGTTTCCTCTTGTGGTGACCATTGGCGGCCCCGATTGCCTGCGGAGAAGTCTCTGTATGCCTCTTCAGCCTCCGCCGGGAACCCGGCTTTTGCCCGAGCCTCCATAACACGTTGGAGGCACCTTTCATCGGATGGTGTAAGGGCAAGGAGGACCTCTGCAGCAACCTGTGCGGCTTCCCACTCCTCCTCATGAGCACATCGGTTCCAATGCCGTTCAGCCCGTCTGCGGAATTCATAACGCAGCTCTGCTTCCCGGGCCTCGATCCAGTCTTCGTGCTGGCGGTTCACCCGCCCTCCTGCCTTCGAAATAAAACCTTTGTCGAGGAGAGCCATACAAGTGGGAAGCGCCCGGTTGTGGAGGGCGGTCTTGTACTCATCAAGATCGGTGGACACACCGACAGGAGTTTTCCGGATCTCCTCCCTTCCCACCTCAAAAACCCCCGGGTTCCCAACCTTCTTTTTGAAGGTGTACAGGAGTTGGTTGAGCCTGCGGCGAGCTTTGGTAAGGTCTTCATTCGGCCAAAGGCAGGATCGGACAGTCAGCCTGGGCAAGGCCGGGCCATCGGTACCGAACACCATTCCCAGAACTGCAGCTTGATGCTGTGAAAGGGGAATCTGGGCCTTACCGCGAAACAAGCGTGGCCCGCCGAACAGTTGGATATGAAGCACTTCCGTCGTTCCCGAGATCGATGGCATTGTAGGCCTAGGGATCGAGGGGATAGGAGGGGGGGTGCGCACAGTCATTCAATATTCCTGAATAAAAGCATGCCCGCAGGGCTGAGGCAAATCCAAACGCACTGCTGCGATCCGCTCATAGGGTTAGCCTGTCTCAGGCAGATTCCGGGGCGTCTTCGGCGACCCGCATGGCGGCAGCGGAAGCCCCGAACCGAGATCCGGCCATCGCCGCCGAGAGATTCTCGGTGTCCGGCGTGTTGTCTGGGAAGAGCTTCTTTCTCAGGTCTCGAGATAGGTTTCCGCTCTCAGCCTCTTTGAAAAGCCAGGACTCCACGATCCATTCCCACCCAAAGCACTCTCTCATGATGGAGGGCCGAAGTCCGGTTAGGCGCTTCATCTGGTTGCTGAAAGCGAACCCATCCGGATACCCGAGCTCGCACCCGACGCCAAAGAGATTGGCACGTGGATCTTGAAGGCGGATGGATCCCCGGAGAATCCGGCCGAAATGGAGCCAGTGAGAGGGCACAGGCAGTCCTCTCGTCATGAAGCGTCGCCCCAACGCCCGGCGTGACATATAGAGCGCTCTGGCCAGGCCACTCACAGTCCGGAGTTCTCCGGATAGCTCGAGAGTTTTTCGAAGGAGTCGCCGAGTATCCAGATCGACCTCGACTCCTCGCCATAGGAGGTACTCCGTCACCTCAACAGCGAGCTGGGGTGGGAACCTTCGTAGAACTGAGACCAACTCTTCCGGGTCAACCTCGTGGACATGGGGGAGCACGCTATGAGGACGGCATAGTTCCATCAGCCGGATGAAGGGTTCTTTACTCCCTAACTCAGACGTCGGCGGGAGAATGATGAACAGGGCCACACCTGGAGGCCGGGCTCGAACGGATCGACTTCCGGAGGCGATTTCTCCGGGTTTGAGATTCCACAGAAGAACGGACCCACGGTTGGGGAGAGGACTCCTGGGGATCTGATAGGGGTGGTCCAGGATTTCAAGCCTCCGATAGGGAGGGAAGAAACCCAGGAATCGATGACCCGCAACGGGGAATCGCATGGTTTGCCTCGGTGGCTGAGTGGAAACTTGGGGAGGCTAACTATGGAGAAGCCCTATCAGCGGGTGGTCAGCGAAGTCCCTGAGGGAGACTCGCTGGACCCCCTTTGGGACCGAGAGGGGTCCCGATGGGTACCTTTCTGACACTGTCCCATTCTCTAACGGTTCCCCTGTCAACGCCGGTTGGAAACCACTCTCAGGCAGAGCCCTAATTCTCTGACTCCGGCTCGTTTTCTCCAAAGGCCCAACCGCTTCTTACTTCAAGTACGACTGGAAGATACGGGTGAGGTCGTAGACGTTCATCTGGCTGATCCAGGTCGCTTGAAAGAGCTTCTCCTTCCCGAGAAACGGGTGTGGCTACGTCCTGCCTCGAAGACAGAACGAGAGACTCGTTGGACCGCGGTGTTGGTGGAGAGCCCTGACGGTCGGGCGCTGGTTTCTCTGGATACCACCTTGCCGAATCGTCTCGTCGGCGAGGCTCTTCGAAATCGGGCCCTTGAGGAGTTTTCGCAGTGGGATTTGGTGCGGAGTGAGTTCACCATGGGTCGGTCGCGTCTGGACTTCCTCCTCTCTGATCCCGGAGGTCGGCACATGGCCTTGGAGGTGAAGAGCGTGACACTGGTAGAGGAGGGGGTCGGGCTCTTTCCGGATGCCGTGACGGAACGGGGAGCTCGGCACGTGAGGGACTTGGCGGAGATTGCTGAGCGTCCGGGTTGGGAGGCTGGCATCCTCTTCGTGCTTCAGCGCTCCGATGCTCAGGAGGTCAGGGCCGCTCGGAGCATCGATCCGAAGTTTGCCGAGGCCTTATCGGAAGCGAAGGCGGCGGGTGTCCGGATCCTAGGTCGGAGGTGTAGAGTGTTTCAGGACCGGATCGAATTGAGCGATCCTGTGCCTGTCAGGATTGGTTAATAGTCAGTCGGACTGTGAGTTACGGATGTTGGGAGAGGGATGCTGAAGGGAATCAATCCTTGAAGAGGGCCTCGGAGATCTCTCCGGAGGCCTCCTCGCCGGACCCCATGGAGAGACCCGGGATCTCGGGGAATGAGAGGCTTGCTTGTCGGGGACTCTCGGAGGTGTCTCCGGCCGATGGAGTCTCGTGACCCGGGGACTTCATTGACCCGGGCAAAAAGAGAAAAACCAGGGGCAGCGCCAGAGGCACCAAGAAGAGGGTCCAGGAAGAGTGTCGCATATGACTCCAGTATTAAGCGTGTTTCAATGTGTTCGTTGTACTATACGGGCTTCTCTAATAGACATTACGAGATAGGTGCCCCAATGATTCGTAAGTAGTGTTAACCCAGCCTGTTATCCCTCGGACCTCCGGAGACGCGATGCGTTCCTTAGTGGCGACCGTCCTGAGCACTTTTGGCCTCGCGGTCGTCCTGACGGCTTGTGGGGATCTCCTTGGCTCCGGCGGAGACGGTGGCCCCCCAGGTCTCCTTTCTGTGGTCCCCGCATCTGGGGAACTCAACGTTTCGGTTCTGGACCCCATCGTCATCCGGTTTTCGAAACCAGTCGATCCCGCCTCCCTCTCAGGGACTGTGGGCCTCTGGAACGGAAGGCGCCGAGTGGTGGTGAGTCCGTCCCTCGCCTCCAGAGACAGGGCTGTTACCCTCAGGCCAGCTGATCCTCTCGACTTCGGGACCGAATACCGTGTGGTGGTTTCTGAAGCTTTGATGTTCCGCGGGGGATCGGCGTTACCCCAAGAAGAGTCCTGGGAGTTTCGCACCGAAGGGCTTGCTCCTCCGATTCCTAATCAGGACAGCCTCCTGGTCCACCTCCAGGCGTTGGCCCACGACAGCATGAGGGGTCGTGGATCCGGAAGCGTGGATGAGCTCAGGGCCGCCGAGTATCTAAGGGATCGGTTCATGGCCTACGGCCTTCAGGAAGCCCCTGGAGGGGCCATACAGGGGTTTCAAGCCTATTCGAACAGGTTGGACCGCGATCTCACCTCCCAGAACGTCCTGGCGGCTGTGGAGGGCTCCGGTGCCCTCGCTCAGGAGTGGGTGGTGGTGGGAGCCCATTACGACCATATCGGGTTTCGGAACCTGGAAAATGAAGACGATGGCCCGAACAACGGCGCTGACGACAATGGGTCGGGGACGGTGCTGGTGCTGGAGACAGCCCGGGCGTTCAAGGACTACGTGGATGCGGGGGGGATGGGATCACGAGACCGAAGGTCGGTCCTTTTCGCTGCATTTGGGGCTGAGGAGCAGGGCCTCCTTGGCTCATGCTCCTATGTCTACGCCAGCCCGGCTGTGCCGCTGGCCCAAACCCGGGCCATGATGAATTTCGACATGGTGGGCCGGCTCAGGAGCAACACGGTGTACATATCCGGTGGTGAAACCTCCTGGGTGTGGAATCCATTGGTCACCAACTCCAACGAACCAACCCTGAGTCTGGCCATCTCCGAATCGAGCTGCACGGGGTGCACGGACCATGTGTGCTTCTGGCAGGCGGATATCCCCTTCGTCGGCTTCTTCACGGGGCTCCATGATGAGTACCATGGGCCGGAAGACGATGTGGAACTCATCGACTTTGCCGGCATGGGCCGAATTGGTGAACTGGCCCTGAGGGTGTTGAATCGGCTGGTAGTGATGCCTGTTGGCCCTCCCCTCACAGGGACATACCCGGGGTAGGCGGACCGCCGAATCCACTGAATCGGCTTAGGGTTCAGCGCCTTTCCCTTCGCTGCCTTGACCGTCGACGGAAGTGGATTATTTTCAGAATAAGAATTCTGCTTCTAATTCACTTCACCCTTAGGGTCAGGGCGACTTCACTCAGATGACTTCCCAAGACCCCCCCCTTCGTCCGCCGAAGCAAGCCCGGAGTCGTGAGACCCTGGACCGCATTGCCCAGGCTGCCCTGGAGCTCATGGAAGAGGGAGGCGTGGAGAGCGCGACGGTTGCCGCCATCGTTGAACGCGCAGGGGCTTCCGTGGGCTCCTTCTATGCTCGATTTGCTGGAAAGGACGATCTGATCCGGTATCTCCAGGATCGGATCTGGTCCCAAGCCCGGGATCGGTGGGATGCAGCATTGAAATCCCAAAACCTAGAAGCCCTTTCCATCGATTCGGTGGTTGGGGGGGTGGTGGGCCTTCTCCTGCGGTCTTTTCGGGCCGATTACCACCAACGGGAGGTGCTCGGCCGGGAACGGCGCCACGACGTGGAAGGAGCTCACCGCGTCTTCGAGTTCCACCAACACATACTCTCGACCGTAACGCCTCTTTTCCTGGCTCATCGGCAGGAAATCACTCATCCGGACCCCGAATGGGCCATCCGCTTGGGCTATCGGTTCGCCGTGGGGGCGATTCGTGAGATTCTGGAGTTGGAGGGCGCCGTCGGGATCGTGGATGGTGCCTCCACCGCCGAGGCCATTATCCCTGAATTGGCGCGGGCCTGGATTGCGTACCTCGGTGCCGGAGGGCTGGATGAGGGGGCTGAGGTTTCCCGGGACGTGGATTTCTTCGATCCCTGGGGATAAAAGGGTCTTCAACCCCCCCTTGTAGGCTGCATCCTGACCCCGAGCGGTCAGAACACAGCCTCCCTCGTAAAGCTCTTCTAAGCCTCCGGCTTCGATCCCTGGATCATCCCGCTCCGGATGGAGCCAATGAAGTCCAGAATCACCTTCTCCTCTTCCGGGTGAGCGCTCAAGAAGTCCCGTACCGCCGGATCTGCCGTAAGAAGGTCTGTCGGGTAGCTCTTCTCCTCCACGACCTCCACGTTCCCCAGGCCCGCGGCTCGTAACTGCCCGAGATATTCATCCTCCTGGACCGGCAGGCACCCTACGAGAGCGTCTGTGTTTTCGAGAAGGAAATCTGGCGTGGGATAGGTGGAGATTAGATCGGAGATCATGATGCGGCCTCCGGGCTTCAGGACCCTCAAGACCTCGGCAAATACTCGCTCCCGGGCAGGAGAAAGGTTCAGAACGCAGTTGGAAATGACCGCGTCCACGCTGTTATCTGGGACCGGAAGAGCCTCGATCTCGCCCAAACGAAACTCCACGTTGTCATAACCCCCGGCCTGAGCGGCTTTTCGGGCCCGTTCCACCATGTCCGGGGTCATGTCCACCCCAATGACCCGTCCGGCGGCGCCCACCTCCTTCGAGGCAAGGAAGCAGTCAAAACCGGCACCGGAGCCTAGATCCAGAACCGTCTCACCCTCCTCGAGGCTTGCCAGTGCGGTTGGGTTTCCACACCCAAGGCCCAGGTTGGTGCCTTCAGGAACGGCCCCGAGGTCAGTATTGGAGTAACCTATAGTATGACCGAGGGTTACGAGGTCCGCGCCGGTACCATTCTCTGCGTTGCATCCACACCCGCATCCCATGGTTCCTTCCCGAGCGATGGATCCGTATCGGTCCCGAACGGCGCGTCTGATATCTCCATCTTTCATGGTTCTTTCCTTTAGCAGCAGGTAAGCTCTTGCGGGTCTGTCCTACCCGATATGGTCTGGGTCAGCCGGTCCAAGAGAAGGGGCAGTGCAGCCCGTACCTCCGGCTCATACTCTTCCAGGAGATCCATGTACTCTTCGGCCAGATCGTTGAGAATTTTTCGGGCCAGCCTGTGTCCGGTTTCGGTAACCTGGAGTATGACCACCCGACCGTCTGCCTGTGGTGCCCGTTTCCGGACCAAGTCCTTTTCTAACAGGGCTTTCGCTAGGCGGCTGGCGGTGCTCTTCTCCAGATAGAGGTGGTCTCCCAGCTGAGTCACGGGCATGGGTCCGTGCTGAATGAGGGTTTCCAGGGCATGGCACTGGCTGACGGAAAGGTCGTAACAACAGGCCCTGTCCCTGTCCCGGAACTGAATCACTCGGATCAACCCACCCAGCGCTTCCCGGAGACGTGCAGCGTCCCGAATGAGGGAAGGGCGGTGGATCGTTTCAGATCGTGCCGACATGGTGGTCTTTAACTCCGGGCTCAGTCTGCGTCATACTAGTTGTAACATACAACCGTTGCAACTAACAACTAATAGCGGTCGGGCCTGGAGTCAAGGGCTTTTGTTACCTATCGGGGAAATCACGAAGGGCAGCCTCGTATGCCGCCACGGCTGTCTTCGAGGCTCCTACGAGACCTTCTGGGCGGCCTCCCATCCAATCATTGCCTTCTTCCGCACCGATCCCCAACGGTACTCCCCGATCGCTCCCATCCCACGAATTACACGATGGCAGGGGATGAGGTAAGCGATGGGGTTTTTAGCCACGGCGGATCCAACCGCCCGGGCAGAGTTCGGGGCGCCCAGAGCTTTTGCCAGGCCGCCGTAGGTCGTTACAGCGCCCTGCGGGATCCTGAGGAGGGCCGTCCAAACCTTGATCTGATAATTGGTGCCCTTGAGGAAGAGCGCGAGGGGGGCGGTAGGGGGCGACGCCTCAGAAGGAAAGAAAATGGCCTGCGCCAGATCCGCGGTCTCTCCTGGCGCTTCTGCGAGAATAGCGCCGGGCCAGTCGGACCGCAGCGCCCCGACCGCTTCTTCTTCAGCATTCCCATTGTTTGAACCCAGGAAGGCAAGGTGACAGAGGCCACGATCGGTTTGGGCTAAAAAGGCTGATCCGAAGGGCGTCGGGTGGACTCCATAGGTAATCCGGAGGGCCATACCCCCACTCTTGAACTCGCCCGGGGTCACTCCCTCGGTACTGATGAAGAGGTCGTGAAGTCTGGCGGGCCCTGAGAGTCCTGAGGCGAAGGAAGTGTGGAGCACGGGCTCAGACTCCAACAGGAGTCCTTTGGCATGCTCGAGGGTGAGGAATTGGAGAAAGCGCTTCGGACTCACGCCGGCCCAGCGGGTGAAGAGCTTCTGGAAGTGGAATTTGCTCAACCCGGCATGGGCAGCGAGCTCGTCAAGGGACGGCTGCCTGAGGAAGTGGTCCTCTAGATGCCGAAGTGATCTTGCGACGATCTCGTAGTCAGAAAGGGGACTCATAGCATTCCGGGCCGAAAGGGATCGGGGACTCGAGAAGTAACCTCACCCCAAACCCCGGTCCCATCGACCCGATTCTTGCTCCTCTACTCCCACCACCACCAATCGTAGTTCCCCCATTGGGTTGTCGGTCCTGACCAATCCCACCCCACCCAGTACATGCCGGGATCTCCGATGGGACTTCCTGGGGGGGCGGAGCGTGCCGGCGGCGTGGTGACGGGTTGGTGGGGTCGTTCCAGAAACCGTCGAATGTCCTCGCATAGGAGGCTGTAGTGAGCGTCCTGGGCCAGCTCCGGAGTCCCGCTCCCATCCACGACTCGTTGGCGTAAACGCTTGAGAGCCATAGTGCTTTCTGCGCGAACCTGAGGCATGGGGGCCCGGGCGGCCAGCAACACGAGGCGATCCACCAGGACTCTCTGAACCGCACGGTTCACCTCGGTATCGTAGCCGTCGCGGAAGCGGATGCCGAAGACGTTCTCCACCACCCGATCAATGACGTCTGTGAGACCCGGAAGGTCCGGCTGAAGGGCTTTTTGCTGGACCATCCGAGCAGCGCGTTCGGGATGAAATAGGAAAGAAAGGGTCATGTCTGCCGCTGAGGCCGCCGGGGCTACTGCATCGAAAACCAGACCGGTATTCCTGTTAAAGAGCTCCTGATGGGGGGGATATCGAAAGGGCCGTGGTGGCAGTCGGTCCAAGATCGCCCGAGGAATCGTGAGTTGGGCTGGACCTAGGGTTCTGATGAGGGCCTCCACGGCGGCCCACTGCTCACCGGGAGGGACAAAACGCAGGGGTTCCTGCCCGTCGCCTCGCATGGCGTAGGTGTAGTAGAGGCCGGCAACCACTTTCGAGGTCGCCTCCGCCTGATAACGATGGTGGAGGTAAAGCGGGACCAGGGCCTCTTCCATGGTGGCCATGGGCATGCCGTCCTTGATGGCGGCTTCGCCGAATTGATCAAGGGCCACCCTGCGCACATCCATCATGCGGTTGAGTTCCGCTGCGGCATCCGCCCCGTTGTCCCAGAGGTGCGTGTTGGGGTGTGCGCTTCCTGGAGGCCTCGCGTCCTCGTCGCTGATGAAGGTGAGACCTTCGGTGGCCGCCTCCATGAGGATCCCCTCCAGCGCAGCGTCTTCATCAGTCCCCGGTGCGAAGTCCGTGTACCCGTACTTGATCCATACCTTGTCCCAGTCACCGATTCCGTTGGGATAGGCATCTCGCAGCTCGACATTCCCGTCCTCATCCAACTCGATCATTGGATGTGGATAGTCCATGACCGAGTACCGGTCACCCTCCTGAGAGCTCGAGATGTAGTTGTGGGAAAGACCGATGGTGTGTCCAACTTCATGGGCCGAAAGCTGACGGATCCGTTGAAGCGCCATCTGTCGCACCTCATCGGGGTCTTCGTCACCACTGGTGTAGGGAGAAGTGAGGCCTTCACCCAGGAGCCAGTCCTGCCGTACGCGAAGGGACCCGAGAGTGACATGCCCTTTCAGGATCTCGCCGGTGCGGGGATCGGTGATGGAGTTTCCGTAGCTCCAGCCACGAGTGGAGCGGTGGACCCATTGGATCATGTTGTACCGGGCGTCCATGGGGTCGGCATCAGCCGGAAGGACCTCAACCTGGAAGCCGTCGATGAACCCCGCGGCTTCGAAGGCCTCGTTCCACCAACGGGCGCCCTCCAAAAGGGCAGAGCGAACGGGTTCGGGCGTGCCGGGGTCCAGGTAGTAGATGATGGGCTCGACCGGTTCGCTCATGGCCGCATCAGGGTTCCGTTTCTCGATGCGGTGCTTGGCGATGTATTGCTTCTGGAGGGGCTCCCCAAGGGGAGTGGCGTAGTCCATATAGCTGATGCCGTTGAACCCCGCCCGTGGATCGGCCCTCCGCATCTCGAAGGGCACCTCAGGTAACTGCACGAAGGAGTGGTGCTGCCTGAGGGTCAGGGCATCGCCAGAGGGGGTGACGCTTCCAACCAACCCCCCGGGCAGATCGGACGTGAACGTCAGGGTCAGCTCCACCTCAGTGTTCTCGGGGAAATTTCGGGTGCGGGGCAGATAGATCGCGCTCCGGGTAATGTCCAACTTGAAGGTGCCCTGCTGCGACTGGCGGAGAGTGTTGACGACCCCGTGTGCGTCCCTGATAAAAAAACTCGTGGCGTCCACAAGCACGGTTCCCCCGGTTTCGGCAGCCACGTCGAAACCCCAGGTCACCGAAGCCGGAAACCCGTCGTCTACCGACTTCCTCTCCAGAGCGTCGTCGCTAATGGCCCTGTAGGAGTAATTCGGCTCATACATGAGGATTCTTGGCCCGATCCGCTGGAAGGTCACCACCATACTGGGCCCTAGGTCTCCACGATTCAGATCCAGATCGTTTTGGCCCATTCCCGCCGGGAGAGAGACGTAGTAGAGAAGCTCCTCATCGAACCGGCCGATCTCCAGCCAGATCTTCCCTGCTTTCGCGTCCCAGTACAGCGGGATGAAGCCGTCTCTCTTCTCCATGCCGTCGGTCTTTTCGGCGATGGAGGGGATGGGCTTCGCTTCCTGGGGCGGTTCTTGGCAGGCGGCGGCTGGCAAAAGTGGAGAATGGGCAACAGCCATGATGAGAAGGGCTGCAGAATAGACTATGCGACGCATGGTTCTGCCTCCAGAAGGAGCTGCTCGGGCGCTGACAATCTCTACGGAGAACGGTTCGGGTACCCGGGAGGACGCTCCATCGATCCAGATGACGGGCGTCGGCTCTGGGGCCGGCTTCAGCCCTCAGCGGAGATGGAAGGTGGGGGGAGAGGAAGATGGACGCTAGGTTTCCGGCCAGCCCCCTACGCCACACTTTAGAGTGACCATCGCCGCGGCGCGCCCGAGCGCGGCCTCCGAGGTCAGCACCACCTCACCGGAGGGTCCTAGCGCCACCGCTTCTCCCTGGACCTCATTGATGGTCCGGAGGGCCACGCGCCCACCTTTGACGGGCACCAACCCGCCGCTATCGGTGTGGAAGAAGCTGAGAGATTCATAGGTCCGGATCACTACCACGCTTCCGTCGGGGGAAGCGTCGGCGCCGGTAACCTGCCGTGGGAGGGGGAGCCGCCCGTCCGAAAAGGTTTGTACAGCCTCCAGAGTTACGGTCTCTCCGGCCCGGAGCGGTGGCGGGTATCGGTACAAGGTCACGGCATGGCTCCGGCCTTTGCTGACAAAGAAGACTTCCTCTCCCGGAAGGACAAAGACCGACTCCATGTCCCTGGGGCCGTTCGGGAGGACCATTGGGAAAGCCTCTGCGACCTGAGGGAGACCGTCATAAACCCCCGAGTCCCTCACCCGGTAGAGGACTATGCGGTCCCTGACCTCGGCGTTATCCCCTACGTCTGCCAGATAGATGCAGGCACCCGTCTCGCACTTGCCGGTGGCGATGTCTTCCCAATCCCGG
>Ga0255055_10002507_pt1 | contig 12907 bp, 21 predicted proteins | sample JV7_2_27_MG_FD_188633 | JGI IMG/M metagenome (GOLD analysis project Ga0255055, IMG submission 188633) | Seawater microbial communities from Jervis Inlet, British Columbia, Canada - JV7_2_27 | ecosystem: Environmental > Aquatic > Marine > Inlet | place: Canada: British Columbia | collected...
AGAATGATTGTAGTTAAAATGTCTAGAATCTACATATATACTAGAATCAAATAGAAACAAAAATGGTTTGATTATTTTATCCATGTCATTATATGTATGGGTTAAATCTGTTATTAATTGTGTATATTTTTGTTTCAAAGACTTCAAATGTTTGTTCATAGTAAACTTTCTATATATTGTATTGCCAAATAAATGAGATAAATCACTGCAAGATAGAAAGCAATTAGAGAAAATATGGAAAAACATCCACCACAACAACTAATATAAGCATTTACCAATTCTTCATCAGTCCAAAAATCTATATTAAATGGTTGAGTAATAAACATCCATATAAAACTTAAATATTCGTTTCGTTTGTTTTTCATTAGCTCTTCTCCTCTATTTCGTCCAGAATTTCCGAAAGTCTCCACGGTTTATATCCCCTAACTTCAACACACATATTTATGTGGTTCGCCGTGGGTGATTTGTGTTGGTGAATATGCCCATGAAGATTATATGTAAGGGGATGTTTAATCTTGTAAATAGGCACGTGAGAAAAAATCAATAGAAATCCTCTGAATTTTTTGAATAGTGGTTTATCTCTTTCTGGAAATACATTGAAGTCAAGAAGTTTATTCATAGTTCTTCTACTGTCATGGTTGCCATTTACTAGATACTTATTTCCTGGAAGAAGTTCTTTCAACAATCTAACTCTTCTTTTAGGACCAAGAGTTACATCACCCAAATGCAATACGTTATCTTTTGGAGAAATTCTTTGTATCCAATTGCTTATCATCATTTCATTATGATAAATTGGTCGATCAGCATGTGCAATAATATTTTTATGAAAGAAATGCGTATCAGAAATTATCCAAGTATTTTCTGTTAGCCACTCCATATTATGAAGTAAGAAATAAAGTGCCGGATTTCCAACAGGCATAAAATAAATATCCACCAATATCATTATCATTTCTATCAAGAAATCTATGAAGAGATTCTATGTCAGAGAATTCTTTTACTTCTGAAGATAGTTTCTTGGCCTCATCTTCATCTACAAAACAAATTTCTGGATTTTCTCCAATATAAAGTTTATACATTATCTTGCCTCCTGTTTTTGGGTGTAATATTCTCTCCAGTCACCTGAAGCAACTAGAGGTACAATCTGACTTATTTTTCTATGAATATATATCCATACAGGTTTTTCTAACATCTTATATTCAATACGATCATAAAAACTAGGGAATCCTTCTAAACGATCTAGTCGGTTAAAAGTTTCCTTATTTACTTCATACACTTCACCCATTATTACATCCCAGGATTTACCCGTATGAATACATGCTGGAATATTTCCAATATCAAACATAAGAAATCCCTTAGCAATTTCATCCTTTTTTATACAAACTGAATCTCTTAATGCACCATGATTATGTAGTCCAGACAATAATGAGCCATAAACAAATACTCTAATCATTTAAAATGCCTCCAGTTCTTCTTCATAAACAAGAAATGAAAAATCACTTATCATATACTCTATAACATCTTTTTCTTGAAGATTTACTGCCAAAATAGTATGAGCATTAAAGTCAAAAACTGCACCCAACTTAAAACATTTACTTACATTGAATATAATCTTTTGACCTATTTCAAACTTTGCTTCCTCAATATTTATACCGTAACGCCTAATAAAATTATTTGCAAAATCTTCAGGAAATATATTCATGCCCATTTTATCTCCGATTCTTCCGACTCATCTTGTACTTCAGGAGTCATATCTTCAATTGGTGGAAACATAAGAATTTGATCTTTTTCATCTTTATTCCAAACAAATTCCTTAGTACAAAATTTACAGGTTATAGTAATAATATTGGGACCCAATGGTGTTATAAAATTTGTTCCACCACATGTGGGGCAAGGAACTATTATATTCATTCTTCTAACACATTTGTATAGGAGATTTCTTGAATGCTATTTCCACTTATTTGTACAAAAGAATTAATTGCGTGAAATTCTAACATATTTGCAAAACTTGCATCTCGTACTATTCGTCTAAAATCATGCTGAATTTCTATGGCAACTTTTTCCTCAACAATTACAACAGTATCTGACATATTTGATTGATTATGAACAAAAACTACTTTAATCATCATCGTTTTCCTCCTCGTTTTCTTCTGTGTCTTTGTCAGACTTTATTTCTGTATTTTTATATTTACAAGTTACACTACAATATTCATCAAATGTGTCATGATAATAAGTCTTACGACAATTTATACATTTTTTTATTTCTACAACTTCATCATTATTTCCAATCATTTTCATTTCTGACATTGCTTGATCAAATTTTGAGAAACTAGTTGTTGAAGTTGTAGAAATATCATCATTCGTAAATTTATATTCATATTTTATTTTATCAGCAGCTTCTCGAAATTGAATATTGATATTTTGTGCACGTTTTTCTTGTTTCTTCTTTTTTTCCAAATCTTTTTCTTCAAACATCTCTTCAATTATTTTATCTTCTATTATCTCTTCGGCTTGTTTCCTCCATTTCTTCCAGTATTTCAAATTTATAGGCATTTTATTACCTCTCTTCTTCAGCCAGTATCATAAGACTGTTTATTCTTTTTTCTTTCATAATTTCAAGCATATCATCACTAATATCATTTGCTTCTTCTAGACAAACTAAAGTTAATGTTAATTGATCTTCATTAGGATGATTTGCTAATTGTTTAATAGACCAAACTATTACCCATAATTGATTTTTTGCAGTACGTTTTATTTCCGAAGTACTGTCTTCAATGATTAGTCTAGTAAATTTAGCAGTAGTAGATGTTATCAAATTCAATACATAATTAGGTATAAATTCATCATGCCCATTGTGTTTCTTTTTTCTCGGCCATATCATCTACTTTTTCCTCCTCTTTTTCTTCCTGAGGATCACCATTAATAGTTGTTATTTCACAATCATTTCCACAATCATCTGCACTATCAATTACTAATGGAACAAATACTTCGTTAAACCAAATGTTTACTTCCTTATCATCTTCTAGTATATTTAAATCGGGGTCGATTGCAAAGAATGTTGATTGATTTATTGACAATGGGGATAAAATACTTACGTTTGTTTCATCTAAATTTTCTGGAAAACGTTCTTTTATTTTGGTTAAAGCATCATCTTTACTATATCCAGAAATCACTAAAATAAAAGGCATCCATTCTTCTACTTCCACTATAAATAATTTTAGTTCTGCCATACCTTGTTTCCTCCTTTTGTTCGGTCCGATAAGAAAATTGTTACTTGCATATCTTTACCTGTCTACCCCAGTTCTTATTGTCAAAACACAATAAAAATAAGATAAAATATATCTGAATTATCCTTCTTCGGTCACCGAAGATTGTTTTTGATAAATTTTAGAGTGAAAAATTAGGTAACGGATTCTATTTCTAATCTAACTTAATAAAATCCTCAAATGATGGTCTTATAATCATTAGCACTAAAATAAGTACACCAATTCCAAGATGAATTTCTCCAGCAATTATAGCGTAAATTAGTAGCATCCATATAATAAAACTTACTGGGTTAAATGTTACTTTCATCCTCCAAAACCTCCATAAAGCATGTCATCCAATAAAACCCGACAAACATCATTGTCACAAGTATTGTCACTACAATCTTCTGAATTATTAGTCATTGGAGTTCCAATGGGAAAAACTTCTGGTAAATTTGTTGGTGTATTGCTACCAATAAACTCAGGATCATTTGGATCAGGCATTTCTTTGCTCCTCTTCGTGGTTAGTTTCTATCCTAAATAACCAATTGGCTATTTCTTCTCTCATTTTATATGGATTATCACCATATTCAGGATGGGATTGTACAGCCTTAATTTTTCCATCTAAACTTTCAAAGCCTTCAATTACATTAGTTTCTGGCTCTACTAATACAGTCTGTAAGTTATGACCCAAATCTTTTACTGCTTGATGATGAGTAGAATTTACAGTGATGTCTATTTCCTCTGATTTTCTAGGTTTTACGTCCAATTGTTCTGCCAGAGTAGTTCCTGGTAAAATTACTGCCTGATGATAATAATGATGTTCTTTATTTTCAGATGGTAAATCTGCCCAAAGATTACCTCCACACATAATATTGAGAAATTGTGATCCTCGACAAATTCCAGCAAATAAAGTTGGAGTTTTTATATAGTGTTCAAAAATAAGTTTTTCACTCCAATCACGGCCAATGTTTGAATGAATAGTTTTATGAAATGTTCCACTATATAATACAGGATGAACATCTTCTCCACCATCAAAAAGAAGTAAATCAACATCTGGTAAATTTTTCACTAACCCAAATCCTGGATCAACATCTATAATATTAATACTACATGGAAATATCCATTTCAAATAAGGTTCCCAACGTTTCTTTGTACTGTAATCACTTTTTGGAATACCAATTGTCTTCATTTTTCACTGCTCCTTTTGAGTTTTCTTAATCCTCTCATTAATGCGCTTTGTGTTTCAAAATAATTATCTTTCAATATAGTTAAATCTTGTCTAGTAAATTTATACTTTGATCCAAATGCCCATCTAATTACATCTAAATATTCTGATTGTATTCTATTTCTAAATTGTCTCTCTGTAAGACTAGTATCAACAACATCCATCCAATATCTTCTTAATTCATCATCAAGATTATACTTTGATTCAGAAAAATGTTTATGAAAAATAAATATGACATCTTTCCAATGTTTTAGGGGCATTTGATCTGGATGCTTTCTAAAAAATGTATTCCATCTAGGCCAATTATTTATGTTTATAAGTCGAAGCAAAGTAAAACAAATATATAGAGAAGTAAATCTCCAATGCCAATTTATTTTACGTCCCTTAGGTTCAAAGTCAATAATTCTTACCATTTTGTATCCAGAAAGATATCTCACTATTTTAGTATAAGAACCAAATAATAGATTTAATTCTTCAAATAAGCTTGGATAATCAAACCAATTTTTACTAGTCTGAAATTTTAGAGAAAATTGCACATTGTTAAGTTTATTTTCTGCATACTGACCATCCTGCCGTAATATATTAAATAAATCTGCAAAGCATCTTTTGAGAAGGACAACTCTTCTACTAAAATATGGAATATATAAATCTTTACCTCCTACATTATTATCAGCTAAACTCTTGATTTCAGCTTGATGCTCTTTTTTTATTTGTTTAATTAGGACTTTTCTCTTCACATTTGTCATTATGATAAATCCTTTACAATTTTTTCAATCAAACGAAAGGAGGGGGTTTGAGCAAAATTGCGATGATAACCTGTTGTAATACTATATCCATTTTTTAATCTAGATTTTACACCCTTTTTTGTGAAATCAAAATTTCCACCAAATGCTATTTCAATTATTTTGAAATAATTTGTAACACTTTGTTTATAAAGTTTTTTACTTCCACTACGTTGTAATTCCGCAATATCATCATTAACTCCATGACCAGCAATTCCAAATCTATGATAGTGAAAAAGAACATCGTTCCATTTTTTTAAAGGATAAATTTTATCATTTGTATCAAAATCTGGTTTCCAACGTGGGACAATAAATTCAGCATCAATTGTTCTAAGGAGTACAACAAGTATCATGTATGCCATATGCCGCAATCTTTTATCAGGAAATTCTCCCACCTCTTCAATATTAATAATTCTGACATTTTTTGTTCCAGAAAAAAAACGAAGAATTTTGAAATATGTTCCAAACATTTTATTTAATTCTTTGAACAAAAGATCATACTTGAATATACCCCAAGATGTTTCAAATCTCAGAAGATATTGCATAGAAGTTCCCACAGGAACTTCTTTTATTTTTGATACCATTCCTGCAAAACATGCCTCATAAGTTAAATGATCGGCATGACCAAATATCACACCATATTTTGATGCTGAATGTCTTGCAATCGCAGTTTCTTTCTCTTTCTTGATAATATTAACTTCCTTTCTTCCCATCTAATATAACCTCCTTTTTGTATCAATAAATAAAAATAAATCTTCCGTAGTCAACAATCCATTTAATACTGACCATCCTAAAACTTCTTCAAAAATATCTTCAGAAGATTGCTGATCAAAATTCACAAGTGCATTATACATATCTGGTATAGTCCCATCAAAATCTGCCAAGAATTTTTCTGCAAAATCTTTTTCAACAATTTGTGATGCCAAATCTAGAGTATAGAGTAATTTACGAGTTTTCTTTTTATCTTCTAACCAAGAATTTGACATAACACGATACTCGATTCCATATTCTTTATCTTCTGGATTATATGTTTGTAAACGAATTCTACCAGGTTTACCATAGTGCATTAATCTAGCTCTTTCTGCAATAATTATTTGTTTATTACGTACAAATGTTGTATTTAACATTCCGGCAAAGAAATCAAAGATTGTTGCACAATCTTCCCAATTTTTGAAGAAAATTGTTGGTGAAGATTTTGGAGCTTGAATGTGAATATGTGCTCCACAATATCTATATGAATGGTTTGATACATCTATTTCTTCAATTTCTACTGAATCTTCTAAACCAACTTCTACATATTTATTAGGAAATTGATCTGGATCGCATCCAAAGATTACACACATCCTAAAATCTTCACCACGATTTTTCCAATATTTTTCTGTATCAAAAAATCCTATAGGATTTACCCATAAACCAAATCCACTAGTATCATTTAAATGATCTTGTAATGATTTTATACCAGTACTTACCTGGTTAAAAAATCCATCAATAGAAGTTTGTGGCTTAATTTGCATTTCAATTGCTGCGCCATCTTCTGACCATTGAAAACCATCTCCACTAAATAATACCTTTTTATCTTCAACCATTTTCATTGGATAATTATGATCAACAATTAAGGCGGCAGGTGGAATAATAATTGGAATTTGTCCAAATTCAGTATTCACTAATTCTTTATAAATAAATGCCTCAGGGTCTGTCCCAAACTTATGTCTAATTTTTCTAGCCATGTTTTACCTCCAAATCCAAAGTAAGTTTAGGTTGGATTTTTTCTACTTTATATCCGCCACGCTCATGATCGTCAGTAAATGGTTTTACATAATCTTTATGAATTATATGAGATTTTGATCTTTTGCCTGTTTTTTGCTTACATCTCAAAAGAAAAAATTCATTAAATGGTTTTAATTCTCCAGTATGAGTACAAGTTATGCCGACTTCTTTTTCGTCAACATCCTTATCACATCTTAAACAAATAAATCTTGTGCCTTGTACTGTTACACCGGCCCCAATTAATCCATGAAATTTTGCAACAATATTATCTTGATTTATTCCTGCACGAATACTTCCATAGATATTCTGAATATTTACATCTATTGCTAGATTTCCCCCACAATCTGTGTGAAGAAGTTTTATCATTGTAAAAGTACACTCCTTTCTATCATATCAAATGCTCCGACATCGTTTGTGAAATAAAATTTACATGCTATTCCATATCTTTGTTCAATTGAACGTGCCAAGTCATGGAAAGTAATTCTTGGCATAGAATCTTCTTCTACTAAAATATCTAAACATCCATAAGCACAAATAGCAAATAGTATTTCTTTTTCAATAATCTTTATACCATTTTCAGTATCTACAATATATTCTTTAATCCATAAATCGTCTCTAATTCCTGGGTCTTTAAGAATTTCACTTAGTTTTATTACCGAGTCTTTATTTTCTAATTCCCAGTCATCTGCTTCAATTTGTCTATTGATATGATCTATTGTTTCTTTTAGAAGTTCAGCATCGTAATCTTGATCGGCTAAATTTTGTGGAGTTGATTTCTTAGATTCATTCTCCTTTTCTTCAATTTTCTTATGATTTTTCGTTAGTCTTTTACGAACTTTTGAGGTAATATCTATCAATTTTTTAGCATCCAATAGCTCTATATTATCTTCATGCCAAGTTCGTGGAATTAATGGAATCACATTATTCTTATCAAAATCTTCGTAAGCTTTTTCTATGCCATATTTTGAAAGTACTGTGGGCCTTTCTATGTGCATAATTGTATGTAGAAAATGTGCAACTACAGCAAAACCTGATGGACTTACTTTCATGAGAGGAATTTTATTCTTATGATTTAGGGGGCGGACTGGAACATATTTATCACAATAAAGACCCAAAGCTATACATAACAAAGCGTCATTTAAAAATCCTGACTGATTTTGAAATACATAGTCACCAACACTCCAGACAACTACACGACTAGTTTTAATATTTGAACGATATAAATCTGCCAAATTTGCGAAGTCAAACTCTTCCCACTTTATTCTATCTTTTACAATCATCCAGTTATTTTTTGTATCATCAATTTTTGTTGCAAAAGGTTTCATATCACCATCAAAAGCAATCTCTACAGTATCCTGATGTAATTTCGAGATAGATTCCGTGATTTCTTTGCCAAATACTGTGTTTGCAAAATCATAATTTTCTGCATATTTAACTGCATCCCTGAATTTTATTTCAAGAGTCCATTCTAATACTTTTGCATGTCCTTTTATCTGATGAATACTCGGTGCCCATAATATAGGTCCCCAATCTTTGATATCTTTTATTTCACTACCCAAACTTAATTGATTGTATTCTACTGGATTAAATTTAAGTGGATATTCTTGAAGAAGTTTCTTAGTGGCAGGTGGCATTAGTTTTCCTCACTTTCCCATCCTAGAAATTGTCGGCCATTCCTTGTGATTTCCATGTGACCTTTTTCAACAAGAAAAGGTTCAATTTCATTTTTGATGGTATTTTCGTCTAACTTAATTCCACGGGAAATTGTGTTCAAACTTGCTCTTCCAACTTTTGCGAGAAATTTTAGATATGTATTATCTGCATCAGTATATCCCCCATTATATATTCCAATATCATTCATTGCTGCATTTATTCCACGAATTGTTAATGGATGATATCCTCGATCAATTATAAAAAACATTCTTTGAACAAGTTTCTCAACTCTTCGTGGACTTCCTTTTGCTCTTTTTGCTACCAATATTCCAGTATCAAGTGTTATTTCCATTTTATTTCTTTTACTATAGTTTACTGCAATTTGCCCTAATTCTTCTATAGAATAAGGTCCAAATGTAAACTGTAAACATCGGCTAGTAAAAGCATCTGGTAAATCTCCAAATTCTGTCGTACAAAATATATACACATAACTTCCTACATCCATCCAAGGATACATTATTTCAAAAATTTTCGCTGTATGAATTTCATCAACCACATGACAACGAAGTGATTCAATATTTTTCATACTAAATCCCCTATCAGGAACTTGATATCCATACTGTTTACATAAATTATTTGCAAAAACTTCTGCTAACTTTGTTTTCCCACATCCCGCAGGACCTCTCAAAATAATATTTACAGATTTTTCAGGATGTTTTTGCAAACCAATCAAGATAGCGGCAAATTCTCTAGTGATTTTATTTTGACCTATAAATCCGTCAAATATCATATACTCCTCCTAAGAATATCTGCATATATTTTTATTGTCTGAGAATTTAGCCCAGGTGCACTATTTACTTCCCAAACTACATAACGTCGATTTTTGATATCCCATGCTATATCAATTCCACCAAAGAATAATCCCAAATCTTCTGTCAAATTTATACATAATTGTTGTGCTTGGGCATATTTTTCATCTAAATTTGTTCGCAAAGAATATTTCCAACCTCTATCGACAGTTCTTATAAATTCTCCATCGTCTAATGCTCCAGGTTTTATCTTCTTAAAAACTCGTACAACTTGTTTATCAATAATATGAACTCTTAATTCAAACGTAGTTTCTATGTAAGGAACCCAATATCTTTGTTTCAAAACATTTCTTTTGATTTTATTTAATTCAGTTGCATCATTTATTATAATAATATCTTTACCTGCTCTGTGATTAAGTCTACGTAAAAGAAAAGGAAATTCTGGAATATTATTGTTATCAAATTTTTGGTAACGAGGAGTATAAAAATTGTGTTCTATACACCACCTAGAAAAATGATATGAATTTGCACATACTTTGATTACATCTGGATGATTTATTTTTGTGTCATTTTCACCAAAATTATGTTCAGAATTTCCATATCGAACAGTTGGTGGACGTTTCATTCGCACTAATTGTCTACTATTTGAGGTAGGTTTTAAACCTAATTGTGTAGCCAATCCTCTACCAGTTTTATAGGATTTTTTATGGTAAAGTAAATAATTCATTATTTCACCTCGTTAGCTATAATTTTATCTGCTTTCTTCATTTTACTTTTTAATAATTTTTTAGAATTAAGAATTGCTGGATAAGATATATCTAATAAACTATATGCTCGCAAAGGAGAATGTGTAAATTCTTTTTCTTCAAGCCATTTGTCCCAAACATCTTTACGACCTTGATGCTCAGAAGTTTTACGTATTTCAAGAAGTACTTCTTTTAGTAAATCTAATTGAAGTTCATCGGCTGTATGAATAGATTGACCCAAAACAATCTCTGAAAAAATCCATAATTCTTTCAATGTAAAGTTTAAATCCAACGATAAATCTACAATTTCTTCTTCAATCTCTTCATTATAATTTCCATTATATCTCGTTCCACGAGAATTTGGATAAACTTTATTGGCATTTTTAACCGATGCAATAGGCTTTGTAGATTGTTCTACTTTTTCTATGCTTTCTCCAAGATCATATGAACCTAATTTATACATAAATATACTTTCTTTTGGAACTTCTCTTATTGAAATAGTTACAGAATATCCCAACATATTTCGAGCAATTTGTTTGATAATTCTTGCCCAATAAAAAAGTTCCCATTCAGATGTGTTTAATACAAGTCCTATTTTTTGATTTCCTTTATGAATTATTGCTTCATAAAGTTCTTTTGTTTTTCCACGAACTACAAAAGCATTTTTTGATTGTGATAGGTCATGAATTAGAAAAGCAAATGTTCCATGAAATAATTCTAGAGTATCTATAATATGTTGTGGAGTTAATTTCTCTTCACCACATTTATGTGCAAGCATTTTCGTAAATCTTTCACTATCAATCATTGGGGCATTTACTAAAACATTAAGATGATTATGACCGGCTTCATCAGGGAAAAAATCTTTATACTCATCGGTTTTCAATAAATCATCTAATTTTTTACTTTGAGTTAATGTCCCATTATGTGCTAAAATAAGATTACCATGATGAAATGGATGAGCATCTTTTTGCCATAAAGTTTGTGGATTTCCACTTGCAGCTCTTACATGATAAATTCCATTAGGATTTCTAGTAGATTTATGAAATTCATCTTCATTATCTTTCCACCATTCTATAGCGTTGAAAGGAGTCTTGGTTATTTCAGGTGATTTTGAAAATGTGACGTATCCAAATCCGTCTTGATTTTTTGATGGGCTTTCTCCAATAATTCCTACAGAATTTATTTCAGTCAATAACCGAATTGTTGATTTACCTAATTTTGTCTTTGGGTCGATGTCTAGTAAAGTAAGTTGGCACATATTTGCTCCTTAGTGAGACATCATTTCTTCTGGATTAACTTGATCATGATATTGTTCAATAATATAGTCTAAATTCATTATAACTGGATTTTCAAAAAATCTTGTAAATGAACTGTCATTATCAAAATCCGTGAAATCTAATTTAACATCATTGTCATTTATTCTTTTGATAGAAAGTTCTATATCACCATTATCGTAAGTTGCTGTCCAATCTATTCGCATAGCAATAACTGGAACTGAATGTATAAGATGTACATCATCTATTTCTGGCCCAACTCTTATTTGTCCAACATTTTCTCCACCCATTCTTATAGGTGCTTCATCACCCATTTGTTCTCTTTGTCTATTCATCAAATCAGCAAGCAAATCATGGGGAATATTTTCACCATATCTTCCTCCTCTCATTACAGCACCTCTTTCTTGAAAATCATGGATATCTATAAATTCAGCCTGATGTATTTTTATATTTTCATTCAGAGAATTAGGTAAATAAGGACCACCCCAAGATGTTGGGTCTTTTAAATGAGAAAATCTAGGTAAATTGTCAAACTTTGAAGTAGGGGAATTTTGCCAAATTTCCAAGAGGACGGAATTGGTATCTTCATCGAGAGAAGTTAAGTAAGAAAGTGCAAGTAAAAACTCATCATCACTTATTTCTCGATTTTCATAGAGGGGACGAACTTTGTCTTCATAATCTACATCATCTTTTGCCCAAAAAGCTTTTTCCACAAAAGCCTTACAAAAATTTGTCCAGGCAACAATATACTCTGGATTTAAAGTTTTATTTGCTGTACGAAATTCAAATGAACCTTGGGTAATTACTGGATAAAAATTTACACACATATACCTGGGTGTTACATATTTTTTACCTTTTTGACCCCAAAAAAATGAATTTCCATATCTGTGGAAAAAATCTTCCTTAGTTTTTGCTTTCATTAAATCAGTATAATTTAATATTGGATAATTACGACCAATATCATCTTCATTTGAATAGTAAACAATTGGTGGGCCATTTCCTAAAAATGGTCTAGAAAAACAGTGATGATTTTCATCTCCTCTATTTTCTCTTCCCATACCACCCAATCTAAAAAGAATTGCTTCAAATGTTGCAGTTAATCTTAGCAAATTTTTCATCACCCTTAATGGTATAGAACGACTCACATTTACATGTACATGAAATGCGTCTCTTTTTGATTCCTCATCTTCTCCAAATTCATAAAGTAAATCACAAAGGTCTTCAACTTCTTGGAACCATTCTGGAGCCAAAGAATGCACAATTGGAGAGACAATTTCTCCACCAATAATTGTTTGTTGAAGAAGACCACTAAAAAACTTTTTATCTTTTTCATTGTCAAATTCTATAGTAAAAGAAGTGTCAGCAAACAATTCGGCTGGAGTTTCACAAGATGCATCATGAATAAT
>Ga0255055_10002509_pt1 | contig 12906 bp, 11 predicted proteins | sample JV7_2_27_MG_FD_188633 | JGI IMG/M metagenome (GOLD analysis project Ga0255055, IMG submission 188633) | Seawater microbial communities from Jervis Inlet, British Columbia, Canada - JV7_2_27 | ecosystem: Environmental > Aquatic > Marine > Inlet | place: Canada: British Columbia | collected...
AGTCTTTAGTCACTAGGTTTGGATATACTTTATCAAAATTCCACATGCCAACAATATTATCTTTAATTGGTGGAGGATTTTCAATTAAGGGAAATTCTTTTTCAACTTCGATATTACAGGGTGCAGAAAGTGGATAATTATCTATTGAATTTTTAAAGATTATGTAAGGAATATCATTTATTCCTGTTTTATTAACTTCTTTTGCATTCGGGTATTCTGTTTTGTATTTACTCCAAAAATTACCTTTTTCTTGGTAATCCCAATAATTAATATTGTAACTTGAACTGATATGAGCATCTTTGTTGTTATTTAAAAAATTGTTGCGATATATCTTATTGTGGTTTGGTGCTGCAAAATGTGGCGGAAAATATATACCCCATTCGTTTTTTGATATTTCGTTATTCGATATTGTATTGTTGGAACCAGAAAAGTAAATCCCACTTTCACTATTAAATTGAATACTGTTTCCAAATACTCTAGAATGTGATGATCCTAATCCAATACCTCTAGTGTTATTTTTAATATTATTTCTATAAATTAGGTTTGAGTAACCTTCAAGGGCTATTCCAGATGCTGTATTTTCAGCAATGTAGTTATTTGAAATTGTGTTTAAAGAACCTCCATAAAACCTTATGCCTTCTTTAAAATTTTTAGTAATGTTGTTATGGGATATTATGGTTGAAGATTGGATAGCGCATAATATTCCCCAAAATGTGTTTGAAATGTTGTTGCCTGTTAGTGTACAATTGTCTCCTTGAACATTAATGCCATTTGAATGTTGTTTGGGGGTGAGATAATTTGCGCTTTTAATTGTAAAACCTCTAATTATAACGTTATCAGAGGTTATTGTAAACACGTTTTTGTTTTCAGAGTCACATTTGCCTATAATTATGGTTTTTTTACTTTCTTCACCTATTAATTCTAATGGTTTGTCTATCCAAATATTTTCATAATAAATTCCTTTTTTAACAAAAATTATGTCGTATGGATTAGCGTTTTTTACTGCTTCAGAAATTGTTGAATATTCTTCTGGAACAATAATAGTTTTATTTTGAGCCCAAACTGGATTAATATTTCTATAAAATATTGCGGTGTCAACTAAGAGAAGGATAAGTATTGTGCAGATAATTCTTTTAAGAGAAGGATCGTTTATTTTTTTCATCTGTTTCACAACTTTATTATTTAATTATTTTTCCTTCTAATAGCTCTCCTGAGAGAACAGTTTGTTCTGCCAAAAGAACATGTTACTGAACTCTTTTTTTCACCTGTTAATTTAGACTATTAAATTAAGTGGTTTTTAAAATACTTAGGAACAGTTTATACGCTTTTATCCATAACCCTGTCATTATTAACTGAGGTTTAGGATATGCCTATTGAATCTGATAAAAAACTATCAGGTATCACCCTTCGAGTTTACTTGTATGTAGTTAGAAAAAATAGGCCAGTTGGTCCCAGGGATGTGATGAAGGGTCTAAACCTTAGTAGTCCTAGTGTATCATATAGATATCTTCAAAAACTGGAAGATTTAGGTTATTTGAAGAATAACCGGTATGGTGAGTACGTAACTGGCAATAAAGCCAAAGTAGATGGTTATCTATGGTTTGGTTATCGATTGATACCTAAAATGGCTCTTTATTCTTTTATTTTCATGCTTATACTTGTCGTTGAACTTCTTGTTCTAGTTGTACATTATTCTGTTGAGGATTATTCATTCAAGGTTTTCTTTTTATTGTTAACATTGATAACTGGTTTTGCTATGATAGTTTTTCTACTTGAAGGATTATCAAACTCAAAAAGAACCAAAAAAAGATTTATGTTTAATTAATATCCAGATTTTTAAAGCTGTTTCTTTTATTAATTGTTAAACTTTTCTTATTTTATTGATATTTCATCTAGACTTTTCAAAACAAATTTTCTTTTTTCTATTGCATTCCTGTCAAGAAAAAGAGAATTTATTCCAAGTTTATTTGGTACTTCAAAATCAAATTTGTAATTGTCCCCTATATGTAGCATTTCTGAATGTGAAATTTTGCAAATTTCGCAAATATTAATGTATACTTCGGGAACGTTTTTAGTTGAATTGAAATCTGATGTAGCGGAAAAAATTTTTTCAAAATAACTTCCAATTTCTGTTTGTTTTATTTCTAAATCAACAAATTCTCTTCTAGCATTGCTTATGATGATTAATCTTTTTTTTAATTTCAATTTATTAAGTATTGGTATAACATCATCAAAAAGACTTATTTTATTTTTACATGAATAAATAAGTTCTTCAGGTGCGATATCTAGATTGAATCTATCTAACCAGAAAGTTATATTATACCACTCTATCCTTTTGTTGCCAATTTTATTGTAGTTATTAAAAACTTCTCTTTTTGCTAAATTAATAGAAATTTTATTTTTTATTGCATATAATTTAGGAATCTCCTCTAACCAAACAGAGTTTGCAAAGGAGCTGTCTGTAAGAGTGCCATCTAAATCAAATGATACTACTTGAATTTCCTTCATTTTTTAGTCTTTTTCTTTTTACTGATTTTTTTTGTTTTAGTGTTCTGCTGTTTTATGGCTGTTCTGATCATCGGAATAATTAGTACTACTATTGCTATTATCATCATTGTTAGCGTTGCAAGAGTTAGGGGTCCGTATTCTGCACTCCAATTAAAATTTGAAAATAAACCAAATTGATAGAGATCATTTCGGACGATTCGATCTAATTGCATTAGAAATATGATTGATATCATTTCATATACTATTCCCGTTAATGGTAGCAAGATTCCTGCCCATTTTGAAAAATTTGTGGGATGTTTATTATGATCGTAATGAGGTATTAATGAAAGAATTGATATAATGATGCTACTAGACAGAAATGTTAGGAGCAAATCTTTGAAAAACCAGTAATCTTTTGCCCACTCGTTATTAAAAATTAATCCATAATTATACAGCTCTATGTGAACAAGACTATCAATTCGTAAAACTAATAGAAAGCCAATAATGTTCAATACAATTGAGATTAGTAATAAAAATAAGATATTTTTGAACTCGAAAATTTTCTTGATATTCATAAGTTTGGTCAATCCAAATATTTACTATGTGTTCTTTTTAATCTGACTTTGTTTTGGTTTATATGTTATTTCTTTGATTGTTGGTTATAATATAAACGGAAGAATTGCTATTAATGCAATAACTAAAATCAAAGTTATTGTTGTTGCTGTTGTTATTTGAGAAATTAATTTTTTACTCCATTTGTGTCCCATTGCACTTTTTAGTGAAATATTGAAGATTCTTCCTCCATCGAGAGGATAGATTGGTAATGCGTTGAATACTGCAAGGTTAACATTGACAAACCATACCCAGAATAATATGTTTGCTATTACGCTCCATTGATTGCCTAATTCATGGGTGTAAAATGGACTTAAAGTGTCACTATAGGGTACTATACCAGAAGCCAATGATGGAGGTACTAAATATATTGTTAGTTTTTCTGGAGTTACTGTTTGATAAAATGTTAATCTTTCTTCAGTTAATAAATCGCCTAAATTAACGCCCATTATTGCTCTATTCTCAAATTCAGTTAATTCAATTGATGTAGAAAATTGTTCTTTCCACATTTCTCCTCTGACAACAGTTACATCAACGGTATCTCCTGGGGCCTTATTTTCTAATATTGCGCTTAACTCTTCATAGTTACTAATTGGTATATTATTTATTGAAACAAAAACATCGTCAGGTAAAATCCCTGCTATTTCTGCAGGCATACCTTCTTGAACATTACTAATGTATACTCCATCAATTACTGGTGTTAATCCGTTAACAATAACAAGAAGTCCAATAAGACAGACTACAGCTACAACAATGTTTCCACCTACTCCTGCAGCCATTACTCTAATAGAGCTCTTTGGGTTTGCTTTTTCTATTTGTTTTTCATCTACATCTACAAAAGCTCCAATGGGGATAATTAAGAAGAATAGCAAACCACTGGATTTAACTCTGAATCCGAGACTTCTTGCTGCAACTCCATGCGCTCCTTCATGAATGGCAATTGCGCATACAATTGCAAGCCAACCATAGAAAATTGGGAGCATTGGGTTAATTCCAGGTAATAATAAGTACGCTGCAGGTCCAAGTTCTCGAGTGATTTCACCTACTGCTGGCGTAGTTAATATGGCGAATAGGCTGTTAAAAAGCATGTAAAGTCCAATTCCTGCAATGATTGGTACAAAAGATACTGCAATCCATGAGGCAATTTTTGAAAAACGAAAAGTTCCTAGTTTGTTAAAAATCCCAGTGAATATTTGTGTTCTTATGGTAAGCATAGGGAAACTGAATTCTATTTTTTTATTCTCAATTTTTTCATCTTTGTTTTCTATGTCCAACCGAACTCCACCAGTTTATTTTTGATTTTAGTATTGAAAATTCATTTTTTTTTGTAACGAAATACTTTTTTCTCAAGAACATTTCTTAAAAATTATTGTAGCAATAAATGTTCCTATTATTAAAACTAAAACATTCACCACTTCAAGAATAGCTTGGGGTGAGTTAATAGGAAGCCCGCTGCAATTTCATTGAAAAGTTTTTTAGAAGGCGTGTATTAGTTCTTTTTTACTCTGATAGGTTGTGGAGTTAGAATGAGTGAAGTTGGTAAAAGAATCCGATTGGATCGTATTATGGATAGAAATACTCAAAGAACAGTAATTGTCCCTTTGGATCATGGTGTTTCGATTGGTCCTGTTTTAGGACTTTTAGATATGAAAAAAATCGTTGATAAAGTTGCTGAAGGTGGTGCAAATGCAGTATTGGAACATAAGGGAATTATTGCTTCAGGTTATAGAGGTTTTGGAAAAGATATAGGTTTGATTCTTCACTTATCAGCTGGTACTAATTTGGGACCCGATCCAAATAGTAAGGTTCAAGTATCCTATGTTGAGGAAGCAATAAGATTAGGTGCGGATGCGGTTTCTTTACATGTTAATTTAGGCTCTGATAATGAATCTGAACAACTCTCAACTTTTGGTGCTACTGCAAAGGTTTGTCAAGAATGGGGTATTCCTCTGTTAGCTATGATTTATCCTCGTGGACCTAGAATAAAAAATCCTTTTGATGTTGACTTACTAAAATATTGTGCGAGAGTTGGTGCAGAGTTGGGTGCTGATATAATTAAAACAAGCTACACTGGAGATTCAGAATCTTTTAAAGAAGTTGTTAAAAGTTGTACAATTCCGGTAGTTATGGCTGGTGGTCCCAAAACAGATTCTGATGAAGCTTTTTGTGAAATGGTTTATGGTTCAATTTTAGCTGGTGGTGCAGGTGTTGCTGCTGGAAGAAATGTTTTTCAACATGCAGATCCAGCTAAGATGGTGAGGGTACTTTGTGGCATAATTCACGAAAACCTTGATCCTAAAACATCTCTTGCTAAATATATGTTTTAGTTTTTCAATTTTTTTCTTTTTATAAACTTTTTTTATTATTAACTATTTATTAATTTCAGGATTTTGTTATTTTTTCGTTTTCTTAATATTATTCAACATTTCAACAACGTCTTTTGTGGGGTTACCTGATAAATATTTACTGAAATAACCATAAATCTCCTTCTTTTTATCTAAATACGGTACCATTTTGGTCGCCCACGATTTTATGAAGCTGCTCTTATCTACTTCTGTTTTTCCCGTTGTTCCATTTACTTCTTTTCGATTTCCTTCCCAACGAATATAAAGAAAGTCAGATGTATCTTCTTCGATTAATGGCAAGAAAGGATGATCTGCCCATACCAACGCAACATTATTATCTTTAAGAATTACAAACAGTTTATCATTTAGTAGTTTTTTGTTTCTCACCTCTACAGCATAGCGATAGTTTTTAGGCAAGTTTTTAAGAAATTTGTTAAGATTTGGTAGTTTTTCTTCAGTGAAATTGTAGGGGAATTGAATTAGTAATGGTCCTAACTTTTCTTTTAATAATGATACTCTTTTTAAAAAAATAGTTGTTTCTTCTTCTGCGTTGATAAGCATTTTAAAATGGGTTATTTTTCTTGGAAATTTTAACGAAAAGATAAAACTTGAAGATGTTCGCTCTTTCCAGTCTAGAACAGTTTTTTCATTTGGAATTCTGTAAAATGTGTTATTGACTTCAACAGTGTCAAATTTAGTTGAATAGTAGTTCAAATAGTCTTTAGGTTTCAAATCTTTTGGGTAAAAAATATTTTTCCAGAATTGGTAGCTCCAACCCATTGTTCCTATGTGTATGTTTTGCAGTTTAATCTCGTCCTTTGAAAAGTAGCCAATTTTTTTGGTTGTCTTTTTTTAATCTGACTAAAACATATTTTCCAAGCATCTTTTTGCCTTTCGGAAAGAATTCTATTAAGTCATTTTGCCATTCTTTAATTTCATAGATTCCTTTATCCCAAATTTTTACTGTACCTGCTCCATATTGTCCTTTTGGTATTATACCTTCAAATTTGGAGTATTCAAATGGGTGATCCTCAACTTCTACCGCTAATCTTTTTTTGTTTTGTTCGATTGGTATTCCTTTTGGGACAGCCCAACTTTTTAAGACTCCTTCTTTTTCTAATCTTAGATCATAATGTAATCTTCTAGACTGATGTTCTTGGACAACAAAAATAGTGTCTTTCCCAATTTTTTTTCCGCCTGTTGGTTCTTTTGTTTTATTGAAATCTCGCTTTGAAAAATAAGGATCTAGATTAGATTTTATTTGTTGTATTGTGCACTCTAAGGGTTTTTTATCATTTTTTACTCCATGAAATCTTGGCATTCGAAGTTTTCCCTCTTTTGTTATGCTCTGATAAAATACTTCACAGACGATTTTTGGTTTTAGCCAATTTACTGTTTTTATTTCTTGTACTTTAAAGGGAGGGTTTTTTGAAGTTATATCTCTGAATATTTTGGATAGTTCTAGTAGACTATTTTGTGAAAAACCTGTGCCAACCTTCCCAATGTATATTGGTTCTTTTTTTTCATTATATACTCCTAGCAGTAACGCTCCAAAGGAATCTTCTCTGGAGCCAGAACCTGTAGTATACCCAAAAACTACACAATCAACTGATTTTATTTCTTTTATTTTTAGCCAGTTGTTACTTCTTATTCCGGTCTCGTAGGGGCTGGTCTTTTTTTTAGCTATTATGCCTTCTAATCCTTTTTCTGTTACTATTTTGTAGTATTCCAAGCCTCTTTTCTCGATAAAATCTGAGAGGAAAACGTGTTTTCCTTCTTTTACTGTTTCTTTGAGGATTTTTTTCCTCTTCATTAATGGTAGATCTGTTAAACTTTTTCCATTTTTTTCTAATATGTCAAAAATTACATATGAAACAGGTATTTTTTTACTTTGTATATTAATGTCAATTGGATTGTTGGTTTTACTTCTTTCGAGTAAAGCGTGAAAATCTGGTTTTCCTTTTTTCATTATGATTATTTCCCCGTCTAAAACAACATTTTGAGTTAATTCAAGAAGTTCATTTAATTCTGGGAATTTTTTCTGCAACTCTTTTTCGTTTCTACTCAATATTATTAATTCTTTATTCACGTATGATATAGCTCGAAAACCGTCCCATTTTATCTCAAAAATCCAATTATCATCAGAAAAGGGATTGGGACTTGTTTTTGCAAGCATTGGTTTGTATTGTGTGTTCATTTCTTTTGCAACTGTTTAAGAGTTTCTCGAAGAGCGATCATTAGATCTTTCACTTCTTCTTTAGGTTGAGTTTCTACTGTTATTTTTTGACCCTTAAGTTTTTTCTTAATTATTTCTTCTACTTTTTTTCTGTAAAGATCTTCAAATTCGTTTATATCAAATTCGCCTGATAGATCATCAATTATTTTGTTTGCGATTTCCAACTCTTGTTTTTCAGGTTTTTCGAGACTTTTTAGCTCTTTGTACTCTTGTGGATCTACAACATCATAGCTATAGCGCATGGTTGTTAGAACTAAAGATCCTTTGTAAGCGTGTACTAACACAGGATATTCTTTTGTTCTAAGTGTTATTCTCCCTACAGCAGCTTTACCCTTGTTTTGTAATGCCTCAAGAAGTAAACTGTAGGTTTCGGTGCTCTTATTTGGCATTAAGATATATGATTTGTTATAATAAATTGGGTCAACAGATAAGTAGTCTACAAATTTTGAAATACGGATTCTTTTATCTGATTCGGGTTTAATCGCTTCAAGTTCCTTGACATCAAAGAGTATGTACATGTTTTTGGATACTTCATATCCTTTTGCTACTTCATCCCATGGGACAACTTTCTTGTCTTTTGTGCAAATTTTTTGGTATTTTAGTGGTTGTCCATCTGGTTTATGTAAAAATCTAAAAGATACACCTTTATCATAAATCATTGGAAATAGCTTTAATGGAAGATTTACTAATCCAATAGTTAGGTTCCCTGTCCATATGGGTCTTCTAGACGGTTCTTTTTTTGTTTTTTCCGTCATTTTGTTGCCTCTAAAAATCTTGTTTATTTTTTAAAATGTCTTTCCAAGGGTCTTTGTCCCTTTTAACAATACTATGAATATTGAATTCAGATGGTTTTATTTCTTTCTTGATTTCGTTCCATTCTAATGGAGTTGAAACTAGAGCTTTGCTGTTTGCTCTTAGACTATATGGACTTGATATGGTTCTTCCTAGAGAATTTTGTAGGTAGTCAACAAATATTTTTCCTGGTTTTTTTGTTTCAGATAATTCTGAGACTACCAAAGAGTTCTCTTTTGTAAGCTGAAGTCCAATTTCGTGAACAAATTTTTTTGTTTGTTTAAAACTTAGTTTTGGTTTGATTGGCACTAAGATGTGGAGGCCTTTTTTTCCTGATGTTTTTATGTAAGATTTTAGACCTATTTTATCGAGTTTTTCTTTTATTAATAATGAAACTGTTGTAGCTTCTTTCATTGAGGCCGGGGGTTCAGGATCTATATCGAAGAAGATAAAATCTGGTTTTTCTCTGTTGTTAATTGTGGATAATGGAATGTGTAATTCTAATGCTGTTAGATTAGCTAGCCATATGAGTGTGTCAAGATCATTACATAGAATATAATTTGTGTGGTTTTTTCTGGTTTTTGAGTATATTCTAACTTTTTTAACCCATGATGGTGTACCTTTTGGCGCGTTTTTTTCGTAGAATCCTTTTTTATCTACTCCGTCAGGAAAACGGTTTAGCACAATTGCTCTATTAAATAGTATACTTAGTATCTTTGGAGCAACTCTAATGTAATATTCGATTATTTGTTTTTTTGGTATTTTTTCAAGTGGAAAAATGATTTTATTTAAATTTGTGAATCTTACTTTTGTGAGGCGCTCGACCATTTTGTCTCGTACTCTCTCCTTGGCATGTTAGGTATCTAATTAGTTTGATAAAAATACTCTTTATTGTTTGTAAATTGTTAAAATTCTGGTTAGGTACTACTTTTATTATTTTTTTGCAGAAAGTACTATTTTTTTCTAAAGAAAACAATAATAGGGGATCTTCATTTTAAGTTTCGTAAATTGACGATTTTATTGTTGTTAGGAGGACTTGGTTCTTGAGTAAGGCTGCTGATATGGCTAAGGTTTCGGCGAGGGGTGGGTTTCATCTCTTGTGGGGATTAGTAATATCAACAGTGATTTCTTCTGTTGGAACAATAATTATCGGTAATTTGCTTAATCCTGATGATATGGGTTTGTATTATATTGCTTTGCAGGCTCCACTTTTGATTCAATACTTCAGAGATTGGGGTGTTGGTGCTGCTATGATCAAGTATTCTGCACAATATAATTCAGAAAAACAAATTTTTAAAGTCAAGAGTATTATTTTTTCTGGTCTAGTTTTCCAAACTGTGTTGGGTTTGGTTCTTACTTTGTTTACTTTCTCTATTTCGGGATTTTTGGCTAATTCAATTTTGGATCGGCCGGGTATAGAATCTTTGATTCAAATTAGTTCTTTTATTATTTTAGCTGGTGCATTTACTAGTACTTCTCAGGCTGTTTTTGTTGGTTTAGAAAGGATGGCCTATAATAGTGTAACCTTTGTTGTCCAGTCGATAGTAAAGACCATTTTAATGGTGGTTTTGGTTGCTGTGGGTTTAGGGGCTTTTGGTGCCGTTTTGGGTAATATAGTCTCATTAATGATTGCTGGATTAACTGGTTTGCTCTTGCTTTGGTTAGTTTACAAAAATTTTCCTCAAACTGATGAACAAAATATCAAAATTATAGAAAATATTAAGCTTATGTTAAAGTATGGGGTACCTTTATCCATTGGTTCAATTGTTAGTGGTTTGCTTCTTCAATTTTATACTTTTACACTTGCAATCTATGCAACAGATGCTATGATCGGTAATTATTCAATTGCTATGACTTTTGTAATTTTAATTACTTTTTTTGCTACCCCTGTTACAACCATGTTGTTGCCTGCTTTCTCTAAGCTAAATGCTGAAAAAGACAAGGAAACTATTAGAAGTGTTTTTGGTTTTTCTGTTAAGTATGGGTCTCTTCTTGTGATTCCGGTTGCTACATTGGTTATGGCTTTATCTAGACCTGCAGTTTTTACGTTATTTGGAGATAAATACGAGTTTACCCCTCTTTTCTTGTTAATGTTGGCGAGTACATATCTTTATGTTGCTTTTGGTTCTTTGACTGTACATAATTTGTTAACTGGTCAAGGAAAAACCAGATTGATGATGAAGTTACATTTGTTAACTGCTGCTATTGGATTTCCTTTGGGTTTTGTTTTGATTTCTCAAAATGGGGTTATTGGGTTAATTGTGACTTCTTTAACGGCTGGGCTTCCAAGTTTATTTATTAGTCGGGTGTGGATATGGAAAAATTACAATTTGACAATATCTTGGGTTTTTAGTGGAAAAATTCTTTTTTCGTCGGCTGTGCCAGCGGTGTTAACTTATTTGGTTGTTTCTTACACAAATTTTGCAAATTGGTTGCAGTTAATAATTGGTGTTTGTGTTTTTCTTCCTATTTTCTTATTGGTAGTTTTATTTACTAAGACTGTTGACAGATCTGATGTTGATAATCTGAGAGATATGACTGCTTCTTTGGGTCCTCTTCATAAAATATTTGCTTTCTTAATGAATATTGTTGAAAAAATAATGGATGTATTTAGGCTTTAGTTAGTTTTTCTAAAATTATTTTTTTAGACTTGTTGTGAATCTGGTTTTTTTACCAAAAATTATAAGCAGTTCAAAACATTTAGCTTGTAAACCTATTGCAAAGATTTGTGTGTTGAGATGATATTTATTGAGTAAAGCTGGTGATATGGCTAAGGTTTCGGCGAGGGGTGGTTTTCATCTTCTTTGGGGGTTAGCTGCTTCAACTGTTATTACTTCTATTGGTGTAATTGTTCTTGCTAGGCTTTTGTCTCCTAGTGATTTTGGTTTGTATACTATTGCTTTGACGATTCCAAACTTGATTCAGAATTTTAGGGATTGGGGCACAAGTTATGCGATTGTAAAGTATTCTGCTCAGTATCATTCTGAAAATCAAGAATCAAAAGTGAAGGAGATTATTTTTTCTGGTCTAGTTTTTCAAACGGTTTTGGGTATTGTTTTGACTTTGGTTACTCTTTTATTATCTGATTTTTTGGCTGGCAGTCTTTTTCAGCGTCCTGACCTTGGTTATCTTATTCAGATTGTTTCTTTGTCGTTGTTAAGTGGTTCGTTTGTTAGTCTTGTTCAAACAAAGGCTGGAACTTCAACTAGTGCTGCTCAGGCCGCTTTTATTGGTTTAGAAAAAACAGAGTATAATAGTGTAACTTTGTTGATTCTCTCTGTAATTAGAACTGTTTTGATTTCTTTGTTTGTGATTATTGGTTTGGGTTCTTTTGGTGCTGTGGTTGGTTATACTCTTTCTTTGCTTTTGACTGGATCAACATCGATTCTATTAATATCAATAATATATAGCAAGTTTCCAAAGAAGCCAATTAGTGAAATGAATATTTTAGCTAACATAAAATTTATGTTGCATTATGGTTTTCCTTTGTCGATTGCAACTATTGTGCAGGGTTTTCTTCTTCAGTTTTATCTTGTTGTTTTAGCGATTTTTGCAACTGATTCTATGATTGGTAATTTTTCTGTTGCTACTAATTTTGTTGTTTTGATTACTTTTTTTGCTACACCTATAACTATTATGTTGTTTCCGGCTTTCTCCAAGCTTAATCATGAAAAGGACAGAGAAGATTTGAAAAATGTTTTTAGGTTCTCTGTAAAATATGGTGCTTTTCTTGTTGTTCCTGTGACCTTTCTTGTAATTAGTCTTTCTGAACCCGCAGTTTTTGCTCTATTTGGAAGCCAATATAGTAATTCGCCTTTGTTTCTTTCTTTGCTTGCTATCACATATTTGTATTCGGCTTTTGGTTTTTTGAGTGTAACTAATCTTCTTAATGGTCAAGGTCAAACACGTTTGAATTTGAAGTTAACTTTGTTGATGGCTCTGATCGGTTTTCCTTTGGGTTTTGTTTTGATTTCTCAATTTGATGTTGTTGGTTTGATTTTGACGACTCTTATTGCTGAGGTTCCTAGTTTGATTGTTGGTCTTTATTGGATAAGAAAGAATTATGGAATAACTATTGATTTGTTTTCAAGTGTAAAAATTCTATTATCTTCAGCTATTAGTTCAGGTTTAACTTATGTTGTTGTTACACACTTAGGTTTTGGTAGTTGGTTTAGTCTTGTTATTGGGGTAGCTGTTTTTGTTCCTTTTTATGTGCTAGCATCTCTATTGACGAAAACTGTTACTGTGGCTGATGTTAATAATTTGCGTGATATGACAAAATCTCTTGGGTCTCTTCATAGGTTGATTGTTTTAGTGCTTGATTTTTATGAAAAGCTGATGGTTACTCTAAAGCTTGATTAATTTTGTGTAATTAATCTGAAAAACTTAAGTCTTTAAGATGTTCTATAGAATACTAAATAGTTCGAGGGGGTT
>Ga0255055_10002510_pt1 | contig 12903 bp, 9 predicted proteins | sample JV7_2_27_MG_FD_188633 | JGI IMG/M metagenome (GOLD analysis project Ga0255055, IMG submission 188633) | Seawater microbial communities from Jervis Inlet, British Columbia, Canada - JV7_2_27 | ecosystem: Environmental > Aquatic > Marine > Inlet | place: Canada: British Columbia | collected...
TGGCGAGGGCTACCCTCTGTCGCATGCCTCCGCTCAACTCAAAGGCATACCGGCTCATAAAGCTAATCGGCACTCCCACGTGTTCAAACATCCTGCGGGCTTGATGCAGCGCCTCTTCCTTATTTAGCGAGGCATGGACCATCATTGGCTCCGCCACTTGATCCCCCACCCTGAGAACCGGATTGAGAGAATTCATAGCTGCTTGAGGAACCATAGACATCTTTACCCACCTGACTTGCTGCCGCAATTCTTCGTCATCCAGGCTCATCACATCTGTACCTTCCAGAAAGACGCGGCCAGAATAGGTTTCCACGTTCCGCGGGAGGAGCCTCAAGAGTGCCCTTGCCAGCGATGTCTTCCCACAACCAGATTCGCCGAGGATCACCACGGCTTCGTTGTAATCGAGCTCGAAGTTCACGCCATCCACCGCTTGAACAGACCCCTCATTGGTTCTGAAGTAAAGGACAAGATCCTCGATATTTAACAATTTTGAATCTGCCATTGGTTTACATACCTCGTAATCGTGGGTTAAAAATACGATCCAGGGAAAAACCCAACAATGAGAAGGCGAGCCCGGTCACCATTAGGAGGATAGATGGTTCCAACATCCAATAATATTGCCCCTCGTAGAGAGCTCCGTTAACCCTAGCATCGTTAATCACCTTCCCCCAGGTGGGGAGAATAGGATCACCCAGTCCCAGGACAGCGAGTGCTGCCTCAATGAATACAAAGGTGGGGATCAAAGTGACCAGCTGCGGGATCAGCATCGGGATGATTCGTGGAATCAAGTAGGAGAAGATGATCCGAATATTACTGGCACCATAAGCACGCGCAGCTTCGATATACGGAGATTCTTTCACCTGAATGAAGACAGCCCGGTAGGTTTTGATCGAGCTGCCAAATATGTTTAACAGGATAAGGACCCCCAGCATTAGCCAGATGCTTTTAGAGTAGAAAGTGCCAATCATGATCAAGATCGGGAGAAGGGGTAAGATCATATTTACTTCGGTAATCCGTTGAATGATTTCATCCACCCAACCACCAAACCAGGTACCGATGCCAGATATAGTCATCGTAGTGAGGGTGGAGCCGAGGGCTGCCAGCAATCCAAAGGACAAGGCGATCGGTGTCCCCCAGAGTAATGCCACCATCAAGTCCCGGCGACGGTGATCGGTTCCTGCCAGCCCGTGGACCTGGCCATAGACTACCAACTCGGCGTCTACGTCAGCGTCATCCTCGAACATCATCGCATCGACAAACAATTGGTATGTGCCTCGGACGAGAAAGGGTCTCTCCGCAGTTAGATCAGCGAACAACCCATGGACTGCAGGTAAACCATCAAGCCGGCGTTCTAGTTTGCTGTCCTGTGTAAAGCGATAATCCTTGGAGTGTTCTGCCTTAAATTCTGCAACCTGGATTTCCCTTCCATCAGGCGTCAACCATCTAAGCGATATGTAAGGGGCTTTTACGTCGTACTTATTTTCAAAAAACAAGCTGATCTCTTGTGGAAAATCGTCAAAGTTGTAATCGAAGGTGAACGAAAAAGATATGGTGGTTGTATCATCCGATACAACCTCAATGCTTTTTTCGATCGACGCATCTTCACTGTTCATTTTGATGGTGTCAGGGAGCTTGGCGCTCCTGAACCAGTTAGTCCAAATGGGTAAGGCGTTTTTTGGAGTATCGAACCAGACTTCTTCCCCTCCTCGCCATAGCCGGATCGCCTCACTATAGGGTATGGAAATAATTGTGTATACCGAAATACCAACCAAAATGGAGATGATAATTAGACCAATCACAGCGGATGGATAGCTTGATAATTCTTTGAATAAATTCTTTAACCTGTTCATGTGCTTCTACCCTTACCTCCAATTCTTACCCTGGGATCTACCAGGGCATAAACAAAATCCAGGAGAAAGACTGTGATCGCCAGTAGATAGGCATAAATGACGGTCGAGCCCACAATTACCGGCGTATCGTAGAGCCCAATGGCTCTGTAGAGCGCTCGACCGAGCCCTGGCCAATTGAAAACGGTTTCCAAGATGATGGCTCCCGTCCAGAGGCTAATGAGAATCAAGGCAAATGAAGTGATGATCGTGGGCAGGGTTGGCCTGAGAACATAGCGTCTTTCGATCTCCCTGTCAGATAGCCCCTTGGCCTTGGCCATCTCAACATAGTCCTCACTGGAGTAAATCAGGAAGAAAGTTCGCCAATTATAGGCATTCAAAAAGACCGCACTAAAGATAATTGCAGAGACAGGCAGGATCAGGTGTTTGCCTACACTTAGGGCATACATCACAGGGGACTCTGGAGGCGGCGCATCGACCATTGACCCAAAGGGCAGGATCTGAAAAATTGCGGCAAAGATCAGGATCAGGAAAAGACCATAAAACCAGGCTGGTGCAGAAGATGTTGGCGCAAGGGCAATTATCAGCTTGTCTATCAGACTGCCATACCTTCTGGAGAGGAAAAGGGCGAAGAAAAGACTCATGAAGAAAAGCATGATGTTTGCTAAACCCCATAAGACCAGGGTTGGCGGCAGCCGCTCCAAGAGAATCAAGCGAACAGTCTTCGACCCACTATCACTGATCATCAAATCGGCACGCCCCAGATTGAGCGTGATGGCATTCTGGAGGAAACCAAAGCTGCGTATAACAAACGGTTTATCCAATCCAAGTCGCTTTTCTGCAAGGGCAACCTGCTGCTCTATGAGTCGATTCTTCTCTTCTGGGGTCATTCGTTTCATCTCCGCACTCTCATCAGCAAAGATGGCCACAGAAACCATTTCCTGGATGAAGCCCCGCCGCATCTCGTCGACGTAACCGCCCATATTCGCGACAAGAATTGTCAGGTATACACCGATGAGGACCATGAGGAACAGCATCACCAACCTAACAATTGAGTACTTGGCGACTCTTGAGAAGACCTCGAAGCCAGTTTTCGTTTCCTCCTGCGGCGTATCATCCATTTCCATGTTTAAAGCTGCATTGCTCATTATGCGTCTCTCTTTCTGGACTTGGTATCAGACTTGCTGCTCAATAAGGATCTGAACGTCAAGTTTAATATGGGACACCGAAGAGCACCGATTTCAACGACTCACGCTATGCATCTGTGCTTATCTGTGGAAACTTGGTCACTCTACCCATAAATCCTGTTCGGCAACAACTCTTATGCACTAATGGGGGCGAGGTGGCACTCGCCCCCATTAATCATTGGTGATTGTGCTATAAGCAGCTAGTTTCCATCACGGAGATATGTTTAACATTTCTCCGTGATGGACAGTCAGTCACTCTAACTACTGAGTCACAAACTCAGCGATTTCGGTCACGGGCAATAGTGCACGCTTGGAAACGACAATGCTCACAAGCTGGTTTGAGCCTGCTTCGAGAGCGCCTGTCACATCCGCGCCAAGCACCACTTGCCAGTGGCCATCGGCGACAGCATCGGCATCACCGACAAGAGCGAGCGCGCCGGCAGCATCGAACACCAGGTACTTGACCATGGCGATGTCATCGATAGCATAGGGCTCGCCACCCAAATCGACGTAGATGTCAAACGTGGCCTCGTCTCCGATGGTGAGACTGCTCGGACCATCCATTGTTGTTTCCGGGATGGGTGGTGCAGCGAAGCGGTCCCACCTGGTCGCCAGGTCGGGGTAGTCTGGGTTGTACTGGAGGATGAGTGTGCCTTCGACGGGGAAGGCTCTCTGTAGATAGTAGGGTCCAGTGTTGACCCAGAAGTGACCATACCGGCGGACCCACTCTTGGAGGTTATCGTAACGGGCCGCGGCTTCATCAGCCGTGATGTATTGACCCAGAGTAGGTTCATAGGGGATTAAGCCATCCGCCTCAGCGATATCCAGCTGTGCTTTCAGCAGATCAATGGTTGGGCCAGCGATGTAGCTCATCCATTCGATCTCGTTGGCGTCAGCCTTGTCAGCTGTAAAGGCTGCCTCGAGGTTGGCCTCGACGAGCCAACCCGGTACCAGGGCATGCCAGCTAGCCTCCACCCCGTTGAAGTAACCTGATGGGTTCGCGGCTCTGAAGTTCGACACGTTGTTCTCCGCGTCGAGCCCATAGGCATCGGTGTAGTACTCGATCACCAACGGATCTTCAGAGGCGATGCGCCAGCCCTTGAATGCTGCGAAGAATGTCTCGAAGCCTGGGACTTGCGCCTCATCATAAATGGGGCTCGCTTCCTTCGCGAAGTCGAACTGCATGATCATGAACATCACGAAGTCGGCGAGGGTAACGGGACTCCCGTCGTGCCACTTCATCTTGTCGAAGAAGTCAGCCTCATAGTACATGACCACCTTGCTGAGAGCCGTCCGACCAGATTCCACCTCACCAACGGTGATGAAGACCTGATTCTCGGCATCCCAGTCCGCCCAGGCATCGTCGGGGACGACGATCTCATCGACGAATTGCAGGGTGGCCCAGTCAAGGTTCTGCTCGACCGGCAGACCTTCCTTGATGAAGACATCCGCTGTCTCGACGCGCAATGGCACCATCAGCCCGGTGAATGGGTCCGGAACCACGGCTCCGGTTTGCATGCCTCGGATCGGCATCATGTCGTAGACCCAGTTTGAGCCTCCGATCGGGTTCCACGGCTCAGTCATCATGCTTGGCATGGCGACGTTCATCGAGCCGCCGATCGAGTCAGTAAACCGCAGCGTTTGAGCCCAGAGCCGCGAGCCATAGATGGAACCTGACAGGTCGCTGGCGAGTTTGATATTCGCCGCGTGTGGAGCATAGCCCATGTCGTCCTTCAGCCATAGGCGCTGCGAGTCTTCCAGCGACAGTTCAAGCGCTCGAGCCATTAACTCTGCGCGCTCATCCATGGTCGCGAACTCGCTGTTGTTTAGCTTGGTAGCAACGTCATAAAACTCTTCTGAGGGCGAGTACGCCTGCCAAGGTGGGAAGGGTAAGCCATCAGGTGTGTAGAAGAAGCTGAAGTTGGTAGCTGCATCGCGGCTGATCGCGGTGCTAACCCAACCGCCGGTGTAGAAGTGCGCGCAACCCGTATCGGGGTCGCCGCGCAGCCAGCATGGCGAAGCTTCAGCCGACGTCTTATAGTCACGTTGAACGGTAAAGCCGATATCCTCGAGCAGGTTGGAGACGTAATCGCCAATCTCAAGCCGCTCGTCCTCCACGCGGATTAGCCCAATGAGCACCACCGGTTCGCCGTTGTAGTGCCAGGCATCGCCAACCATTTCAGCGCCAAGGGCTTCCATCTCAGCAGTGATAACTTCGACTGCCTTGTCAGGGTTATAGGCGTACTTCAGCGAAATCGCGGCGATAGTGTCAGCCAGTACAGCAGCGTCTTTGGATGCTTTGTTGATAGGCACAAAGCGCGGTGCCGCCAGGCCTCCCGAGATCTCTTGAGTAATGTAGTCGCGATCGATCAACCAGTTCATCGCTTCGCGGATTTTATCCGAGAAGAAGGGGTTGAGCCTGCCGTCTTCAAATTCCTTTGCCGTGGACGGCATGAAGGTGAGATCATTGTAGTTGCCGTATGCTGTTTCACGGACCAGTACATCGGAAGCCTCGATCCGAGCAGCAAGGTCTGGTTCAGAGATGTTGTAGGCAAATACATCGAGATCACCGACTTCTAGCCTGGTAATCGCTGCATCTGATGATGGTTCTTCAACGAAAATTACCGTATCCAACCACCCACCAGTGCGCATCACCGGCTCGGGTTCAACTTCCACCGGAACCTCGACAAGTTTCTCAACTTCAACTTCAACTTCAACTGGGACTTCGACGGTTTTGATGACCTCCGTCGGTGCGCATGCGGCCAGCGCAAATCCCGCGACGACCAGTATGCTGATAACGTGGAACCATTTCTTGGTTGGTTTCATTTTCTTCTCCTCTGACTATTTTCATTACTTAGCGATCGATTGTATAAAACGTTATTCTCCTTTCAATTCAGTATTCACCTCCCCGTGATTAGTAGGCAACATTAGTCCAGTTGATGCTTAATGAACATCAAGATGCGGTAAGAACCAACCCAATGTTCTGGTGCCGCCCCAAGCTTGAGATGACACAACCGATCCCCTTCTAGCATTCGCATAATAGTCTAATCTACAACCGCAGTCAACTGGAAGTAGATTTTTATCCAATAAGTGCGGGTAGTTCGTCCTCGCGCGGGGACGCTGGTATTCGGAGGTTCATTCCTTCCAACTCGAAGCTCCCTTGATGGAAAACTGATCTCTCCCGGCAAAATCGCCTGCACTCGCTTCTCGACTAAAAAACAATTAAAGCCATTAATGTTCGCTGCGAAGATCCGCACCGAGCCAATCGAGATATCAAATGCGGCTTTCAAACGCTTGATGTAGAAGCATAATTCGGTGAGAATGAAGACGTGTATTTGCCAATCTACAAAATCAGACATGTCCTGACTACGATCAAACCAGTACGCTGGTGAGACACCTTTTGGAAATACAACTGTAATATTTCGACAATGCAGAATGGATAACTGGGAGACAAGCGATGATGAAGGAAATCGATTGGGCAGGTAACCTTCGCAACGATCCAACTGCCTGGCTGCTCGAGGAAGATCTGGCGAATCCCGGGGTGCGCTTCATGGCATTGCGCGACCTTTATGATCTGCCGCAGGACCACGCGAAATTGGTTAGAGCGGGTCAGGCCGTAATGGAAAGTGGACCTGTGCCCGCAATCCTTGAGGCTCAGGATGATGATGGGTTCTGGGTAAAATCAGGCCCTGGCTACAATCCGAAATACCGCTCCACTGTTTGGTCACTCATCGCCCTGGCACAGCTTGGAGCCTCACCAGACGATTCCCGGGTTCGAAAAGGATGCGAATATTATCTCGAGCACGCAGTATCGAAGGAAAACGCGTTTACAGCGACGGGATCCCTATCAGGCTCAATTTATTGCCTCACCGGAAACCTCATTTCCGCTCTATTCGACCTCGGCCTTTTCGGCGACGCCCGTCTGAATGCCTTTTTGGAATGGTTGGTGCGAGCAATGAATGGCCAGGGCTCTCGACAATCTGACGAGCCGAATACATCGCCTTTCTACCTCAAATCCGGTGTAAGCGGCCCCATCTTCGAATGCTCTGCCAACAATCGGCTGCCCTGTGCCTGGGGAGGCTTAAAGGTCATGCGCGCCCTTACCCGCATCCCTGAGGTTGATCGAACACCTCAAATAACACAAGCCATCAAAGTCGGCGCTGACTTTTTCTTCAGTCGAGATCCAGCCGATGCAGATTATCCGATGGGGTGGAGCGAAAAACCAAACCGCAGTTGGTGGAAATTCGGTTTCCCGACCTTCTACATCTCGGACATGCTCGAGATTATCGAAGTCCTATCCGCGCTCGGTTTCGCCGCCGATAAGCGCCTCGACCATGCCTTCCAGATCCTGTTGGACAAACAGGATGACCAGGGGCGTTGGCCGCTCGAATATACCTATAATGGCAAGACCTGGGTGGACGTAGAAGAGAAAGGCAAACCAACAAGTGGATCACACTGCGAGCGCTGCGTGTCATTCACGCGCAGGCTAAAGCAACAATGTGATCTTCAACCGGAAACGCTGAAGGCACAAGCCCACTTAAGAATTCTCCGCCGGATGGAGGATGACCAAAGCTTTATCCTCCGCGAGATTCTCCAAGTCTTGCCGACTCGGTGAGCGCGGCAATCCCTCTGCGCGCAGCATCATCCCGATCATCCGCGGGCGGTTAACAAGGCGGTGCTCAAGAAAATCAGCGATCCGGACTGGGTCTGTGCTGGGCTCTGCGAACGCCTTGAACACCTTCCTGCCAACGCGTACACGAACATCTGGATCAGCCAGGATATTCCGGTACCAATCAGCACGATCACCGAAAGCCGAGCCGACGAAGTACTTTCCTTCGATCTGCTCGTATTGCAGCGGGGTTACTCGAAGAAGCCCGGTCCTCCGTCCCCTTGTGGTCAGCAGGAGAACCAGCCTCCCAATTATTGGGCCAAGACCTAGCGCATATGCAATTCGAGGCGGCTTGTTAAACAATCTATATAGTTTTCGGATCCCCGGTCGTGGAGCCTCTTTATCACCCATCGCAGTTCTCCTCAGGCGACTCGCCTTTCTATATCATGGTACTCGTATCGTCATCCCTGGAGGTTGGCAATAAAACGATCAGCTTCAACTTGGTCCTTCAACTCAATGATTCCGAGATGTTTGTTTTGGGGTAATTGAAATAGGTGTGGGTATTCACGTCGTCGCCGTTTATAGGTGCGTAACACCCACCAGACGATCGACTCTGGGTCAAACAACGCCTGTCGAAAGTTCTCGCGATTACCTGCAAATAGCTCTTGGCGGGTGGCAACCCTGCGGAACGTCCTCTTGAGTGCCCGTGAGAAAATCGTCCAAAAAGTGTAATTCAGCCAGACAAGATGCGTCGCTCTGGGCCAGACGATGTCGCGTACTTTACTGTAATTCCCATCGATCACCCAGCGATCCTGTTCTGCGACATCCTTCACCAATGATCGAAATTCCTCCAAGGGTCGCATCTGCCAATCAGGAAGCCAATGGAGCACATCCAACTCCGTATGCTGTATGGCAAGTTGATCAGCAAGTTGACTGGCGAATGTCGTCTTCCCTGAGCAGCTCGTTCCGATGACCATAACGCGTTTCATCCGTTGAAGTGACTTCGTTATCATGAACCAGATTCTCTCTCTGCCCGTATCCCTTCCGTAATGAAGAGAAATGCAGGTCTACCATTTTACCGTCCCTCCCGGTTAATCGGGTAAGATAGGCTGCATCCGGCACTTATTAAAAGGATACCGGATTTAACGCTGGGTACTCTCTACGACCCAAGTTGAACATCCTTCTAACTTACTCAATTGGAGTCTCATTAAATGAGCACACACGGCTTTGATCTCATCACAACAAGAGAAATCGCGGAATATAAAAGCAAGGTGGATTTGTTTCGGCATCAGAAGACAGGCGCAGAACTGTTATCCATCCATAATGACGATGAGAACAAGTTCTTTGGCATCACTTTCCGCACGCCCCCATCTGATCCCACCGGGGTCGCCCACATCCTCGAACATGCGGTCCTGGCCGGCTCAGAAAAATACCCCCTGAAAGAACCCTTCGTAGAGCTTCTGAAGGGATCCCTGGCCAGCTTTGTCAACGCGATGACCTTCGAAGATAAAACTGCATACCCGGTAGCGAGCCAGAATCTCCAAGATTTCTACAACCTGATTGATGTCTACATCGATGCAGTTTTCCATCCATTGCTTTACGAGCGGATCTTCGAGCAGGAGGGCTGGCACTATGAATTGGAAGATCTCGAGCAGCCCCTTCGCTATAAAGGAGTGGTCTTCAATGAGATGAAAGGAGCCATGGCAAATCCTGACAATGTGCTGTTAAAAGAAATCCTGAAGTCGCTCTTTCCCAATACACCTTATGCGCATGAATCTGGAGGCGTTGCAGAGGCGATCCCTGATCTGACCTATGCTCAATTCAAGGCCTTCTTTGACACCAACTACCACCCCAGCGATGCCCGTATCGTTTTTTACGGAGATGACCCACCCGAAGAACGTCTGCGTTTGATGCACGAATATCTAAAGGATTACGATCCTGCAGCGGAGAATCCTGCCATACCTCTCCAGAAGGCTTTTAATAAAGCATCATCCGTAACCACACCATTCATCGTCAGCGAGGGGGATGATTCCGCAAAGAGCCTGCTCACAGTAAACTGGATGCTCCCTGAAAATAATGATGCTGAATTGGCGATGGCGTACACCCTTCTCGCACATATTCTCATGGGAACACCTGCCTCCCCACTTCGACGAGAGCTCATCGAATCGGGTCTCGGAGAGGAAGTGATCGGAAGCGGATACGATCCATCCTTTGGTTTGTTTACAAGCCTGCGGCAATTGTTCTTCACGTGTGGCCTTCGCGGGGTACAGACGGAGGACGTTGATAGGGTTGAAGAACTCATCCTCGCCACACTCACTGCTCTCGCCGATGATGGCTTTGATAGTGCGATGATCGAGGCGACCGTGAATACCATCGAATTCCAGCTCCGTGAAAATAATTTCGGCCGCTTTCCGCGCGGTTTAATTCTTATGGTCCGTGCGCTTTCAACATGGCTGTACAATGGCGATCCCTTCGCCCCGCTGGATTTCGCACCTCCGTTAGATGCAATAAAACGCCGCTTGGCTGCAGGTGAGCCGATCTTCGAAACGATGGTGCAGCAGCACATGCTCGACAATCCTCACCGCACGACCGTCCACCTGGTTCCGGATCCCGGGCTTCAGGCAAAGCAAGACGAGTCGGAAAAGGATCGCCTCGATAAAGTTCGCTCTTCCTTTTCGGAGAGCGATCTCCAGGGGATTATCGAGAGCACAAAGAAACTAAAAGATTTTCAGGAGACTCCCAACAACCCGGAGACTCTCGCTCTGCTGCCGACACTCAATCGCAGTGATCTGGACACGGAAGAACGCCGGATTCCTCTGGCTGAAACAGAATACTCCGGAGTTAAGATCCTCTATCACGATTTACCCACATATGGAATTGCATATTTCGATCTGGGTTTTAATTTGCACGCCCTGCCTCCTGACCACCTCCCTTATATCCCCCTGCTCGGGCGGGCTTTCACGGAAATGGGGACAGAAAAAGAGGATTACATCCAACTTGCCCAGCGTATCGGCCGCACGACGGGAGGTATCCAGACGGAAACCTTCACATCGATGATGCTCAACAGGGATGAGGCTGCTGCCTGGTTGTTTCTACGGGGTAAAGCCACGGCAGAAAGAACCGACGAACTGCTCTCGATTTTTCAGGATATCTTGAGTGGGGTAAGCCTCGATAACCGCGAACGATTCCGGCAAATTGTCCTTGAAGAGAAAGCGCAGGTGGAAACAGAGCTGGCTCAACTCGGTCATCAGGTTGTTTATCGCCGGTTGCAATCAGGCCTGCATCTTGCTGGCTGGGCCGATGAGCAGATGAACGGCGTAGAGTACCTTTTCCATATCCGTGAACTCGCTGATCAAATTGAGAAGAACTGGCCTGATGTCTTGCAAACCCTTGAAAGCATCCGCTACTCGCTGATCAACAGGGAGGGAATGATCTGCAATGTCACCATGGATGGGGAACAATGGCTCACGGTTAAACCGGCGCTAGAAGCCTTCCTGGCTGCGATACCTTCAAAGGATATTTCCCTCCATGAATGGGCACCCGGGTTATCGACAGATAATGAAGGATTGATCATCCCGGTTAACGTTAATTATGTTGGAAAAGCGACCGATATTTATCGACTCGGGCACAAGCTGCACGGATCTTACCCTGTCGTTTCGGGCTACCTGAAGACGACCTGGCTATGGGATATGGTCCGCCTGCAAGGTGGTGCCTACGGCGCGTTCAGCATATTAGACAGTCTCTCCGGTGTTTTCGCCTACCTTTCGTACCGCGACCCGAACATCCTCAAAACACTGTCCATCTACGACGGATCGGGAGATTACTTGCGCAAGCTTCAGCTGAGCGACCAGGAGTTAACCAAGAGCATCATCGGCGCAATCGGCAGGCGGGACCAGTATCTCCTGCCCGATGCTAAAGGCTTCACTTCGTTAATTCGATACCTATCCGGTGTAAGCGATGAATACCGGCAGCGCATCCGTGACGAAGTGCTGGCAACGACCGCGAGTGATTTTGCATCCTTCAGCGACGCGTTGGACAGCGTGGCGCGCACAGGCAGAGTAATCGTGCTCGGCTCCGAGAATGCGATCAAGGAAACGAATGCCGAGATGGGCGAGGGTTGGATTCGGATTATTCCAGTTCTGTAACGAACGGTGATTCTCGTTTTACGAATTGTAGGGGCCGACCTGTGTGTCGGCCCCTTATTGAGTCAGTTAGCATATGCTAGCGCAAGGTGAACTGACTTTCGGGCGCACACATGGGTGCGCCCCTACATTTCTTCAAAGAATCGCATGGGGCTGTCCAAGATTTCTTTTTAGACAACCCCGTCTAGGCTCAGACATCAAGGCGCAGGTTGCGCCTGCGATTGGAATCAGAGCTTCCTGACTCCAATAATGGTTCAGGCTAACTCCTTTTTCATGGCCATGCCCAAGCGATAGATGCCTTCGTTGATCAACTCCTCATTAGCATAGGAGAAGTTCAGACGCATCGCGTGGTCCCCACCCACCTCACCGGGGTAAAAGGCAAAACCGGGCACATAAGCCACATTCATCTCCAACGCCTTGTCTATGAATTCTCGTGTGTTGATTCGCTCGGGTGTCTGCGCCCAGAGGAAGAGCCCACCTTTCGGTCGGGTGTAAGTACACTCCTGTGGCCAATGTTCAGCGATTGCGTCGATCATCATGTCCCGTCTCTGGCTATAAACTTCTCGAAGCCTCCTCACATGCTGGCGCAGAAATCCTCGCTGGCAAATGTCGTTGACGACCATTTGAATAAAGATTCCCGTATGCAGGTCGGCTCCTTGTTTGGCTTGCACGAAGCGGGTGATGATCGGTTTCGGTGCTACGACATAGGCGAGACGGATGCCCGGCGTGAGCGTTTTCGAGAACGTGCTCAGATAGATCGTCCTTTCAGGAGCAAGTCGAAAGATCGGAGTAATGTACTCCCCCTCATAACGCAATTCACCGTACGGATCGTCCTCAATGATCACGAGATCATGTTCGCGGGCGATTTCCACCAGGCGCTCTCGTCGTTCCAGAGACATCGTCGTGCCGCCGGGGTTATGAAAATTCGGCAGCACATAGATCAACTTATGGTCATGATCGGATTCGAGAATCGCCGGCAAGTCATCGACGATCATGCCATCATGGTCGATCGACAGTGGACAGAATCTGGCCTCATACGATTCCCAGGCCTGCAGGGCGCCCAAATATGTTGGGGCGCTGGTGATCATGCAGTCACCCTGATCTACGAAAAGCTTGCC